>ERZ781398.3174-NODE-3174-length-13052-cov-4.692852_pt1 | contig 13052 bp, 10 predicted proteins | sample MGYA00433077_ERZ781398 | MGnify/ENA primary metagenome ERZ781398 (study PRJEB29847, sample SAMN06458254) | wastewater metagenome | isolation source: Wastewater bioreactor | place: South Africa: Cape Town | study: EMG produced TPA metagenomics assembly of the... | reverse complement strand
TATGAAACCAATTTGGGCATTTGCTTATGAAAATATGCTCGTCACAAATGCTCAACCTCAAGCTCAAGTTCATCCTCATTCAAATTAACTCCACTTTTTCACTTTGTCTTTTTTTTCTTTTTTTTTTCTTTTTCAAAATATATTAATCACTTTTAGTTAGTTATTAGATTTAAAAAAAAGAATTGAATATGTTGATAGTTGTCCACCAGGACCATTTAAATTATAATCGAGGCCATGTATACCCCACGGAATTTCAAGGAACGAATTTAAACCAGTAGAACACCACAACTAATTCTGAAAAATACGCAGAGAACCAAGTAAAAACAAGTAGACAAACATCAACTTACGAATCAAAATAACAGATTAAGAAAAATCCTATCAATCCAACAAAACAAATGTTTGGTACAAAGTCCATTGCTATTTATGAAATATTCGATGTAAGTATGAGTATCGTGTTTTTTATTACGAATTCAGTGAAGCATAATCATGTTGACGATCATTAACTTTTCACTATCAGTCATCATCAAAAGGATAAAAAAAAGAAACGATATATGATTGAGTACGCGTGCTTTAGGCACATTAATACCTTGAGCGATATTTATATTTTGTTTACTCGAAAATATGACGAAGTCGTTTGCTAAATGAATCTTGATTCGCAAACGCTTCTCTTGCTCCTTGTTCCTCGAAAATATCAAAAAACGAACAATTTCGATTCCATGATTCAGCGACAAAACCTTGATCAGGTGTTAAATGAAAGAATTTAGGCATTGTTGGATCATAACTTGGCCATGATGATAGTGGACGACCCGTTGAAGCAATACTTGTCCATTGAGCTATAACACCATTGGAAAATTGTCTTGATTGACTATCCCATGTGCAATTAAATAAATGTTCAGAATCAGCATCACTTACTGTTCCGAAGACAAAAGGAAGTTCAGATGAATGTCGACAAATACCTTCATACGAAACTGTTGGACATGTTGGATAACAATTCATATGATAAGAAAATAATCGATTGTTTTCATATTGTGAACCATATCGAGTATAGAATGCATTGAATAATCGACGAATATCACAATCAAAGATTTTATCCATTGCAATATATCGAATTATTTCACAACAACGACTAGAATTCGCACTTCGATCTGATGAACATCGATTCAAATTGTAATATTCGAGTACAAATGATATCCATTCGGATGGAACATTCTGTTTAACTATTTCAATAGCACCACTCACATTTAAATCAGGATGTTCATAACAAATTGGTTGTTCATAATCATTGTTACCCATGATAAGACTGATATTATTATAACTACCATTTTTTATTGCTGATAATGGATATAAAGGGAAAAAATGATCTTCTATTATTGGTCTTGTATAACGACCTGAATGTGCTGTGATTAATTCTTCAATTGATGTATTACGTAAACACGAAAGAACTTTATCTTTCGATTCAGATGAACAATTCACTCGTTCAACTAATGAATTCGAATATGTCAATGCATCGGACATATTATAATACGATGTATATGTTCCAGGTGAAGCTAAACCAGATTGACTAATTGTTGATCGATACAAACCCGACGAACCACGAACTGCACCTAAATCAACAACAGACAATCCTCCTGCACTTTGTCCAAATATGGTTACATTTCCAGAATCACCACCATAATCTCCAATATTCTTTTGAATCCATCGTAAAGCTGAAAGCATATCTAAATACATATAATTACCAGCTGTTGGCCATTGAGGATCTTCTTCAATCAGTTCTTCTAAAAACATATCTGCAAGTACACCTAAACGATAATTGATAGTAACAATAATGACTGGTTGATCTGGTGGTGCATTATTAATGATATTTGTTCCATTGAATAGTATAGGAATACGTTCAGATGCACAACCTCGTTTGTGTCCACCACCATGAATCCAAACAAGTACTGGTAATGGTGAATTATTCGATGTAACAAGAGGTTTATAAATATTTAAATAGAGACATTGTTCATCTTGTTCAGGTATATATGTTCCACTTGATGGTTGAGGACAACAAGGACCAAATGAAGTTGCATCCAATGAACCACCTGGAAATTGTTCTGAAGCAAGATCAACGGATGGTTTCCATCGTTGAACTTTAGCATATTGAATTCTAGAGAAAATTTAACAATATTTACATTTAAATATTAATTTTGTGTTACCCTAAATATTCAACAGAACTTTGAGTTTGTTGACCATAAATAAGACCTTGTTTTGTTTGTAATTCTACTGTAATTGTAGATATTCCAGATAGAAGAATTAAACATAAAATATTCGATAATTGCCAATAGTTATTCATCTGAAATATTTTTCTATAAAAATGTTTGAATAAAAATTGCAAGTTATTTTTATATGTGTCCTTGTCTTTTTATAATCTTAGATGTTCTTTGCTTATCTCTATTTATTATTTTAATAAACAAATAGAGAAGAAAAGAAAACTATATAGTGAAGTGAATCAAATCTTTCCAAATGTTTGTCGAACACCATCTGCTTCAATTTGATCGAAAAATGAACAATTTCGATTCCACGGCACAGAATAAAAATCTTGTCCAGGAGTGATTTGAAGAAATTTCGGTGTCATTGGATTATAATTTGGCCATGATGGTAATGGTTTACCTGTTGATGCTGCATTGATCCAATGTGCAATGATTCGATTCGAAAATGTTCGTGTTTGATCATCCCATGTACAATTAATTGGTCCTTTTGAATTAACATCACTCACAGTTCCAAATACAAATGGAAGTTCAGATGTATGTTCACATGTATCTTTATTTGGTACGGGTGGACATGTTGGATAACAATTTAGATGATACGAAAATAATCGATCAGATAAAAATTGTGGACTAGATTTCGAATAAAAAGAATTGAGTATTCGTTGAATATCACAATCGAAAATTTTGTCCATTGTAATCATACGAAGTATTTCACAACAACGAGTTTTATTACTATTACGATCTGATGAACAATTATTTAAATGATAATAATCAGCAGCAACTAACGACCATTGAGATCCTACGAGCGATATTAATGTTGACATAGCTACAGTAGAATTCATATCAGGTTGTTTTGAACATATTTGTTGTTCATAATCATTATTTCCCATAATTAAACTAATATTATTATAATTACCTGATTGAATAGCTAATGGAGGATATAATGGAAAGAAATGATTATCAATTATTGGTCGTGTATATCGACCTTCATATGCATTTAAGATATTTTCAATAGATGAATTTCGTAAACATTGAAGTACTTTTTGTTTGTCATCGTCAGTACAATTTAATCGTTGAACAACTTTATATGAATAAGTCATAGCATCACTGACATTATAATAGGATGTATAAGTACCAGGTGAACTTAAACCTGATTGACTCAATGCAGTATGATAAAGACCCGATGATCCACGAATTGCACCAAGATCAGTGACTGAAAGTCCACCAGCACTTTGTCCAAATATTGCAATATTATTTGGATCACCACCATAATCTCGAATATTTGTCTTGATCCATCTCAATGCTGATAACATATCCAAATACATATAATTACCAGCTGTTGGCCATTCGGGATCTTCATTTACTAATTCTTCGATATATAAATCAGCAAAAACACCCAATCGATAGTTTATTGAAAGAATAATCACTGGTTGATCCGATGGACCATTTGTAATCATATTTGAACCATTGAATAACAATGGAATACCTTGAATTGAACAAGCTATCTTATGTCCACCACCATGAATCCAAACAAAAACCGGTACTAATGAATGATTCGATGGAAGAATCGGTTGAAAGATATTTAAATAGAGACATTGTTCATCTTGTGGTGGAATATAGATTCCAGAAGGTGGTTGTGGACAACATGGACCAAATGATGTTGCATTATGAATACCATTTGGGAATTTTTCATCTGCAAGATCAATCGGTGGTTTCCATCGAATTACTTTCGCATATTGAATTCTAGAAATAGTATTTATCAGAATACGGATTTTAGTTGATATTCAGCAAATTTACCCGTAAAATTCATTTGTATTTTTCGTTTGTATGCCATAGATTGTACCTTGTCGTGTTTCAAGTTTAACATTTGTACTTGTAACACCAACAGTCATACAAATAAATAATACAATTAATTTAAACATTTATTTCAAAACGAAACGAATTCTCTCAATTTGATGTGTTACGTATCGTATACTTTTCTGTGTTTATTCTTAAAGATTATACTTCTATCGTTCTTATCAAAAGATTCGTTGTTTATTTATTTATTTATTTATTTATTTTGAAAAGTTGCTTTCCAAATTTTTGCTCAACTCCATCTGCTTCGATGAAATCAAAAAACGAACAATTTTTCTGCCAAATTTGATCGATAAACCCTCGATCAGGTGTTATATGAAAATGTCTTGGTGACATTGGATCATAACTTGACCATGAATTTAATGGTCGTCCTGTTGTTGCAATATTCATCCAATGTGAAATAATTTCATTAGAAAATTGTCTCGTTGAATAATCCCAAGTACAATTAAATAATTCTTGAGAATGAAAATCACTAATCGTTCCAAAAACGAATGGAAGTTCAGCTGAATGTCGACAAATACCTTTTTCTGTTACATTTGGACATTGAGGATAACAATCTAAATGATACGAATACAATTTATTTCTCTCCGATTTCGAACCATATTTCGAATAAAATGAATTAAATATTCGACGAATATCACAATCGAATAGATCATCTGTTGCCATTGAAAGAACAATACTACAACAACGACTTCTATTTGCATTTCGATTCGATGAACAATTCTTTAAACTATAATGATCAATCAGTGATGGAATCCATTTCTTTGCAACGAATTGACTTATATAATCAATGGCACCTGTATAATTCATATCGGGATTATCCAAGCAAAATGGAATATCATAATCATTATTTCCCATAATTAAACTTATATTATTGTATGTTCCATTGAGAATTGCTAATGGAGGATATAAAGGAAAGAAATAATCGTCAATGATTGGTTTTGTATAACGATTTCCATAGATTTTATATAAATCAACAATTGATGCACTACGAAGACATTCAAGAACTTTTTCTTTCGATTCATTTGAACAATTTAATTGTTGAACAATAATTGTTGAAACATTCAAAGCATCTTTTGTATTATAATACGATGTATATGTCCCAGGTGAACTTAAACCTGATTGACTAATTGCTGTTCGATAAAGACCTGATGATCCACGAACTGCACCTAAATCAACAACAGATAGACCTCCTGCACTTTGTCCAAATATGGTTACATTTCCAGAATCACCACCATAATCTCCAATATTCTTTTGAATCCATCGTAAAGCTGAAAGCATATCTAAATACATATAATTACCAGCTGTTGGCCATTGAGGATCTTCTTCGATCAATTCTTCTAAAAACATATCTGCAAGTACACCTAAACGATAATTAATTGTAACAATAATGACTGGTTGATCTGCTGGTGAATGTGCAATCATATTTGTTCCATTGTAAATCAATGGAATACTTTGAGATGAACAACCAATTTCATGTGCACCACCATGAATCCAAACAAAGACTGGTAATAGTGAATTTTGTTGAGATGATGATTGAATTGGTTTGTAGATATTCAAATAAAGACATTGTTCATCTTGTGATGGAAGATAAATGTCTCCTTTAGGTTGAGGACAACATGGGCCAAATGATGTTGCATCCAATGAACCATTGACAAACATTTCATCGGCAAGATCAATCGGTGGTTTCCATCGAATGACTTTGGCATATTGAATTCTAATGAAATAGATAATAAAAAAACGAATAACAATCAATTCTTACGAGTTTTTACCCAAGATATTCAATTGAACTTTGTGTTTGTCGACCATAAATTGTTCCTAGTTGAGTTTTAAGTCCAACATTTTCACTTTTGACGATTAAAAAAAGTAAAAATATGATTTTACTCGACAAGTAAAACGAATTCATTGTTTTTATCAAGTAAATGTATGAAGAAGAAATTTTTTTCTATGATACTTTTTCTTTATCTTTGATATTATTTAATCTTATAAAAATGTGTCATAGATTTTTAAAGTCAATGGGTAATAGAGCAACAAAAAACGTTAAAAGTGTTTGGTTAGATCGTTTTCCAATTGAATTGATTTATCATTTCCATCGAAGTATTTCCATAATTTAAAAAGTTTGATCATTCGTTGTCCGTATGCTATCAAAATCAAAACAATTCTCAAAACTTTGTTCATTTAAAATTCAAGAATTGAAATCTGCTTCTGAGAACTTTGTTTATCAACATATATTTCATCAACAAACACTTCTCAAAAATGTTTTTGTAAACAATTCTTTGGAAATATTGAAATGTTCGAGCTACAGTCATGAGAGAACCTTTTATTTCTATCAATTATATATCTATTCAATTAACACACATTTATTTAATATTATCAACATGTTACAATATAACTAAATGTTTTCCATCAATTGTTTATTTTCTACAAGAATTTTCTTCGTCAGTAAATGTTTTATCGTTGAATTTCTCTTGTTTAAATATTCGAAAACAAAAATTCTTTTTATACTCTTCCATTTCAATGATATTAAATAAAATAATACACAAATATGAACTGATAATCCTTGAGTATTTAAGTTCAATTGAATAATATGACAACTGTTCAAGTAAAATTTCTTCCAAGAAAGTATTTCGAACAATAATGTTTTTTTTACATTTATTTCCCAATGTTAAACATTTGTCTTTATCATTGATTTAATTAGCTGCAATTCAAAATCAACTATCTCGAATTGTTTGTTTTTAAAAAAAAAGAATGAGGATTTCTTTTTCGTGAATTATTTTATTAATTAATTGTCATAAAGAATAATTTCCATTAGTCAAAAAACATTGTTCAAAAACATTGATTTGCCAAAGTTCATCATCGTTATTTTTATGTTTATGTCCGAGATTGTGTAACATTTCATGAACAATAACAGCAGCTAAGTAAACGACATGTTGACGAGTTTGATTATTGGATAGATCGAGATGATGTCGATTGAGTTTTATATGAAATTGTCCTTGAATAGAAAATGCGGTTGGGTGAGAAATACAAGATATACATCCAACAGTGCCTTCTGCTTGTGTATCCGTTTGTTCGTCGAATGGATACAAATGAATAACAGGAAATAAACTCGTTCCAAGACACTTCAATTGAAAACGAAGTAAATCGTGTGAACCATGATAATTTCCGTTGTTAGCTAATTGAGATCGAGACCAAACTTTGGGCCCAAGAAATTGTGCTGAATTTCCACAGATGCGATACATATTTTCAAGAATATTTTCGTTAAACAATCGATTAGCAATGATTTTCAAAGAATTTCGAATGAATTCTTCTTGATTTGGTGTAAAACCTGGATGAATTTGATAATTAATATGATGAAGTTCATCATTGGATAGAATCTTAATTGATTTTTCAAATAAATCAAAATGAGGCATAACTAATGCAGATAAAACTGATTTATTCTATATATACATTCAATATTTCTTTCAATCAATGTAAAACGTAGAAGAACTTACTTGTAATCGAAGAACGGAAGACATTGATTCTGAGTTAGAAGAAAAAGTAGATTGTTATATGTGATTGACGTCATCGGATGACTAATGACGATCGATGATGACGTTCGTCTTATTTAAAATGCGTAGAGAAAATACTTTACAAGTCAATGAATTCTTTTCGTTGAGCTAGAATAGAAAAATAGTTCGAATTGCTTTTTTCTTTTGATTTTCGATAATAAAATAATTCTGTTTGATTTAATTTTTCAACAATAAAATTTTTGGCATTTGTTTCATCAAAAATAATCAAATATCCATTGATTTGTAGAAGATCAGCTGCTTTTTGAAGATATTTGTCAATATCATCAGCTTGGATTTTTGCTAAGAATAATGAAAAGACAAAGATTTGTGATTGTGTGTGTTCGAGAGTTAAGTCTTTCATATTGATGATGGTTAAATTAGGATTTGTTCGAAAATGTTGATCTATTTTGTCTTGTCCACAATTCATATCGATGATTGTAATGCGTTGATTTTGAAAGTAGATTCTTATAAGTTGTTCAATAATTTGAATCGTTTGTTCTAATTGATTAAACATTTGAATAAATAGTTTAACAGTCCAAATGAAAGATCCTGTTTTTCCGATTTGTGGATGTGCTGAAAGTAGAAATCGTCTTCTAGCAACTTGTTGATGTTTTTGTTGTCTATTTGTTTGTTGATTTGGTCCAAATGGATGATCTTTATTCGGTATCCAATTTTGTTGATTAGGTTCTTTGGAAAGAGTTTGATGTGGTCTCAATTGATCGTCATTCATTGCTTGAAGAATATTTTCTCCGAGAAAAACAGTTGGTCGATCATTTTCTTCGGTTGGATAACCAAAAGCTCTTCCAACATCTTGTAATAATGAACAAGAATTTGTCGATTTATTTGCATTCGTACTTTGATATCGAGCACGTAGATCAAAGAATTTGAAACTTTCTGCAGGAAATGTATCTCCCATTCGTCCTTTGTCAATAACAATTAATAATAACGGTAAATAACGTAAATCTTCATAAGTTAGATTTTCTTTTTGTTGTTTTGTTAATGGTTGACCGTGATTCCACCAGATTTGATATTTTATTTGTGAAAATGGTGCTAAACGATCGAATAACGATTGTTTATCATCATCAACATCAACAACAATATCAAAGATATTCGATCGATTATAAATTTCTAATAATTTCATCATTGAATCTCGAAGAAATTGAGCTGTTCTAACCGTTTTCATTCTTAAAACAGTTAAACATCCTTTTCCATTTGTTTGAATTTCAAATAAATTTCGAAGAATTTGCCAAGTTTCATCAGTAACAAACTCAAATAATCGTTTTTGTGAGAAATTTCGTTTTTGTTGATCTGATATTAATAAATAAAATAATGTAAGAATATATTCAGCTGAAAGACTTAAATCTGCTAGAGAAATTTGATGATCAAATCGATTTGCTGTTAAATAAGAAAATGTCGAATAGAATTCTTCGAAATGATTCAATGCATCTTTTGATTTGACTGATTGAGATTGAATCTTTCTTCGATGAATTAATTTGTGTTGTCCTTGATAGTGATTCGTTGGTGAATTGTTAGGAATAACATCGTCCCATCGAATAATATTCGTTTGTTCAAAATGTTGAATCGCTTCGATATTAAATGGTGTTGCTGAAACATGTAAAATATAAACATTTTGTGAATGATCATTATCCAATAAAGTTTCATGATTGATAAAAGTCGTGTCTGCTTGATTGTCTCGATTCATTCCCCAATGACATTCATCTTGAATAATTAAAAACATGGTTTGAGCATTGTTTGGATCGGTCGCTTTGTTGAGAACATTTTCGATGTATTTCTTTTTGTAAGCAGGATTGACAGGATAAATGACCGATTCGATATTGGAATTTCCGTTGCATAGATATTTGATTTCGTCATCGGAAAGAAGTTTTCTCATTCGAGCCAATGATTGACTTTGTAAAGATTTTCTCGATGGTAAAACTAAATAAAATTCAAATCGATTGAATTCTTTATTTTCATCGAACATTTTTTGACGAATTCTTTCGAAGATTTGTTCGCCAACTAATTTCTGTCCGCGATAAATTCCATCTGTTTCATCAATTTTAGTTTTCATTGGATTTAATTTCTGTTGAACAGGAAGAGATTCGCATTCTATCGATTCATTCAAATAAATATTCAAATTCTCATGATTAAAATATAAATGAAATGATAAATGACAATTAATAAAATAGAATAATTCGAAATATTGTTGATCGAGCTTAAATATTGTTGATTGATGATGATGATGATGATCCGATTTAGTTATTAACCAGACAAAATCTCGAGCTAAACTGTTGTGTTTAGGTTGAAAATAAACTAACCAAGGTTTTTCATCGTTCGATTGACGATATTGTGCGACGATGTTACTCAGGTGACTTTGAGTGGTTGCAAGTTCGCATGTAATTTGTGTTTTTGATGGTTTCTTAGGATTGTTTCGACATGTTAAGATTAATCGAAAAAATTGTTGTTGAATTTGAATTCGTTGATTGATATCCAAAGTAAAGAATGTATTCCAAGGAAAATCAGAAAATTCCTGAGGATTATTTCGAATAAGGTCAACTAATTGATCGGTTTCATCTTGAAATTGTTCGAAAAAATAATCCGGTTTGTAACTTAATCGACATCGATGAAAATTAGTTCCAGTATTTGCCATAAAAACACGTCGACTATCGACATATTTTCCTCCGACGGGAAACAACAAAATCAGTGACATTCGTGTAGTAGCCACATCTACTTTTTACCCACAAAATGATTCAACGTTATGAGTTTGTTCTTTTTTTTCTTCTATTGACTCAGACAAAACAAAAAGAAAGCATCGCGACTTTCCTTCTGTGTGTGTCGCTCTCGTTTACACAAATAAGAAAAAAGATTTATTTTTGTAGAGAATTTATTTTAAATTGTAATTGTTCGAGATAAATAATAACTTGTTTTTGAATAAACGTTTGTATTGTCAATTGATGTTGTTCGATGAAATATTCGAGTTGAATTCCATTGTTAGAAATAATCTCGTTCCAAATTTGTTGAACAAGAATATGAAATTGATCTAATGTTTGAATTAAACATTGTTCGAGTAGTTGAATAATTGGAATAAATTCTTCTAATAATTGCGAATAGATAAACATTTTCTGATCGAAACAAGGATCGTCAGTTGTTGGACGCAGTTGTTTGATTCGTTGACGAAGATCATTGAGATTGACTTGAAATGTTGAATGAAGTTCAACAATCATTTCATCAACACATTCATCGAGTTCATCGTTATGTGAATCTTCATGAGATTTTAATTTTAAAACCAAACTTTTGAAATTTTCATATTTTCTTTGAATGACTTCGGTCACACTGTTCTACAAATATTCACAAATTAATTTCCACTGGTCTGAGTCTGAGAAAATGAACACGTACTCTTATCGATTGTTGAGACATTTCGCTTGAATTTTTTATCTACAATTACAAAGCAAAGCAAAGATTTTTTTGTTTTGTCTATTAATTTCGCGTGAAAAAAGTAGCTAAAAAGTGAAAAGCGTCTCGAATTTGTTCTAAAATATCGACGATAGTTGCTGCATTGTCGATCATCCATTGAAGAATTCGTTTAATTGTTGATGTAACTTGTTCGAAAAGTGAATTAACCCAATCGGTCATTCGATTGATACTAATCGATGAACTTTGAAGAAATTGTCGATATTGAATGAGACGTGTTTCATAATTTGGATCTTGGAAATTTGTTGGTCGATGAGATTTAATTTCATCACGAATCTGTTCAATTCGTCGTGTTACATTCGAAATAAAATTGTCCGATTCTCGGTCGAATTGTTGTTCGAGAAGAGAAATATCCACATGGTCATGATTGCGAATTTCTTCTTCGAGAGCACTTTCCAAAAGTTGAATTCGAGCTTGAATATACGATCTCAACGAACCTTCGTATGTTGCTATTTCACTCATGTCTCATTCAACAAATGAACACACATAGAAAAAAAAAAGTTCATTTCCTCATGTTTATTAAATAAAAATGTGATTAGTTTTGAAATTGAAAAGATAATTAAGAGATAATTGAAGATTTATATTGAATTTGACCGTCGAGTAATGATGAAGAATGATTTGTTATGTAAAAAGATTTTGATGTTATCGATCGACGTCGTTTCCATTTGTCATCCGTACAAATAAATAAAAAATAAATCATACAAATACAAATTGTCAACGAACAACAAACAAACAACGATAAGATTAAAATTGTTTTCACACCGTTCGATTGATTCGTTGGAAAATGAAAAAATTTCGGTGATTTTTCATATTGATTAAGAAGAAAATAACAATGTTCAAGTGTTTGACAGATAATTATGAGGAAATCTTCTTTTTGAATACATGGCTTAGGAAAGAATTGATCGGACATTGTAAATGAAAATTGAATTAACGAAGGAATTTTTTGAGGCAAATCTTTGACAATTAATAAACCTTTCGAAGTTAAATAAAATAAATTCGAATAGATTGATGAAGACATTTGAAAGTAAATATTCTCTTGATCGGAAATATCTTCATCGAATCCAAAGAATTGATAAGTTAAAGAATTGACATGACTTTTTCTTAGTTCTTCTCGATTGATGAATAAATACGATTGAGATGAAGATTTATTGATTAATTTTGGACAATATTCATTTAGATCGTTGATTCGAATTGTTAATTTTGTTTGATTGATTAACGATGGTGTTCCATGATCTTTGACAATAATCATAAATTCATGAATTTGTTGTTGTTCAGCATCAGTTAAACGAGTAACGAGAATTTCTCCATTTGTATTTATATGAAAATAATATTCCGAGTAACTTGTTATCGAACGAAGTGAATACGAGAGAGTTCCTCGTGGTGTCAACGGTGAATCTTCATCTTGACCAATAATTTGTCCGATTTTGGTTTGAATCGGTGTATTTTCATAGATTTCAATAAAATATTGATTTTGTTCGAAAAATGGTGAATGATTGTAACCTTGAATGAAGATTGTCACATTTGTTTGACTTGTAAACAAACGATCGGTTACATAAACATTCAACATTAACATTTCATCGGTCATTGTGAAATCTAATTGATCGAGTAAATAAATTTCACCTGTTTGAGAATTGATTTGAAATAAATGAGAATTTAAAGAATAAAAAAGCAAATCATTATCATCGTCAGTTGCGTGAACTTGTCCGATTTGCGTTGAATTGAAAATTGTATTTGGCGATTGAATATTGACAATAAAATAGTAATTCTCTTTGTCAAATGTTGGTTCTCGATCATTTTCATTTTCGATTTCAATTCGTAAATAAAATCGATTTATGAATCCACCACCGTCTCGTCCTTCGATTAATAAATCAACAAATGATTCCAATTCGAAATCCAACGGACTTACTAATTGCAACTTAGTAAAACAAAAACTTTT
>ERZ781398.3171-NODE-3171-length-13066-cov-3.179233_pt1 | contig 13066 bp, 10 predicted proteins | sample MGYA00433077_ERZ781398 | MGnify/ENA primary metagenome ERZ781398 (study PRJEB29847, sample SAMN06458254) | wastewater metagenome | isolation source: Wastewater bioreactor | place: South Africa: Cape Town | study: EMG produced TPA metagenomics assembly of the... | reverse complement strand
TTCGGCACGTGCGGTCAGCCTCACCTTACCGGTGGCGCCGTGCTTAAGCAATTTTGAAGGGTTGGGAAACCTGGCCCTGAAGGCTATGGAGCCTGTGCCCTCGTCAAATTCACTTTCAACGGTCTCTATTTTTCCCAACTGGTTATAGATCGTGCCATCTGCCAGCAAAAGCTCCACAGTATTGCCTCTCCGCTGATCAGCTGAAGACTTTTTATAGTGGAGATACTCATTTTCAGATACATTGAAATAGGCATATACTTCATGATTATCGGAGATGGTAGTAAGTAAAGCACCTTCATCAACAAGGCTGCCTGTCTTCAACGGGATGCGGTCAATAATACCGTCAAAAGGAGAGCATATATAGGTATAAGATAATTTGGTTTCTGCGCTTTTCTGAATAGAAATAGCTTCTTCCACCATGGCTTCGGCAGCCTTTAATTTGGCTTCAGCCATTTCAAGCTCGCTGGGAGAAACAATATTTTTTGCCAGCAATATTTTCACACGCTTCAGCTCCACTTCGGCGGTTTTTGCTTCGGCTTTGGCATTACTTACATTAGCTTTGGCCCTGGACAACTGATTGACAAATTCGTGGTCATCCAGTTGAAATAAAGGCTCGCCCTTCTTTACCTCGTGTCCCTCATCCACAAATATTTTGCTCAGAAAACCCTGCACCCTAGCACGGATCTCCACATTTTTTACTGCTTCAATACCTGTTACATAATCGTGCTGCAAAATGGTATCCGTCAGCTTCACCTGGAGCACAGGCAACTGAGGCACCTCATTTTTATTTTCTACATTCCCTTTCGCCGCACATCCTGCAGCAAAAGCGCAAATCACAAAATAATACCAATAATTTTTCATCCGTATATTTTTAAAAAACAAATCACATCTGCCGTCCCCTGAAAAGGAGTGCAGGCAGCATATTCATTTTAACTTTTAAAGGAGATTGCTACCGTTGCAATGCATAGCAACGATAACGCCCTGAAAACAGGATGAATCAGAAAGGAGTAAGCCGGAATATAAAATTGTGGTATTGGAGGAGAGGTAAGCTTCTTGTGTCTTCAGTATACCGCGGAGAATTATCCGGCACGATATGTGGTTTTACAGATGAAGACGGCAGGTGAAGATCTTTTACGATCCAGTTATTGCCCGAGTTGAGCTTCAGGTTAAAAAAATGATAGCTGAAATCGGGCTTTTCCGAATCAGGAAGATAATCCCTGAGCCCGGCAATGTTTTCCAGTATCAGCTCCAGGACTGTGGACCGGGCTTCATCGCAACATTCCGGAGCTTCAAGTGGCTGCCGGGGAAAATGAAAGTTCCCGCCCGGAAGAAAAGTCATCAGATTTAAAAAGCTGAAAAGCAGAAGGCAGGCTACCCCCATCTTTAACTTTTGCGCTCTTTTGATCATGATAAATACATTATTAAGCCTTATAAAAAATAATGGCGCAAATATACACAACAGCATTTAGAAAAGGGAGGCAGGCTTTTGTTAAAAAAAGCATCCGGGATGATTTATTTTGAAAACAGCTCCGTCTTTATTATCAGTATAGTGCTCAAGGCCTGAAGCCGCGCTTGTTACAAATAGCTGATCCAGATTATCTCCTCCAAATGTGCAGGATGTTATTTGAGTAGCCGGCAACTTTATTCTACCCAAACACGCACCATTTCCCGGATCATACCTGGCAACCTGAGCACCGCCCCACAAGGCAATCCAAAGCATCCCATCCCTGTCAATAGTCATTCCATCGGGTAAAAAACTATCATTTGTAAAGTCAACCACAACCTTTTCATTTCCTATTGCTGCGGTTTTAATATCGTAATCGAATGCAGTTACGCATTTTTTCAAAGTATCAATATAATACATGATCCTGTTATCCCTGCTCCAGGCTAAACCGTTGGAACATCCTATTCCACTTAATTTCTTTTCAACTGTTCCATCTGTATGAAGACAATATAAAGCGCCGCTTGCAGATCTGCCGCTCATTGACATCGTGCCCGCCCAAAACCGTCCGGCAGGATCACATTTCCCGTCATTAAATCGTAGATCCGGATCACTGACAATATTCCTTACCACCCCGATCTGCCGTTCATCCATATCAATAAAGACAAACCCGGTTTTGACGGCAGCAATTAATCGTCCCTCATTATTCAGCGCGACAGATCCCACCATTGTGCCTGTGTTAAAAAAATCATGCCTGTTGGTAAGAAATGAATACCGGTGTATATCGCCTGCCGGGATATTTACCCAATAGAGATTTTTTTTCTCGTGGTCCCATACAGGGCTTTCTGCCAGCTCAAAAGGTCCTGCTTCCAGTACCTCATATTCACAGCATATATTTTCCATGATCGCTCTTTATGCGTAGCGGATATAAAAGTATAGTACAATTATTGTAATAACAGCCCACCAGATAACCGGGTTACGCATTCCTCTCTGCTGCATTTTTTCTGATGGTAACAAGGTCAGGCTGCTTTTATTCCAGACCAGTCCCTGTAATGCGGCTTCAGGCTTGGCTTTGGTAACAAAACTTACAATTACCCCTGTCACTATACAAATCCAAAAGACAATACCGGTACGATTGAAGAAAGGCATTCCCGGATACAAAAATTCCATGGCTATTGACAATGGTATTGTCAGGATACCTGCAGATAACGCACCTGCATCAGTAGCCCGCTTCCATAAAATTCCCAGTAAAAACATAGCTGCGATCCCCGGTGTAAATAAGCCGTAAGCATTCAACAGGTAGAGAAATACCGGCTTATCAGAATATTGCATTAGCAAAACACTGCATAAGATACCCAGAAATACGATGACGCCCCCGGATATCCGTGCAAACTTAACCGATTCTTTATCGGTTGCATTTCTATTAAAATAATGCTGGTAAACGTCTACGGTCAAGATAGTAGTGCATGAATTTATGGCACCGGAAAGATGCGACATTACAGCAGCTATAAGTCCTGCCATTACGAGCCCGACCAACCCGCTGGGTAAGAGTTTTTCTACAAGCGTTGGAAACAAGAGGTCAGCTTTTTCCAGATCCGGAAATAATTTTGGCGCCACCAACGCCGGGATAGTGATGATCAGGGGGATTAAAAATTTCAGATAATCGCCAAAAATTACGCCCATCCGCGCATGCCATTCGTTTTTTGCAGCCAATACCCGCTGTACGATGAATTGATTTGTAGCATTGTAAAATACACTGATGCACAGCAATCCGCCTAAATACATTGTCCATGGAAAATCGGGATCCGTTGCAGGTTGAAAAAGCTTCCAGTCTTTTGTTGTATCCAATATGGCAGAAACGCCTCCCGCAGCATGTACTGTAGTTACCGTTAGTGCAATACCTCCCAGGATCAATATAGCCAATTGCAGCATTTCTGTCCAAACAACAGCACGTAACCCGCCCAGTATTGTATATACCCCGGTGAATGCAGCGAGTATAATAACACTGGCAATCATCGGAACCCCGAACAATGAATGAAGAGATAAAGCACCAAGGTATAAAACCGCACCTATTTCCACGAAAATGTACGTGAGTAATATCAACACCGAATAAGTGGTGCGGGATGCGGAGCTAAATCGTTTGTATAAATATTCCGGAACAGTATAAAAGCCATTGCGGATATAAAAAGGAAGAAATATCCATAATAATGCGTTAAAGCCAATAAGAATCGCGCCCCATTCCATCGCTATCGCTACAAATCCCCTGCTATAAGCCACTCCCATAGCTCCCACAAGGTGGTGGCTGCTGATATTGGATGCAATAATACTGGCGCCGATCAGCCACCAGGGTAATTTGTCACCTGCTAAAAAATAGTCGCGTTTGGTCAGCGCGCTTTTTCTTGATGCCAACAGTCCCAATACAAAAACAGCAAGAATATATACAGCAAAAATGATAATATCAATGAAGGCAATCTGCATTTCACTACAATTACTTTAGTCAGAGATCATGGATTCAATTTCTTTTTGTACCTGTTCTGTCATCCGTTCCAACGACCCCCTCGCAAAGGGTGTTTGCCACACGGTATAAACATTATAATCAAAAAACTCTTCGGGCGGCAGATACCCGATATGGCCGTTCGCAATATTAATTACGACGATATTTATATTGGGGAAATGCGCTCTTAGCGTCTTTTGCAGCAATGAGTAAGCTTCGTTGGGATGTCCGATGATAAACGTATTACCAATCTTCCATATCCACACGGGTATTTCTGTAAAGGATTGCTCTCCCAGGTAAGACCTGATATTCATCCTGCGCCACAACCTCTCTTTTACTGCAACATCTGTTTCCCCTTCCCACTGTTTTTTTATCTCCTTTATTGGTGTCTGGTCTTTCAGCTCAAACCGTATCCGCATTAACCTGGATTGTATAGCATTTGTAGTATCATTAATTTTCTTTTCACTAAACACGGCCAGAGGCGCACCGGATTCAACAACAGAAGACAACACCCGCTCATAGCCTGCCTCGCCCATACATTGCAATGCCGACAATACAGAAAAGCCTAATATCCTCCCGTTCTTTTCTGCTACTGCAATATCTCCTGTATACTGATCTGCAGGAGCCAGCTCTCCCGATGCTCCCTGCAGGAACAATACCGGAGCCCTGACATAAGTGTTGACCAACTCCCGCATTGAACCAACAAAATCCGGTGAAATGAGCGTGTTGCTCCAGGCCAGGGTGGTGGGATGGCAGGCATAATTTACAATTACAGCCAGTGTATTATTTTTTTCTCCTGTAATTCTTCCCACCAAAACAGTATCATCAGGTATTTCCTTTTCATTATAGCCTACAACATACCGCTGCTTTTCTGCAATGTATAGATCCCTGTTTTGAGCCAAAGCACATCTGCCTTTGCTCCAGGTAAGAAAGCCCTCCTGCGCCTGCTCTACAGCCGTGGTGATAATCTCTGTTGCCTTTCTTTTGATCGTTTCCAGATAAGACCGTATCAGCTCTCCGCCAGGTAAATTTGTATCGAACGAACAAATGGAAGGGCCTGCATGGGTATGTGTTAAACAAAATAACAGCCGGCTTTCATCAATCTGCAGTGCGTTTAAGATATAGTTTCTTACATCATTTTCATCATACATATTCTTCCACCATCCCAGGTCTGCGCTCAGCAATACCCAAGGTTTATCTTCAGCGCTGCCCTGAAAAGTAATGCAATGCAGGAAAAGTGGTTGATGAATTCCGGATGCTACCTGTACCCCGGCGGCTCCCCAGTTGGATATGCAAATTCCTTCAGGAGGAGTAATATCCGCAACAGCCACACCTATTACCCCCTTAAATAATCGTGGCAAAAGGGTTTTATCCTGCATATAGCTCTATTTTTTAAGTTAACAACGACAAACCGCCATCTAATAAAACAGTACTGCCGGTTATATTTTTATTATTCGGATGGCAGAGCTGAATAACCTGCCAGGCAATCTCCTCCGGTGTAATTAACTTTTTTACAGGCACTTTTTCTTTTGCCTGTTGTTGAAGAGCAGGATGGCTTTCCCATATCTTTTTAGATAGCCCGGCTTCAACAAATCCAGGTGCAATTTCATTTACCAGAATACCGTGCGCTGCAAACTGTAATGCCATGCACTTGCAAAGCATACGTAATCCCGCTTTTGCCACGCTGTAGGCCGGTATCTGCGCATGTACGGCATGGGCGGCCCAACTGCCAATAAAAACAATATGTCCCTGCTTATTATTTTTTACCATTTGGAGCACCCCGCTTTGGGCCACATAAAATGCCCCGTTAAGGTTCACTTCTATTTCTTTTGACCATTGAGCAGGCGTGATGTGAGAGCAGTCTGCCTGGGTAACAGTTGCTGCGTTAGGTATTACAATTGAAGGAGCGCTGACCTTTTCCGTGATTGACCCTATCCAGGAATTTACCGCATCAGGGTTGGTTACATCCACCATAGAATAGTAGGCAGCAGCACCTGTCCTCTCCAGTTGTTCCAAAAGAGGCAGTGCCTCCTCTTCTCCGTGTACATCACAAAGGGCAACAACCGCCCCTTCGCGGGCCAAAGCCAGCGTAATGGCCCTCCCGATATCGCCAAGCCCACCGCTAATCAGCACCAACTTATCTTTAAATAAGTTTGACATGTGTCAGTTTTTATAAAATACTACCAGTCACCCACTGCACCGTCTTTATAAAAACTACGCTGCAGCAGTTCCTGTTGGAATGGATGTTTTTTTGCTTCTTTTTCGTTGATGTCAACTCCTAATCCCGGCCTGTTTGAAGGATAAACTAAACGCCCCTTTTTATGAACCTCGAAACTTTCGTTCACAATATCAGAACGCCAGGGAACATCATTGTGTACACTCTCGCAAATAATATAGGATGGAGCCGAAAGCCCTAACTCGATAGATGCAGCAGTGCTTACGGGGCCCTGCGGGTTGTGTGGTGCGATCGAAACATTATATGCCTCTGCCATCGCTGCTATTTTCAGCGCTACTGAGAGTCCGCCGCAGTGGGTAATATCAGGTTGCAAGACACTGGCTCCGCGTTTTTCAAGCAAATCCCTGATTGCATGAATCCCGATAAGCCGTTCTCCGGTAGCGACAGGTGTTTTTATCGCACGTTGGATCAAAGCAATATCATCTATATTTTCAGGCCAGCAGGGCTCTTCAAAAAAATAAAGTCCATAGGGCTCTAATGCCTCTGCAAACAGCATTCCCATCCGCGGGCTTGGGCGTGCATGACAGTCTACCATGATATCAATATCATCTCCCACAGCCTTACGCATTGCTTCAACGCAGGCTGCTGCATATTTAACCGGTCTTAATCCTTCCAAAGGCATTGTTTCCGGAACAGCCATAGATTTAAATGCCGTAAAGCCATCCTCAACAGCCTGCTGTGCCAATTCCGCAAACCTTTCTGCATCAGCGGGATCAGTTTCATAAAATTCCTCCATCCGGCCTCCGCCCAGGTGGCAATACAGCCGGATATAGTCGCGTACCCGGCCTCCCCAAAGCTGATGGCAGGGAACATTATATATTTTCCCTGCAATGTCCCACAACGCAATATCAATGCCGCTTATAGCGGTTGCCCGCACAATACCATTGCCATGCCAGAAATGCTGGCGGTACATCATTTGCCATAAATATTCGATGCGGCGGGGGGCCATACCGCATAACAGTTGTTTTTTGTCACAACAGAACGGGTATGCCATTCTAAGGTAGCTTCTCCCCAACCATATAAACCCGGCTGATCTGTTATGATCTTAATAAATACCCAATTGCGCATACGCGCATGACATATTATGGTCTCAATTCCGGTTATTTTCATTTTGGATTTAATTATTTGAGCAGGTCATTTAAAACATCTTCAGTTTTCTCTAATGTTTCCTGTATATCAGCCGCGCTGTGCGCATAACTGATGCTGGCCTGCTTTATCGGTAAAGGAAAATTAAAAATACCTTTTTCAATCAATTTATGACGGTATTGTTTATCCAGGTCAAAGTCATGATGCTCCATTATATCGTGAAAATCCACCGGTGCATGATCCATAAAATATAAACAAAAAGCAGAGCCTTGTCTTGCAATATGGAAAGACCTGTCAAACCTGTTTAAGATTTCGTGTAACCCCGCTTCCATCATCTCTCCCAAACCATACACATGTTCATAAACATGATATTCCGGAGCTGAAAGCTTCTGCAATGTTGCTATAGCTGCTGCAGTAGTTAAAGGATGGGCATTAAAAGTACCCGCGATCAAAACCCGGCTTGCTTTATCAGGATGATTGAAATAATTCATGTACTCCTTTTTCCCGGCAATCACTCCCATCGGGTAACCATTTGCAAGCGCCTTACCAAACGTGCTGAGATCAGGACTGATATTACAAATACTTTGATACCCTCCTAAAGCATGCCTGAACCCGGTTTTTACCTCATCAAAGATTAGCAGGAACCCATTGACATCAGCCAAACGTCTCAGCCCTTCCAGATAACCCTCTCTGGGTTTTACAATTCCAATGTTTTGAAGAATGGGCTCAAGTATGATGCAGGCCACGGGGTATTTTTTAACCATTGCTTCCACAGACGCCAGGTCATTGAAATTTACTACGTGTACCAGCGACTGGTGCGCAAGAGGGATGCCTGCAGATATAGGGTCGAAGGGATATTCCCCGTTAGCTGTACGCGGGCCTATATTACCGAGACTGCTGATCACGTTCCCTGCCACATCATTATGCCAGCCATTATATCCTCCCTGCATAATAATAATATGGTCTTTTTTTGTAACAGCCCTTGCTATACGGATAGCGTGATACGTCGCTTCCGATCCCGTAGTTGTAATCTGCATACTGTCTGCCGCAGGCACACACCTGCAAAATAATTCAGCCAGTATTCCTTCTGTGGCAGTAGGCCCGGCACTCATTAAAATTTCATTTGCCTCTACTGATTTTACTACTGCCGCATTTACGTCCGGGTCATTATGCCCCAGGAATACCGCAGCAAATCCACCCTGGTAATCAATATACTCATTGCCGTCAATATCATGAACGCGACTTCCTCTACCCGTGTCAAAGCAAATGTTGGGCTCACATTTCCTGTTGAGGGAAACTACGCCGCCGGGAATCCACTGTTCGTTTTTATGCAATAATTTGTCTGATTGCGTTGTAATCATAATTTTTTTATCCATTCATTTTTTAATCTGTGTTATTAATCAAAGCTGGGGATCTTCATTGATTCACCATTTTTCAGGGCCGACTCATGCGCTACTATACCAGGCGCCGTATAGGCCAATGCTTCGTAAATATCAACGGCAGGTTTTCGATTGTTTATTAAAGCGTCAATAAACTCATGTGTAATAAAGGTATGTGAACCGCCATGTCCGCTCTGGTGCCTCAATGGCGCGGGGAGAAGATCTGTATCCCACCAGATGACAGGCTTATATACTTCTGTAGTGCTTGCTTTATAGTCAAAGCCGCCGTCATCCTTTTTTATTTCATCGCCTGCACGCACAATAATTTCCTCATCACTCTCTGACTGTCCTGAATAGAAGCTCATCTTTGAGCCTCTCCATTCTGCCCGCTCGGCTCCTCTTAATGCTCCTTTCCAGTTCACTTCCACCCTGAACGGGGTATTTCTGTTGGTTTGGAAAAATGCCGTTTCGTTCCAGAAAGGGTTATTGAATTTATTTTTCTTCAAAATGGGGCTGTCATCTCCCCATCCTAAGCAGCTCACTCTTGTCAGCCGCTCACCTGTTACGGAGATCAGAAACGAGGTACAGTGTGTCGGATATTTCATCGGTGGAAGGCCATGCCGCCAGGTAGGCTTTCCATTTTCAAAATACAAGGTTTCAAGCCCCGGATGGTTATATTCTGCAGCCGCACTAAAAATAGTTCCAAATGCTCCTTTCTTATAAAAATCTCTTACAGAAATTGTATTCTGGCGATAGTAGCTTGTTTCGGCCATCATATAGGTAAGTCCGGTTCGCCTTACAGTTTCGCGCAATCCATTACATTGTTCCAGCGTCATCGCCGCAGGAACTGCACACAATACATGTTTGCCGGCTTTCAATACCTGTGTTACATGATTGAAATGGTCCGGTGCGGGAGTGGCTACAAAAACAGCATCGATCTTTTTATCGGTCAATAACTCTGTTAGTGAATTGTATCCCTTAGTGCATTTGTAGATACGCATCAATTTTTCTTTCCGTTCCGGAATGAGATCACTTACTGCTTCCACAATGCAATTGGGATCTTCATGAAAATAGAATCCTGATCCGAAATTGCCTCCCACTATTCCTATGTGTATCTTACGATCAGTGTTGCGCAGGGGAAAGGCAAAACCAGAATGGCTTAGTGCCAGACCCGATGCAGCCAGACCTGCCTGACTAATAAATTTTCTTCTGTCCATAATTTTAAATTTGTATGTAAGTGTACTGTTAATTCAATCAAAATCATACCGTATATTATTGTGAGAAGTGTAAGCTCATTTCACCTCTCACATTTCACGTCTCACTTCATCCGCCTTTACTGATACCCTGGATTTTGGGTCAGGGTAGCCTTCCCGTCTTTAACGCTTAAATCTATCTGAGCCTGGGGAATGGGATATATTTCATTTTTGTTTTGAGTAAAACTGGCTCCGTTCATATAGGTAAAATTATACCCGGGTATGGATGTCTCATGTTTTATATAGTCATTTAATACCTTTGTCATATACCCTGAGCCATTGTCATACCGTTGCAGATCAAAAAATCGGTGATCTTCCATAGCCAGTTCCAGCTTCCTTTCAAAGCGGACCGATTCCCTGGCAAAATCCTGTCCAAGCGCCTCAAATTGCCCGTTATATAATCCAATTTTATAGTTGGCCGCCGGAGTCGTGGAATAACCCTGGGAAGGATCATTATTGTCGAGATAATTGTATACCCAGCCTTCCGGGTTTGCAGCTCTTGCCCTTACAATATTAACATAAGATTCCGCCTTTGCTAAATTACCCAGCTCTACTTCTACTTCTGCGGCCCAAAGCAATACATCTGCAAAACGAATCAAAAGATAGTTAACGGCAGTACTGTATCCCTGAGAAGCCGATGGCTCAGCTTTTACGTTTGCGCTTTTTATATGAAGATAGGGACCTGCAACACTCTGTTGCCTTACCCATGAGATCCCCGGCATTACACCCCAGTCCAGATAAGGAATGCCTCGTCTGCCAACTGTCCAATCCAGGCGGGGATCTAACGTGCCGCTGTATGGAGTAAAAGGACTGCTTGACGGAATACCCTCATCATTTGTTATATCAAAATCATTATAATTATATAGCAAAGGCAAACCGGTACCAGGGTCAGTTTTATATGAATTTACCAGGCTGAAGGATGGCTGATAAAACCCGTATGTAGGGAATGGACCGCCATAAGGGCCCATATATCCGCCACCATTAGCTGTAGTTCCGTTTGCTCCGTTCGCACCGTCGTTTACTGACATCTGCACAGCAAAAACAGATTCAGCGTTATTCTTTTGAGAGGGCAGCCAGTTATCATGAAATTTTTCCAGCAATGCATACTTTTTGCCATTAGCCGTTACTCCGTTGGCAATTATATCGTCAAGCAGCGGTTTGGCTTCATTATACTTGTGCTGAAACATATACGTTTTTACTAAGAATGCTTTAGCAGCCCAGCTATTTACACGTCCTGCATCAGCCTTTGTTGCTGTGAGACTATCGGCTGCAAATTTAAAATCCTGCTCTATCTTAGACCAGACGGGGTCTGTATTCGGCACGTAAAAATTCCCGTTTTCAAAAGAAACAGTCTCGTCTACATAAGGAATATTTTTCCACATTATGGCAGCTTCAAAATGATAATAGGCCCTTAAAAAAACAGCTTCAGCCTTAAGTTGTGTAGCCTGATCAGCAGTAATGCCTCCTGCGGGTATTAACGGAAGCACTCTCAATACATCATTGGCTCTTTGTATCGCGGAATACAAAAATCTCCATTTGCTGTTCACTGAAGAATTAGTAGGGTCTACCGTGTAGTTTTCAAACGATGGTACCGGTTGTAATGCACCCGCTTCTGTGCCTGTATGTGCATCATCAGAGGCCACGCCTCCAAAAATCCACCTCCCCGAGGGCCAACCTCCACCCACCGTACCACTACCATGCAGTAAAGAATAAGCGCCGGTCAATAATGCATTGGCGCCGGAATAGCTTGCTAAAGTGACCTGGCTTGTGGATCCGATAGCAGCTTTTTCCAGGTAATCCTTTGAGCAGGCAAAAAAGGAAAGTATCGCGACAAATGCAAAACTATATTTAAACATATTATTTTTCATATTGAATAGATTATAAGGTTAAAGAGACAGGTTGATTCCCAAAAGGTAACTCCTCATATTGTTAGGATAATTACCATAATCAATTCCAAATGCACTGCTGCTGCCTCCCAGCTCCGGATCCAATCCGGAATATTTCGTCAGGGTAAATACATTTGTAGCCTGCAGATAAATTCTCATTTTTGATAGAAGCTTGTACCTGGATAGTATGCCTTTATTAAAGGAGTATCCAAGCATCAAAGATTTCAACTTCAGGAATGAGCCGTCCTCTACAAAGAAAGAGTTCATAGTACCGGCGGTACTAAAAGTATTACCGCTTTCTATTACAGGAATGTTGGTATTAGTGTTTTCAAGTGTCCAGGCATTCAACAAATCACGGCTCTTCCCACCTGTATATGTACTAAAAAAGTGAGAATTCACCTTTAAGGCATTCATTATCCTGTTCCCCTGCGAGCCATAGAAGAATGCTGACAGATCAAAACCTTTATAGTCTACCCCGAGATTGACACCATATGTAAAGTCGGGGTTAGGGCTGCCCAGGAAAGTACGGTCGTCCGGCGTAATATTTTTATCCCCGGTAATATCAGCATATTTGAATCTTCCGGCTTTTGCCGCCGTTTGTGTAGGTGAATTAGCCACATCCGCACTATCCCTGAATATACCAATGACCTGATATCCGAAGAAGCTGCTGACGGGATGACCAATCATATTCCTTATTGTGTTCCCTAATTGTTGTTGACTACCAGCATCAAAATACCCGGGGTCAGGCACGCTCATGATAGTATTTTTATAGGTAGTGATATTCAGTCCAACATTAAAGCCGACCTTTTTACTAATCGTGTTTCTGTAGTTTAAAGAGAAGTCCCAGCCGGTATTCTGAATATTGCCGATATTCACTGTGGGGCTTGAGGCACCTCCAACTATGGCCGGAAGAGGTAAAGAAAATAATAAACCCTCTATAGTCTTTTTGAAATACTCAATTGAAAAATTGAATGAATTATTAAATAATGTACCGTCTACTCCGATATTAGACACGATATCCCTCTCCCAACTGGTACTGGGGTTACCAATAGTTGTTTGGGCAAAACCTGATGTTGCCGAACTGGAACTTCCCGATGTTGCATAATAGGTTGTTCCGTTGCTGCCGCCGAATAATGTATAGGCATTCGAAGGATTTATATTACTTTCTGATCCGAGTATTCCATAGCTGCCGCGAAACTTCAAATCGTTGATCCATGAAACCTGCTGCATAAATTTCTCATTAGAAATACGCCAGCCGGCGGAAACAGAAGGAAATACACCATATTTTTTA
>ERZ781398.3166-NODE-3166-length-13080-cov-4.666564_pt1 | contig 13080 bp, 10 predicted proteins | sample MGYA00433077_ERZ781398 | MGnify/ENA primary metagenome ERZ781398 (study PRJEB29847, sample SAMN06458254) | wastewater metagenome | isolation source: Wastewater bioreactor | place: South Africa: Cape Town | study: EMG produced TPA metagenomics assembly of the... | reverse complement strand
TCACCAGCGGCGGCGTGAGCGTGGGCGAGGCCGACCACACCCGCACCATGATGAAAAAGCTGGGCGACGTGGCCTTCTGGCGCATCGCCATGCGCCCGGGCCGCCCCATGGCCGTAGGGCGCATCAACAACGCAGAAAATCAAGCCATTTCGGCCTCAAGCGCTAGTACATCAAGCGCTGGCAGCTATCAAAATGATATCAACATACCCACCGGTGGGGCCGTGCTGTTCGGGCTGCCCGGCAACCCCGTGGCGGTGATGGGGACCTTTCTGGCCTTTGTGCGCCCCGCCCTGCTGCGCATGATGGGGTGCACCCGCGCGGCGCCCCCGCTGCTGCGCGCCATCAGCACCGAGCCCATGCGCAAGAAGCCCGGCCGCACCGAATACCAGCGCGGCCTGGTCACCACCGCCGCCGACGGCACGCTGCAGGTGCGCACCACGGGCAACCAGGGCTCGGGCGTGCTCAGCTCCATGGTGCAGGCGAACGGACTCATCGTGCTGCACCACGGGCAGGGCAATGGGGCGGTAGGCGACGCCGTGGATGTGATGGTTTTTGAGGGCGTGATCTGACACGGTAATGCGCCGCGAGCTGGTGCACGTCATCCGCCGCCGGATTAACCTGAAAACCGCCTTCCACAACAATCCCAGACAACGTATCGCGCCATGCCCTACGCCGCCCAACACCTTGCACAACCCCCATCCCGAGACGATGTGGACCGCCTGCCCGGCGCCACGGTGGTCGAGTTCGGTACCCCCTGGTGCGGCCACTGCCAGCGAGCCCAGCCATTGATCGAAACCGCCCTGAAAGACCGCGCGGACATTGCCCACGTCAAGGTGGAAGACGGCCCTGGCCAGCGCCTGGGCCGCACGTTCGGCGTGAAGCTGTGGCCGACACTGGTCTTTATGAAGGACGGCAAGGAAGTGGCGCGCCTGGTGCGCCCGCAGAGCGGCCAGGAATTGCAGGACGCGGTGCAGGCGGTGGTGGTCTGAGCCACCCGCACTGCAACACGCTGGACCCAGACCGTCCTCACGCTGGCACTGCACAACAGAAAGCAGAAAGGGCCCTGCCGGGCCCTTTCTTGTCTTGCTTTGCTTTTGCTGTTTTGGCAGCTCGCTTTGCACTCCCACTGAAGGCTACTTGGCCACATAGTCGTGCGGGTGCAGCGGGTGGGCTGGCTGATCCACGGCCACCGCTGTGTTGGCCCCCGGCACCGCCTTGCGGGCAAACAGCGTGTACATGGTGGGCACCACAAAAATGGTGAGCAGCGTGCCCAGCGACATGCCACCCACAATCACCCAGCCGATCTGGGTGCGCGTTTCGGCGCCAGCGCCCGTGGCCAAAGCCAGGGGAATGGCGCCCAGCACCATGGCCCCCGTGGTCATCAAGATGGGGCGCAGTCGCTGGGCCGAGGCCTTGACGAGCGCGTCCACCATCTCCATGCCCTCTTCGCGCAGCTGGTTGGTGAACTCCACGATCAAGATGCCGTGTTTGGTGATCAGTCCCACCAGGGTGATCAGGCCGATCTGCGAATAGACGTTGAGCGAGCCGCCACTCCACTTGAGCGCCAGCAGGGCACCAATCATCGACAGCGGCACCGACACCATGATGACCAGCGGGTCAATGAAGCTCTCGAACTGCGCCGCCAGCACCAGGAAGATGAACACCAGCGCCAACACAAACACCACGCCCAGCGCACCCTGCGAGTTCTTGAACTCGCGCGAGGTGTCGTTCAGGTCGGTGGTGTAGCCGGGCTTGAGCACCTTGGCGGCCGTCTCGTTCATGAAGGTGATGGCCTGGCCCAGCGAGTAGTCGGACGACAGGTTGGCCGTGATGGTGGCCGAGCGGCGCTGGCCAAAGTGGTTCAGCTCACGCGGGCTCACGCTTTCGCGCACGTTGACCAGGCTGGTCAGCGGGATCATCGCGTCGTTACGGCCGCGCACGTAGATGGTGTCGATGTTCTCGGGCGTGGTGCGGCCCCGGGCCTCGGTCTGCACGATCACGTCGTACTGCTCGGCATCGCGCTTGTAGCGCGTGACGGTGCGGCCGCCCAGCATGGTCTCGATGGCCTTTGCCACCACTTCCACGCTCACACCCAGGTCGGCGGCACGTTCGCGGTTGACCTCGATGCGCAGCTCGGGCTTGTTCAGGCGCAAGTCCACGTCGGGGGACACGATGCCGGGGTTCTGCGCAATCTCGGCCATGAACGCGGCCACCACCTTGCTCAGGTTCTCGTAGCTGTCCGAGGTCTGGATCACATAGGTGAGGGGCCGCGAGCGAAAGCCCTGGCCCAGCGATGGCGGTGTGATCAGAAAGGCGTTCACGCCGGGCAGGCCCGCCACCTTGGGCTGCAGCTCCTTGGCCAGGGCCAGCGTGGTGCGGTCGCGCTTTTCCCAGTCCACGGTGCGGTAGATGACACTGCCCTGTGCCACCGTGGGGTTGCCGATGTTGGCAAACACGCGGTCGAATTCGGGGTAGGTGTTACCGATCTTTTCCAGCTCCAGCGCATAGCGGTTGGTGTAGTCCAGCGTGGCGCCGTCGGGTGCGGTCACGCTGGCCAAAATGGTGCCTCGGTCTTCCAGCGGCGACAGCTCCTGCCGCATGCTGGGAAACACCAGCACCAGCGCTGCGCCGCACCCGGCACACCGCCCCGCCCAGACCCCGTGCCGCCCCAGCGGGCCGTAACGATCCAGCGCAGCAAACGGCCATACGCGTCCGACAGGGCCGTGAGCCAGCGCTCCATGGAGCGGTCGAACCAGTTGGGATTCGGGTTGTGCTTGAGCAGCAGTGAACACATCATGGGCGAGAGCGTCAGGGCCACAAAGCCCGACACCACCACGGCCCCGGCCAGCGCCAGCGCAAACTCCACAAACAGGCGCCCCGTGCGGCCGGGTGTGAATGCGAGTGGTGCATACACCGCCACCAGCGTGAGCGTCATGGCCACGATGGCAAAGCCGATTTCACGGGCACCCTTGATGGCGGCCGAGAACGGGTCAAGCCCCTCTTCGATGTGGCGGTAGATGTTCTCCAGCATCACGATGGCGTCATCCACCACCAGGCCGATGGCCAGCACCAGCGCCAGCAGCGTGAGCGTATTGATCGAAAAGCCCGCCAGTGCCATCAGCGCAAAACTGCCCACCAGGCTGACCGGGATGGTGATGATGGGGATGATGGACGCACGGAAGGTGCGCAAGAACACAAAGATCACCAGGGCCACCAGCACAACGGCCTCGATGATGGTGGAGTACACGCTCTTGATGGAGCGGTCGATGAACAGCGAGTTGTCGTTGGCAATGTCGATGCCGATGTCTGGCGGTAGGTCAGCCTTGAGCAGGGGGATCATGGCGCGCACGCCCTTGGACAGCTCCAGCGGGTTGGCCGTGGCCTGGCGGATCACGCCCACCGAGATGGCATCGCGCCCGTTGAGCCGCACGCGGCTGCGGTCGCTGGCGGGGCCTTCTTCGACCCGGGCGACATCGCGCACCCGCACCGAAAACCCGTTGACCGTGCGGATCACGATGTCGGAAAACTGCGCCGGGGTTTTGAGGTCGGTCTGCGAGGTCACGCTGAACTCGCGCTGCTGCGATTCAATGCGGCCCGCGGGCAGCTCCAGGTTGTTGCGGCGGATGGCGTCTTCCACGTCCTGCGTGGTCAGGCGATAACCGGCCATGCGTTCGGGGTCCAGCCACACCCGCATGGCGTATTTGCGCTCGCCGTAAATCGGCACGTCAGCCACACCGGTCACGGTCTGCAGGCGGGGCTTGACGATGCGGTTGATGAGGTCGTTGACCTCCAGCGGGGTGCGCGTGTCGCTGCTGAAGGCCAGCCACATCACGGGCGAGGCGTCGGCCTCGACCTTGGCGATCACCGGCTCGTCGACTTCGTCGGGCAGGCGGCCGCGCACACGCGCGGTGCGGTCGCGCACTTCGGCGGCGGCGTTGTCGGCGTCCTTCTCGAGCCGGAAGCGCACGCTGATCTGGCTTTGCTCGGCCCGGCTGATGGAGGTGATCACGTCCACCGCGTCGATGCCGGCGATGGAGTCTTCCAGCGGCTTGGTGACCTGGGTCTCGATCACCTCGGCCGAGGCGCCGACGTAGCGCACGCTGACGGTGACCACCGGCTCGTCGATCTTGGGATATTCGCGCACCGCCAGCCGCGAGTAGCTGACCAGGCCGACCAGCACGATCAGCAGCGACAGCACGGTGGCCAGCACCGGGCGGCGGATCGAGATTTCAGCGATCTGCATGGGCCGCGTCCACGGTGGGGAATTCAGGAAGAAAACAGCCGCTGGCGCTTGCGCAGTCGGCGCCAGCAGCTATGATTTTTGAAGTGAATCGCGGCAGCGCGGACATCGCCTGGCCCCCTACCCGCGCGAGGCCACGGCGCAGGCGTTGCCGCCCGTGCTGGCGCGGTGCCAGCGCAGGGCCGCGGCGGGCGCGCCGGCGCTGGCGGCACCGGCCGGCGCACTGGCCGTGGCGGCTGGCGCACTGGCCGTGGCGGCTGGCTCGCTGGCAGCGGCGGCGGGGGCGGCGGCCAGGCGCACGCGCGCCGTCGGTGTGTTCAGCCGCTGCTGGCCGGCCACCACCAAGCGGTCGCCCGCGGCCACGCCACTGATCACCTCGACCCGGCCGCCCAGGCGCGCGCCCAGGGTGACTTCGACGCGGCTGACCTCGGCCGTGCCCTCGGGGCCCGGGCCGCCCTGGGCCGGCGCAGCGGCCAGCCGGTACACGTACAGGTTGCCGCCCTGCGACAGCACGGCTTCCTCGGGCAGCATGACGGCGCCGGGACGCTCGCCAAACGCCGTGTCCACGCGGGCGAACATACCGGGGCGCAGCAAGCCCTCGCGGTTGTCGATGCAGGCGCGCACGGCCACGCTGCGGCCCTGGGCGTCGATCTGCGGGTCGATGGCCTGGATCACGGCCTCGAAGGCGTGGCCGGGCAGCGCGTCCAGCGTCACGTGGCTGACCTGGCCGCGCCGCACGCGGGTCTGCCAGCGCTCGGGCAGGCGAAAGTCCAGCAGCATGGCGTCCAGATCGTCCAGGTGCACGATCTCGGCGCCAGCCTGCAGCACGTCGCCCACGTGCACGTTGCCGATGCCGGCCAGGCCGCCGAAGGGCGCCAGGATCTTCAGCCGCGCGGCGGTCGCCTGGGCCAGCTCCAGCTTGGCGCGCGCCACGGCCACGGCGGCCTGGCTTTCGTCCACCGCGCGGGCGCTGATGAAGCCCTGCCCCGCCAGGTCGGCGTTGCGCCGGTGGTTGGATTCGGCAATGCCCAGCTCGGCGCGCGCCTGCTGCACCTGCGCCAGCGCCAGCCGGTCGTCCAGCTGCACCAGCAGTTGGCCGCGGCGCACGCGCTCGCCATCGCGGAAGTTCAGTAGCGTCACGCGCCCGGCCACTTCGGGCCGCAGCACCACGCTCTGGCGCGAACGCAGGCTGCCGACGGCGCTGGCCGCGTCGCGCAGCGTCATGGCGCGCGCCGGCGCCAGCTCGACCACCGGCGGCGGCGCGCCGCCGCCGGCGCCAGGGCCTTTGCCTGCGCCCGGCCCGCCGGCGCCACGTGGCGCGCTGGCCGCCGGTTGCGGGCCCGCGCCGGTGGCGCCGCCGCCGCGCTGCCACCACCAGGCGCCGGCAGACAGCGCCAGCAGGGCGCCGATGGCGATGATCGACACCAGGGGGCGCCTAGCCACGGGAGACTCCGGCAGCGCAGGAGATGAAACGGTGGAAACGCGCAGGCATGGAATCTGTAAGCCGGTGTGAACGAAGGGCGTAATTTACCGGTTGCGCGGGCTCTGCGCCGACCAGGGGAGTCGCGCGAGCGGCAACTTCACCCGGCGTTGACAAAGCGTGGCCGCCCGGCCACAGCGGCCGGACCGACGCCTGGGGCGCGGCGCGCCTCATGCGCGCGGCACGCCACGGTTGGCCAGCGCGTCGGCGCGCTCGTTGCCTTCGTGGCCGGTGTGGCCGCGCACCCAGTGCCACTGGATGCGGTGGCCGGCGCCGCTGACCAGCGCATCGAGCTGCTGCCACAGGTCGACGTTCTTGACCGGCTGCTTGCTGGCGGTGCGCCAGCCCTTGGCCTTCCAGCCGTGGATCCATTCGGTGATGCCCTGGCGCACGTACTGGCTGTCCAGGTACAGCTCGACCTCGCAGGGGCGCTTGAGCGCCCGCAGGCCCTCGATCACGGCGGTCAGCTCCATGCGGTTGTTGGTGGTCAGCGGCTCGCCGCCGAACAGTTCTTTTTCGTGGCCGGGCGAGCGCAGCAGCACGCCCCAGCCGCCGGGGCCGGGGTTGCCCTTGCAGGCGCCGTCGGTGTAGATCTCAACGCGGTTCAAGTTCGGATTCCGTCAGGGTGTGGGGGGCGGCGGCGCGGTTGGCCACCGACGCGGGGGCCGCGGCCGTCACCGGCGCCGCCTTCCAGCTGGCGCCGATCAGCCGCGCGCCGTGTGTGCGCTTGACCGCCAGCATCACGTAGCCGGCGCCGAAGATCGGCCACCAGCGCGCGCCCAGGCGGTCCATCCAGGCAAAGCGCGCCAGCCGGCGGCTGCTGCGCACCGCCGGGCGCCAGCAACCGAAGCTGACCGATTCCAGCTCGAATTGCAGCAGCCGCAGCCAGTCGCGCAGCCGCCAGTGGGCAATGAACTCGCCCGCCTCGGGCAGGAACGGCTGCCCGCCGCCCAGGCCGCGGTACAGGTGGCTGCGCCACTGGCGCAGGCCCCACAGGCTGAGGGGGTTGAGCCCGGCGATGGCCACCTTGCCCTCGTGGACCAGCACGCGCTGCACCTCGCGCAGGGTGGCGTGCGGGTCGGCGCTGAGCTCCAGCGTGTGGGGCAGCACCACCAGGTCCAGGCTGGCGTCGGCAAAGGGCAGCGCCGTGCTGTCGGTGACCAGGGCCCAGCGGGCGGCGGCGGGCGCGTCGGCCGCCGGCGGCTCGACGGCGGGCGGCGCCGCGCTCAGCGCCAGCCAGCGGTGCGGCATGCGGTTGGCGGCCAGGGCGTCGATGTCGGCCAAGCCGAGTTGCAAGGCGTGGTAGCCGAACACGTCGGCCAGCGCGGCGTCGAACTGCGCGCGCTCCCAGTCCAGCAGGTACTGGCCGGGCGGGGTCTGGAACCAGTCGTGCAGGACGGTCATCGGGTGCTCCGCCGAAAACCGTCCGGTTCGCACTGGCGAACCCAGGCCGTGACATCGCTTTTTATAATGCGCCCCCACATGAATCTGATCGCCCTACCCGCCTTCGACGACAACTACCTCTGGTTGTTGCACGACGGCCAGCAAGCCCTGGTGGTGGACCCCGGCGACGCGGCGCCGGTGCGCGCGGCGCTGGAGCGGCTCGGCCTGCGGCTGGCCAGCATTCTAGTCACGCACCACCACGGCGATCACACCGGCGGCGTGGCGGCGCTGCGCGACGCCACCGGCGCCGCGGTGCACGGCCCGGCGCGCGAGCGCATTCCCGAGCCCTTCACCCCGCTGGCCGGTGGCGACACGCTGCGCGTGCTGGGCGTGGATTTCCGCGTGATCGACGTGCCCGGCCACACGGCGGGGCACATCGCCTTCTTCGCCGCCGACGTGGACGGCGCGCCGCTGCTTTTTTGCGGCGACACGCTGTTTTCGGGCGGCTGCGGCCGGCTCTTCGAAGGCACGCCTGCGCAGATGCTGGCCTCGCTCGACGCGCTGGCAGCGCTGCCGCCGGCCACCCGGGTGTGCGCGGCCCACGAGTACACCCTGGGCAACCTGCGCTTTGCCCGCGCCGTGGAGCCCGACAACGCCGCCCTGGCCGACTACCAGCGCCAGTGCCTGCAGCGGCGCGCCGACGGCCGCCCGACCCTGCCCTCCACCATCGGGCTGGAGCGCGCGATCAATCCGTTTCTGCGCAGCCGCGAACCCGCGGTGAGCCGGGCGGTGCGGGCGCACATGCCCTCAGCAACCGACGAGGTCGCGGTGTTTGCCGCCCTGCGTCAATGGAAGAACGAATTCAAATGAAGTGGACCCTCTCCCTGGCGCTGCTCGCCAGCCTGTGGCTGGCCGGTTGCGCCGCCCCCGGCCCCGCCAGCCCGGACTCCAGCCCCACCCTGCCCAGCGCAACCCGCGCCACCACACCCGGCACCGCGCGTCTGCCGGACGCGCTGCCCCCGGTGCGCGTGACCGAGCTGCGCGGCAACCAGGTGGCGGCGCTGGAGACGCCGGCCGACCTGTGGGAGCGCATCCGGCGCGGCTACGCCATGCCCGAGCTGCAAGACGAGCTGGTGCAGCGCCACGAGCAGTGGTATGGCACGCGCCCCGACTACATCGAGCGCATGGTCGAGCGCTCGCGCCTGTACCTGTTCCACGTGGTCGAGGAGCTGGAACTGCGCGGCATGCCGACCGAGCTGGCGCTGCTGCCCTACATTGAATCGGCGTTCAACCCGCAGGCGGTCTCCAGCGCCAAGGCGGCCGGCATGTGGCAGTTCATGCCCGGCACCGGGCGCGACTTCCGGCTGACGCAGAACATCCTGCGCGACGACCGGCGCGACGTGCTGGACTCCACCCGCGCGGCGCTGGACTACTTGCAGAAACTGCACGACATGTTCGGCGACTGGCACCTGGCGCTGGCGGCCTACAACTGGGGCCAGGGCAACGTCAAGCGCGCCATCGAGCGCAACCAGGCCGCCGGCTTGGGCACGCGCTACCTCGACTTGAAGATGCCGGCCGAGACGCGCAACTACGTGCCCAAGCTGCAGGCGGTCAAGAACATCATCGCCCAGCCGCAGCACCACGGCGCGGTGCTGCCGCTGATCGAGAACCACCCCTTCTTCGACACGGTGGAGATCAAGCACGACATCGACGTCGACATGGCCGCGCGCCTGGCCCAGGTGCGGCTGGAGGACTTCAAGGCGCTCAACCCCTCGCAGCGCAAGCCGGTGATCTTTGCCGCCGGCACGCCGCAGGTGCTGCTGCCCTGGAACAACGCCGCCGTCTTCCAGAAAGCACTGGCCAAGGCGGAGCCGACCTCGCTGTCGTCCTGGACGGCCTGGGTGGCGCCGCAGAACCTGCCCTCGCGCGAGGTGGCCAGCCGCTTCGGCATGGACGAGCAGGACCTGCGCGAGATGAACAACATCCCGCGCGGCATGGTGATCAAGAGCGGCTCCACCGTGCTGGTGCGGCGCGGCAACGGCGCCACCACCGCGGTGGCCAGCCACGTGGTGAACAACGCGCAGCTGGCGTATGCGCCCGAAATCGTGCTGCGTCGCACGTCGGTGCGCGCGCGCAAGGGCGACTCCATCGCCAGCGTGGCCGCGCGCTACGACCTGCCAGCGGCCACCGTGGCCGGCTGGAACCACGCCAGCGCCGGCGCGCGGCTCAAGCCCGGCCAGGCGGTGGTGCTGTTCCTGCCGGTGCGCGCCAGCGCGGCGGCCATGCGCGAAGGCGCCGAGCACGCCCGCCCCGCCGCGCCGCACGGCCGCGCCGGGCGCGCTGCCGCTGAGCGCAAGGGACCGGCGGGCCCGGGCAAGGCAGCGGCGCCGGCGCGCGCCGAGCGGCCCAGCAAGGGCGGCGCCGGCAGAAGCAAACCGGCGGTGGCACCCGCGCGCCAGCCGGCGGCCACGACCAAGGGCGCAAGCAAGAAGCCGCGGCGGTAAGCGGCCGCGCGCGGCGGGCGCGCCGCGCCACGTCAGGGCGCCAGGTACTTCTGCCGCGCGCGCCGCGCGAAGTCGTTGGTGTAACTGGCCCCGCTGGCCGTGGCGCGCGGGTTGGCGCCGGCCTGCAGGTGCTGCGTCACGATGCGGTGCGCAATCGCCACGCCCTCGTCGCTGGCCACGCCGTCGGGAGACATCGCCTCGCGCGCCTTGTCGAACGCCGACAGGTAGACCGAGCGGTCACCGTGCATGTGGCTTTCGGGCACCACGCGCACGATGTCGCTGGGGCCGGCGGTCTGTAGCCACTTGAGCGCCCGCACCACGGCGTTGGCCAGCGCCTGCACCGTCTGCGGATGGCGCAGCACGAAGGCGTCGGGCGCGTACAGGCAGGCACCGGGCATGGGCCCGCCGTACACCTCCTGGGTGCCGCGCAGCGAGCGGGTGTCGGCCACCACGCGGATGTCACCCCGGTATTCCAGCAGGCTGATGGCGGGGTCGATGTCGGCCAGGGCGTCGATGCGGCCCTCGCGCAGGGCCGCCACCGGCGTGCTGGCGGTGCCGACGGCGACGAATTCGACCTCGGTCGGCGTCAGCCCGGCGCGCGCCCGCAGCCGCTGGGCGAACCAGTGCGAGGACGAGTCGGTCGAGGTGATGCCCACGCGCCGCCCCCGCAGCTGCGCGAGCGCGCGAAACTCGGGCAGGGCCCGCGTGCTGACCCCGAACACCAGCTGCGGCGCGCGCCCCAGCTGCACGAAGGCGCGACAGTTGCTGCCGCGCTGGCGCAGCATGATGGGGTGCTCCAGCCCGCCGACCGCCACGTCGGCGCGGCCCTGCAGCAGCGCCTGCTGCGCCAGGCCGCCACCGGGGTGGTCCTGCAGCTCGACCTGCACGCCCTCGTCGCGGAAGTAGCCCAGTTGCTCGGCAATGGTCAGCGGCAGACAGGGCAGCGAGGTCTTGCCGCCGACCGCCAGCGTCAGGCCGCGCCGCTCCACCGCCGCCGGCTGGGCCGACGCCCGGCCAGCGGCCACCAGCAGGCCGGCCGCGCCCAGGTGCAGGATGCGGCGGCGCGAGAGCGCGGCGGGAGCCGACGGGGCCGAAGAATCGCTGGAACGCATGACCGCGTGAAGGTAGCCGAGCGCCTGCACTGCGCGCATCGGCAGCTTCCCGCATCGGGTTTGTGCGGGGTTGATCCCGACCCGACACGCACTGCGTCGCGGCCGGCTCAGCCGCGCTGGCGGCGCGCCTCGTACAGGCAGACGGCGCTGGCCACCGAGACGTTCAGACTCTCCACCGCGCCGCGCATGGGGATGCGCACCAGCAGGTCGCAGGTCTTGCGCGTGAGCTGGCGCATGCCGGGGCCCTCGGCGCCCAGCACCAGGGCGCAGGGGCCCTTCAGGTCGGCCTGGTACAGCGTCCGCGGCGCGTCGTCCGAGGTGCCTATGACCCAGATGCCGCGCTCCTTCAACTCGCCCAGCGTGCGCGCCAGGTTGGTGACCATGAAGTAGGGCACGGTCTCGGCCGCGCCGCTGGCCACCTTGGCCACGGTGGCGTTGATGCCGACGGCATGGTCCTTGGGGGCGATCACCGCGTGCGCGCCGGCGCCGTCGGCCACGCGCAGGCAGGCGCCCAGGTTGTGCGGGTCGGTCACGCCGTCGAGCACCAGCAGCAGCGGCGGCTCGCCCAGGCCGTCCAGCAGGTCGTCGAGCGAATGGGTCTGCTCGATGGCCTGCACGCGCGCCACCACGCCCTGGTGGCCGGCGCCGCCGCACAGCCGCAGCAGGCGCGGGCCGTCGGCCTCGATCACGCGCACGCCGGCCTCGGCGGCGCGGGCCAGGAACTGCTTCATGCGCGCGTCGCGCCGCGTGGGATCGACGTACAGCTCGATGACGGACGCGGGCGCGGTCTTCAGGCGCACGCCGACGGCGTGAAAGCCGAACAACACTTTGGGGCTGGACATGCGGGGATTATCAGGGCGACGCTCACACAAAAGTGGTTTGCGACTCCAGCGCCTGCCAGAATTGCGCCAACAGCTACTACTTTGAGAGCAAACAGCCGGCGCCATGGGAGACAACCCGCGCTCCGCGCATGCCCCTACCCAACGCATAATCAGGCTCTTTCATGACCGCCGGCCGCACCTGCCGTGCGCCAGAAGCTATCTTTTACAGAGCACACCCACACCCTGCCCGGTACGCATGATCCGCCTGCCCGCCCTCAGCCCGCTGGAGCACGCCGCCTTCGTGGCGGCCGGCCTGCTGGTGTACGTGATCACCACGCGGGCGCGCCAGCAGCGGCGCCATCCCTACGCGGCGCTGGCCTGGGTGCTGGGCATCGCGGCCTTCCCCTACCTGGGGGTGCCGATCTTCCTGCTGTTCGGCACGCGCAAGACGGTGCGCCCCAGCACGCCGCGCCAGCCGGTGCCGGCCGGGCCGTGGGCGGCGCTGGCGCCGGCCTGGGCCACGCGCCTGCTGGCGGCGCTGGGCGTGCCCGAGGCGCGGCCGCAGGCGGCGCTGCGCTTTCACGCCGATGGCGCGCAGGCGCTGGCCGAGCTGCGCGCGCTGATCGCCTCGGCCCAGCGCACGCTGGACGTGTGCACCTATGTGCTGGGCGACGACGAGGTGGGCGCGGCCGTCGCGGGCGAGCTGGCCGCGCGCGCCCGCGCCGGCGTGCGCGTGCGCCTGCTGGTGGACAGCATCGGCAGCCTAAGGAGCCGGCGCAGCCACGACGCGCTGCTGCGCGCCGCCGGGGTGCGGGTGCGCCGCTTCATGCCGGCGCTGCGCAACCCGCGGCGCGGTCGCACCAACCTACGCAACCACCGCAAGCTGGTGGTGGCCGACGGCCTGCGCCTGTGGGGCGGCGGGCGCAACCTGGCCAACGAATATTTCATCGGCCGCGTGGGCGAGGCGCCCTGGATCGACCTGAGCTTCAGCGCCGAAGGCGCGCTGGCCACGCAGGCCATGGCCCTGTTCGAGGGCGACTGGCGCATCGCGCTGGGCCTGCGGCATGCCTCGCGCATCCCCTACGCCGAGCGCGCCATGCGCCACGAGCAGGTGCTGCACGCCTATCAGCCAGCCCACGCCAGCGCCGCCGCGCTGGCCGCCACGCCCCCCGCGCCCGCCAACGGCGCGGCGCCGCCCGCCGACGCCGCGCTGGCGCAGTGGGTGCCCAGCGGGCCGGACTTTCACGAGGACGTGCTGCACGCGCTGCTGATCTCGGCCGCCTTCCATGCGCAGCGGCGCCTGCTGCTGGCCACGCCCTACTTCGTGCCCGACGAGGGCCTGATCGAGTCGCTGCTGCTGGCGGCCAAGCGCGGCGTGCAAGTGACGCTGCTGCTGCCGCGCCACTCCAACCACCGGCTGGCCGACTGGGCGCGCGGACGCGCGGTGCGCGAGCTGGTGGACAACGGCGTCGACGTGCGCCTGCTGCCGGCCATGCTGCACGCCAAGGCGGTGGTGGTCGACGATGGGCTGGCGCTGTGC
>ERZ781398.3163-NODE-3163-length-13087-cov-4.177103_pt1 | contig 13087 bp, 16 predicted proteins | sample MGYA00433077_ERZ781398 | MGnify/ENA primary metagenome ERZ781398 (study PRJEB29847, sample SAMN06458254) | wastewater metagenome | isolation source: Wastewater bioreactor | place: South Africa: Cape Town | study: EMG produced TPA metagenomics assembly of the... | reverse complement strand
ATAAAGTTCTATTTACATAAGCGCAAAGCAAGTGTGTCGTTTTTATTTATACGTGTTTAGAGAGTTCGTAAGTTCGAAAACGATTATGAGATTATTTCGTTCGTGGTTTAACTCGTCGTAAGTTGTGCTCAAAATGCCGCTCAATTGATTGTACTCATTACCAAAAATCGATTTATTTTCATCGTCATTTAGTTTTTTTTCCTATCTTTCAAAGAAACTCTTCATTTTTCTAGTCCATGTCGATTATCATATCGTCATTTGAAAACATTTATTCCATCGAATAAATTACAACTCGAACAAATCATTCAATCATGGTCATCAAAAATATCGGTCGAACGTGCCGTTACACTTCCCTCGGCGTTCTATACATCTCGAGATGTATTCGAACTTGAAAAACATGCCGTATTCGGGCAAAATTGGTTGCTCACTGGTCGAACATCTCAATTGACCAAACCGGGAGATTATCTAACTGATCAGATATTTTCCGAACCATTTATTGTCGCTGTTGATACAGCGTCGAATCTTCGCGGATATTATAATGTCTGTTGTCATCATGGCATGCGTTTGTTGGAGAATAATCAAGGTCATTTAGATAAAAATGAAATTGTTTGTCCGTATCATGGTTGGATCTATGATTTAAACGGTCGATTGAGAAAAGCTGTACGAATGAAAACTATCGAACAATTTCAAGCATCGAAAGTTCGTTTGAAAAATATATCTGTTCAAGCTATTGGTCCACTGATTTACTACAATTTCAATCGAACAAATACAAATGAAAATACATCACATATCGAACATATTCATAACAAGTATTTACTTGCAACAAATTACGATCAACTCGAATTTGTTACACGAAAAACTTATCATCTAAAATGCAATTGGAAAGTTTTTGTTGATAATTATCTTGACGGTGGTTATCATATTCCGTATGCACATAAACAATTGAATTCAATTTTAAATATGGATCAATATAAGATCGTTGTTGATCATCCGAAAATATCGGTACAATATTGTTCGGGTACACAACGAACTGAAGGTGCAGTTGTGTTTGCATTTGTCTATCCGAATTTAATGATAAATCGGTATGGTTCATTGATGGACACGAATCTAGTCGTGCCAATTGACGAACGAAATTGTCTTGTTCATATGGATTATTATTATGATCCGAAGACAACGAATAAAGCAGACGAAGAAATTTTACGAAAAGATTCGCATGCTGTTCAAAATGAAGATATTTATCTTTGTGAAAATGTGCAAATAGGTTTGGAATCACAGGCATATGATTCAGGTCGATATGTTCCAACAGTTGAATTTCCTATGTTTGATTTTCATAAAACTTTACATGAACAATTGGAGAATTTCTATCAGACAAATATGAAATAATGATTTTATTTTTCTAATGAATAATTAATTGATTGATTGAATTTTTAGATTAATTATCGACATATGAACGGGTTTGTTTTCTGAATGTTTATTAATTTGACCGAATATCAACAGAATGAGACGATGCAAACGAATCGTTCACAAACAATTTGGTGGACTGGGAAATTTCTTTGCCATTATTATTCTTGTAACAATAACTGTGATCTTTGTCGATTCCTATATTCTTAATAAACATCAATGTATGTCGAAAAATAAGATTTTATATTCTTTTTAGCAAAATATTCTTCGATTTTGTAGCATCAAATATTCAATATGATTATACTCAACGTACAATTGAACTAATTCAATATCAAAATCGAACCAAAGAATCAGTACATACAACTCGGTCAACAATACCTGAAGGTAATTGTCATGAGGAAATATTAAACATTATGCCATATTTGATGATTTTTTCTTAGAATGTCAAATAAAAGAAAAATGTTCAGATGATAAAGTTCCATATAAAATTCAATCTGGTGATGGATTAGCCCAACCACCAGTTATCTGTTTTAATAATCAATTGTAAATGGATTTATTTGAATTCGATTTGTTTTCATTGAATTATAAATTTAGATTATTTCATAAAACTTTAAAAGATTCAAAAATTGGCCGTGGTGTTAATATGGTTGCAGTTGATAGTCAAACTCTTCAAGTGAAAATACTTCAAGCATTTGATACCTATGCTGAAGGTTGAACATCAATTTTTTCAAATTCGAACAAATATTAATTGAATTGTTGTTTTTTTGTTTAAAGAAAACTTCTTCCTTCGAACATTGAAAGTCAATTTGAACAATAGTGATATTATTTTATTAGCAAGTTATGATGAAATGTCATCGGGGTATGTGCTCGTGTTTAGATTTCATTCTAGTTTTTCTATTGTTTGTCTTTAGATTGAAAGATGCATCGTTGTCTTTATTAGAAAAATACGGAAGTCAATTAATAAAAAGTGTCAAATATCGAGATTCCTTTGTAATGCTCGGACAAAAAGGTCTATCACGTGGAAAAGCTATTGAACTGGTAAGAAAATACAAATATGAGTAAGCATAAAAATCTATTGTTCAAATTATTTTAGCATCAGAAGAAAGGCACACGTGATTTTGGAGCTGTTGCAGAAATAAGTGGCTGCGCAAAATTCCCTCGTAAGAATATTTCATTTTGTTTTTCCGGATAATTTAACGAGTAGTTTCAGTGGGACAAATAACTCCATTAACATTTCCGCCTATGGAAGTCAATTTTGGCAAGAAAATAGCTTATGGTTCATCGGTTCAACATTGTGGCTTAGCAGAAGCATGTGGAGATGATGAATTCTCTGTACATGTTTATACAGGCAAAGATAATAATGATGAACCAAAAATCTGTGTCGATGGACGATATATCATTGGCAAAGGTCTTAATGATGCTGGTCGTGGTTTGAATATAGTCGTTGTTTCGAATAAAAAAGAAGTTCTACGAACTGGCCATTTCGACACTTGGCAAGAAGGTAAAAACATACATTGATTGATAGGACAAAATCGATATATTTTTCATTTGGATTTGAATGATTTTAGACAGTACAAATCTCGAAATATTCTTAGAAAATCTTGAAGACGATGTCATCATCATCGCTGTAACATTCGATGAAGCTTCGCAAAAGTAAATAGAAACTAATTATTCATAATTTTTTTTTAGCCTTCTTCTCCTGAGTTGCTTGCGAATAATCATTGATATACGATCTCTATTTATTTAGTTGATGAAATTTGAAAATGAGAAAATAGATTCAGATCATGGATGATTATAAATTGCGGGTTAAGTTTCATTTTTATCGAGCTAGCTGATCATATAGTTCAAGTGCTTCTTCTTCTTCCTTGTTTGTTTTGAAAATACTGGGCGCAATATATTGATATATGCCGAACAAAATACAAATTTAATCGATTTCTCGCATATTTAGACTAAGCCAACACAGTAAAAATCTCTTCTTCAATCTTGGAAGTGCAACTATACAAAATCTAAAATATCGTGATGTTTGGATGCTTGTCGGGCAAAAAGGAATAACAGGTTTTAGTCCGTTCGAAGAGGTTTGTTATCTATCAAAATACTTTCTTCAATTCATCATTCGATACTCGTTTTTAGATATCTTACGCTGGATCAGCAAATACATATGCTGTTCCGATTGATAAGAAAATGTGTGTTCCAAATTCGTGTATGTTGAATAGTGATGAATTATTTCCCTTTCAAAAACAAAACTAATCATTTTGTTTTAATAGTAAAAGGTATTCAGATTCGACCGGATCCAATACCCTATCGAAATGATAAACGACGAGAATTTTGCTCGCGTCATGAAGGCTATGGAGATTTTTGTAACGGTAGGAATAGTTCAAAACGAAAATTATTTGAAATTTTGCTGTGAATTCGTTAGACTTGAATGTGGATAAGAGTCTAGTCGTTGTTCCGCTAGTCAATAAAACTCTTGAAGATAATCCAATTTATTCGACGCCAATTTTAGTCATAGCTGGTTTGATATTTTGTTCTCTCTTTCGTTAAATTTTAATATCGATTTGATAAAAAAAAAGGTATGTCACATCATTCTCTGCGAATGTCATTGGAAACATTATTAATGCAACCGGGAATAAATCCGATCAATGTCATTGTATGTTGTTGAATAACTCGAATTTCTGAGTATTAAAATTCGCTGTTTTATTTTTGTTTAGGTTGCAGTCGATGAGAAATTCAGTGAATCATCAGCTTTAATCGAATTATTTGGCTTCCGTATTGAAAAAATATCGAACAGTTCAACTTATCTAGGTACAAAAAACGAGTCTAAATTTGAAAAATAAACCAAAACTCTGCCATTTGTAGAACATTATGAAAAAGCTTTAAAAAGCATCTGGAAACTTCATCCAACCAAAGTAAATAACATGTTTAAAAAAACGAAGTTTTTATCATCAATTGTTGTTTAAGGACAAAATTATTGTCATCGAAGAAGATTTAATCTTATCACCTGATTTTCTCTATACACTTGCCTTACTAAGTGAGATCTTTCGAAAAGATGAAACCATTCATGGAATACAAATGTGGAATCCGAATTGTAACGAAATCGATTGTTGAATATTTTCAAGTTTCTAGTGAAATTTTCCTTTAGCATATGATATCGTGAATGGTTCAATTGAATTAATCTATCGGGTCAATCAATTTTTCGGTCTAGGCTACTTAATACGGCGGTCGTTCTATGAAAAATATATCGAAAAATCATTTGCAAAATGTTGCTCAAAACGGTAGATTTTTTTTGAAAATACGAAAGAAAAAAACACGTCAATCTCGTTTGTATAGTGTTTGGGATCAATGGACATTCGATGAAACATCAACATTTCTAATGCCTGATGTTTCAAGAGTATTTCGAAAACCGTTCGATGTCAATCTAGTTCAAGACAAACATTTACACGAGCTTTTCAGTCGAAAAAGAAAAACGAGCTTGTAAGTCTGAATAATAAACAAAATTGTTGAATCTATTCAAATTTCAGAAATCCTTTCCCATCTTTAACTAATTTGGACGTATTACGCAAAGATAAATATGAGTCACATCTAATTCAATCGCTCAAAACATCAACAATGATCAAGTCATTAGAAAAATGTCGAACATTAAGTACAAATCTATTCGACATACTTGACAGTCAAAATTCGTACGAATTCATATTTCAAAATTTCTCATTTCAATATTTTTGCTATGTTTTTAAATAGATCAAATATATATTCATATGTCTATAATCAAAAGTCTACCAATGATACTCAAGCACTTCTAGCGATCTTACCTTGTTTTGGTTTATACAGGTACGATGTACTTGGCCTTTATTCTGGTTTATTAAGATTTTATTCGGGAAAATATACATTCTATTTCATTGGATCCAAATGTCCGTTCTATTCGGAAAGTTAAAGTCTCTTTCGAATGAATCTCTTTTCTACGTATTATAAGCCAATGCTATTTCGATGTCAATGTATTTTCTTCCCTCTCTAGTCGATTTTAGTTATGATTTTTGCTTTAAAAACAAAACAAATCAAAGAACATCTTTTCTCTGGCAATGGAAAATAATTCTAATCGACTATTACATTCCAATGTACATCAATAAATGTAATTGAATGATTAAATGAGATTGATTTTTTGTTTCTGTTCCCTCTTACGTCTGTGTATGCTTTATTCTACAATATTTTTTTTTATTTTCAATGTGTGAAAGTAATAAATATTTGATTGAAAAATTTGTCTTCGTTGTTTCTTTTTTTTGTCCTTTCCTTATTCTTTATTTCGCTGGTTGAATTCATGATGAAAGATGTGTGTCATTGCATCATTTTTACTAATGTCGATGAAAGCACCGTCTCTACGTGCACAACTAAATCGATTGACAGTTGTTCAATTGAAAGATATCCTCCGATCGAATCATCAAAATCCATTCGGTAGAAAAGCTGAATTACTAACAAGAATTGTTTATTTAGTTAAACACGGTGGATATCCAAGTTGTCCGAAATGTTCGTACGGTCGTTTAAAAGTACGTTTATATCGACGAAAAGGAGAATCGAAATATTATTGTCCAGGATATCCGGTAGATTTTCGAGTTGCTTCATATTACCGTTGTGATTATGTAACAGATCAATGCGAAAAAGAAACTTTCGAAATCCCATCGAAATATAATATAAAACAAAATAAATAAATTTGACTTTGTTTTTGTGCTTTTTTTCTTCAGATTAAATAAAAGTTTTTTGTCTTGAATTAATCAATTATGAATCTTCTTCGATTGTGTCATCGGTAGATTTAATTTAGTCTTTTTTTCTCACTCATTTCGACGTGTTTTTCTTTCTGCAATACAGAATCATAAATCCAACGCGATTGTCGTTCAATCGTCGATTTCAACAAGCGTCTGCAGCTTATAAAACACCTGCAAATTCATTTACTGTTGGAGATGAATTGCATGGTTATATTGTCAAAGAAGTACGAGATAAAATCTATTCAAAAGATCTCTTCTTTCGAAATGATTCTTTTGTAGGTAACACCAGTACCTGAATTTCAGTTAACAGCAATTAAACTTCAACATAAACTAACTGGTTGTCAACATTTACATATCGATCGTGAACATAAAAACAATGTCTGGAGGTTAGGAAAATAAATGAAATTGTTGAAAATTAAAGAAACGAAATTTTTTAAAGTGTTGCTTTTCAAACAACACCAAAAGATGATACAGGTGTTGCGCATATTCTCGAACATACAGCACTTTGTGGTTCCGCAAAGTTTCCATGTCGTGATCCATTTTTTAAAATGATCAATCGTAGTATGGCTACATTTATGAATGCATTTACTGGTAATCTTCATTTCGAATGAGTGAAATTGTTTGTAAACGAAATAATTCAATTGGATTTCAGCTAGTGATTGGACGATGTATGCATTTTCTACACAAAACCAAAAAGATTATTTCAATCTGATGTCTGTCTATTTGGATGCTGTTCTACATCCGAAACTTGATGAATTTGATTTCATGTAAAATAAATGAAGATAGAAGATTGTGTTTTGTTTTTCTAAGTTGTTTATAATTTAAGGCAGGAAGGTTGGCGTCTCGAACATGAAAAAACCGATGATCCTAATTCGCCCGTTGTTATCAAAGGTGTTGTTTTCAATGAAATGAAAGGAGTTTTTGTAAGTAATGAAAATCGATCATTTTTTATTTTGAATTCTTGAACATCTCCTATCCATATTCGTTTAGAGTGACAGTCATTCAGTTTATGTTCGTCAAATACAAAATAATCTAATGCCAACAACAACCTATCAATATGAATCCGGCGGTGATCCAGAAGCAATTCCAAATTTAACTTGGCAAGCATTGAAAAACTTTCATGCAACACATTATCATCCATCAAATGGACGGTAATTCGACGTCGATATTTTCTCATTTTCGATTTTGTTTCATTTTGAAATCTGAATCTAGATTTTTTACTTATGGCTCATTTCCATTATCTGATACATTAGAATATCTAAATACTCATTTAACTGCATACAAAAAAGATAAAACACTATCAACACCATTAACACCTGAATCTCGATGGAGCAATTCTCGATCAGTTGAAATCTCCTGTTCACCTCAATCATTCGTCGTTGATCCAACAAAAACAACAACTGTTAGTGTAAGCTATTTGCTTGGAAGGTAGAAAAAATAAAGTCAATTTTTCAATTGCCTACAACAAATATTATCAATTGATTCTAGTCTACGTGATACATGGGAAACATTTCTATTAAATATCGTTTGTTCGTTATTAGTTGACTCAGAAAAATCACCATTCTACAAAAAATTAATCATACCTAACATTGGATCGAATTTTTCGCCTGATACTGGCTTTGGACGAAGTACATTGAATACAACATTTCATGTTGGATTACAAGACATATCCAAAGATGATGTTAATCGCGTTGTTCAACTAATCGATGAAACATTTCAGGAAGTTGCAAAGTAATACGAATTACTTTCCAAAACGAGAACAAAAGTCAATGTAAGACAACTATTTTCAGAAATGGATTCGAACAAAGTCAAATCGATGCTCTACTCCATCAATATGAAATTGGCATTAAACATCAAGATGAAAACTTTGGTTTGAAAGTCATTTTGGTTTGTTTCTAGAACGAATTTATTTTTTCGATAAAAAAAAAACAAATGGAAATTTTCGATTTTCATTAGGGTTTAATTTATTCATGGATTCATGGTACAGATCCAATTGATAGTTTACAACTAACGAAATATATCGAACGATTTAACAAAGAAATCAAAGCAAATCCTCGATTACTTCAAGATGTTGTTGAAAAATATTTTCTCGTAATTCAATTTTGTAAACAGAAAATATCAATTTGCAATTTCTTTGTTTGTTTTTAGAATAATAAACATAAATTAATTGGAACAATGAATATCGATGAGGAATATGCCGAGAAAAAGAAACAAAAAGAATCTCAACTTTGTCAACAATTACTTTCTCAAATCGAAAATAAACAAACTATCTACGAAAAAGGTTTAGAATTACAAAAACGACAATCAGCTCCGCAAAATATCGATATTCTACCAACTCTATCCATCAATGACATTGATAAGAAGGTTGTATCTGTGCCTATTGTTCAAGGACAAATTGGTATGATGATGAACTGTTTTATGAAGCACAAAAAAACTCGATAATTTTGTTTCTTGAAGATCAAACTTACGTTCAACTTTGCGAACAACCTACAAATGGCATAACTTATTTTCGTGCTCTTTTGAACACATTCGATCTGCCAAATGAATATAAACCTTATCTTCCATTGTTTGTTAATGTTCTTACAAAGTAAGTTCGATTTTTTTAAAATTTAGATAACGAGTGAACAAAGAAAAAAAAGAAAAGAAAAAAGAAATCAAAGATTGTTGTTTTGTTTTTCGGAAAAATCAGAATGATGGCGGTAAGAGAATCGGTGGACCTGATACGCCGTTGTAGTTTATTCCGTGATTTAAACAAGCAACATAGGCAGGTGTCGGTTGAGTTTGTTTGAAACGTGTCTGTTGATAGTGATCGTCGGTTGGAATTTGAAGAACAGGCGGTTCATATCGAGGACGTGGACGATTTGAATAGTATTGTGGTTGTTGAGCATAAGTATCTTGTCTGTAGGTCATTGGATGAGGATTATTCATTAAATATGGATTAAAATAAACCGGTTGAGGATCTTGTTCAGGTTCGAATATATGATTATCGAAATGAAATGGTGCCTGCTGTTGTTGTTGTTGCTCTTGATGTTGTGCTTTATCGATTTGCTGAGGCGGTGATGATGAAAGTAATGACGAAATATCAAGCGGTTGGTTATGTTGTTGTCGTTGTTGCTGTTGTTGTTGATACTGTTGATGATAGTTATTGAAAAATTCTTTGAATTGTGCCGATGACGACCAATAATCATTATTTGATGAATGATCATTGATTGCTATCGGTTTTGCTGGTGTAATATCATGATGTTCGAATAAACGATCGAGAGACATTTGTGGCCATGGACCATTTGCTGACAAATCTTCTTTTGAAGTATTTTGACTTAAAAGATCGGGTGAAAGTCGAAATTGTGAGTCGAACATAATGATTGTGATTTATTTGTGAAATGAAAAAAAAAACAACAACAACAAAGAACGCGAGGAAAAATTATGATTGTGCATGTACGTGCGTATGCGTATGTGTCGAGGATGAAGAGCGTCACTCATGTGAAACCGTTCTTTTACTTATAAAGACATTTCATTTGTTCGTATTTAGACTCGGCTCGAAAAGATTCAATTATCTCGAATTATCCGAACAAATTTCATTGAAAACCGGTGGATTAGATGTTTCAACACATATCGATGAAAGTGCTTTCAAAATTGAAGATTACGAAGAAGTAATTCGTTCATATTGACTAAAAATCTATTATTAGATATTATTATTATTCGAAGGGCATCGTGTTATCATCGTACTGTCTCGATCGAAATATAAATTCAATGTTCGAACTTTGGGAAGATATTCTTCTTCATTTCAAGTAAAATAGTTCGATTTTATTTTAGTTTTCATTTTTTTTATGTTTTCAGTGAACAACTTAATCAATATGACCGATTGAAAACTTTAATCAAAGGTCAAGCTGCAGCATTTGCAAATAATGTTCACGAATCAGGTCATGCATTTGCTATGGCACATTCAGCCAGTCACTATGGACCTGTTGATCAAATGTCTGAAAGTCTTTATGGATTGACACAAGTCAATCGCATGCAGGAAATTGCACGAATGGATAATTTCGATGAAATAACAAAGAAATTTAGTGAAATTGCGAACTATATTCTAACAAAATCTTCATTACGGTTGGTTTGAAATCATTTGTGCTTTTTTTTTTGAAAGAGAAAACGGTGAAATTTTGTTTAGTTGTTCATTAAATGGTGAATCCAATGGATTAAATAATGGAATGAAACGACTTGAAACATTTCTCAATCGTTTACCTTGTTCATCGGTCAATTCAGCACGACCGATTCGTCATGAAAATGCAAATTCAATTCTTAAAACTGATTTTCAACGAGGTCCAACTCGACTTCCGAGTAAAACTCATTTCGAAATGCCATTCGATGTTTTCTATGCTGGACAATGCTATCAAGGCGTTCCCTATAGTCACGAAGACCATGCTCGGTAGAAAGACGAAACTTCATTTATTCTTCTTTTTTCTCGAAAGATAAATTTTTAGTTTATCAATTTTAACAAAATTAATGTTCAACAAATTTTTATTACGAGAAATTCGTGAAATTGGCGGTGCTTATGGTGGTGGAGCTAATCTTCGAGGCAATCTATTTGCCTTCTACTCATATCGGTAAATGACGAAGAAAATAAATGCTAAAACAAAAAACCGTTCCATTTCTCGTAGAGATCCTCATTCAGTTGAAACATTACAACGATTCGATCAATGTATCGAATTTTTTGCTAATGGAAATTTTACGGATAAAGATGTGAACGAAGCGAAATTAGCTACATTTCAAAAAGTAAGATTTTCAATATTCATATTGATTTTCCATTTTGATATTCCATTGTTCTAGCTTGATAAACCGAAATCACCAAGTAATCAAGGTATGACAAAATTTCTACATGGTATCACCGATGAAATGCGACAGAAGAATCGTGATCGAATATTTGCTTGTACGAAAGATGATTTAATCAATGTTACGAAGAAATATTTAGTTAATAAACCGTCAGCTGCAACTATTCTCGGTCCTGATACGCCGAAATTTATTGTCGATGGTAAATTTCGACAAATTAAAAATGCACAAATGCCATCCATTGGAGACTAAACAATTCGAACTATCGTTTTTGTTTTGTTTCATTTTTCAGTTCATTTTGAAAAGAAAAAGAAAATAAATCAATGTCACTTTGATCACCCCTTAGGAAAATCATCAATTCAATTTGTTTTTTGTGCACTTTGTAGATGACATCGAATGTTGAATTAGTTTTGAATGATACTCAGTTGAGGTAGATACTGACGAATGAATTGTGTGCTTTGGACTTCAAGATTTTCTTGTCTAGAGTCAGTTCTGTTCTGAATAAAGATAATAAAAATTATGGAAAGAAAAATTTAATCGATGGAAGTGAAGAAACATGTTGGAATTCTGAAGCAGTAAAGAGATCTTACGCTTTGATATTTACGTGCGTATCTATCGAGAAGGTTAATTTTAGGGTTCACCACAGTGGATACAGATTACACCAACAGAAACGATTGCTTTGCAAAGTGTTGCAATTAAATTTCAAGGAGGTTTTGCAGCGAAGCGATTTCTTTTTGAATCTCGACATGATGATGGAACGTGGACATCGACTGCTGAATTCTATCCTGATGATCATGGCAAATTACAAATATCCTTTTTTTTCTTTGTTTATTTTTCATCGATTTTAAAAGTTTTAGTTTCCTTAACATTAGATAAACGTCTTTCAGCTTCCAACAACATTCACTACCGATCAAACTCCATTTCGATTAACATTCTACGATAGTTATGATACATTTGGAAGAATTATTATTTATATTTTAAAATTTCATGAAAATAAATGAAAACCTCAAGTCGATATAGAGTTAAATGAAAATATCGAAAGCAAAATTTTGTTATTCACAATTCATATTTAGTTAACCTAATATGTGCAATATGAAAGTCATCAGTCATACATATTCATTTCATATTGTTTTCTTTTCTCTTCACCTTTTTCTAAATTGGCATATTGAATATTTATTTACTTTACAATTTGATTTCTCACGTGAAACGATGGTGAAGAAAAAAATTTGTAAAATAAACGATCGATCGAGTGCGAGGGAGAGAAAGAAAAAGGATTTTTTTTAAGAAGAAATTCATTGAAGAAGAAGAAGAAGAGGAGAAATTGATCGTGCAAGAGTGAAATGTGCACTTGAAAAACTTAATGAAAATTTTAAAAAAAGAAAGAAAAAGTAAATCGAAGAAAAATTGACGAGTGACTTTTTGTTTGTTACTACTGTAGTTGTTGTCATTCGGTTAATGTTTGATCGTCCATTTGATTTCATCGGTTTCTTTACTTTGTATTTCAGTGTTTTTTTTCTTGTGAAATTTCATTGTTTGAATAGACGTTTTTCTTTCATTTCAAAACTAACATGCGTTTAAAAACACTTCGAAAAGAAAGACCAGCTTTCGAAAATGAAGGTAACTAAGAGATCACATTCGAAGAAAAACAAAACATTTTTGAATTCAGGTGCCGTTATCAGTGGTAGTCGAATGGATCTATCTAATAGTGAATCTAAACCATTGAAACATCGTTCAAATACGACATTTGTTCTGCCAACATCTTTGACCAATGATGTCTCATCATTGGCTATCTCACCATCAGATCCAAATCTTGAAAATAATTTAACTCACTCACAACAAACAGTATTGAGTAATCGACGATTAATAAACGGCCTAGCACCTGGACAATCGATGCCATTATCTTCGTATCAAGCAATTGAAGCTGTTTATCGTGAACATGGAATACGTATACATTTAGATCCAGCAACAGCTGCCAATGTTTCACAACAACAACAAACAACTTCGACAGAAAATCTAACTGGACGAAAATCTTCAAGTAGTATTCAACGAGCTCGACCATTTGTCTATCGAACACCGAGTCGATCATCGAGTGCTTTGAATTATTCAACAGT
>ERZ781398.3153-NODE-3153-length-13116-cov-3.979404_pt1 | contig 13116 bp, 17 predicted proteins | sample MGYA00433077_ERZ781398 | MGnify/ENA primary metagenome ERZ781398 (study PRJEB29847, sample SAMN06458254) | wastewater metagenome | isolation source: Wastewater bioreactor | place: South Africa: Cape Town | study: EMG produced TPA metagenomics assembly of the... | reverse complement strand
TTGCGGCCGGTGGATGGCATTCATTAGGTAAATCTCATTGGGAAATTTGAGTTTAATTCAAAGTTCATTTGATTTAGCTTTACTCAACGATGGATCCGTGATGAGTTGGGGTTGGAATATCGATGGTTCGCTGGGTCTCGATGTGAACGATATCGAAGAAATTACCGGTGTTTTTTGTGAACCAACATTAGTCACGAAATTACCCATCGGAATTGATTTTCGGGAGATATCAGCCGGTGCAAGACATAGCGCATTTATTGGACAAGATAATCGTGTTTATTTCGAAGGTTCGAATAAACACGGACAATTCGGCGAGCAATCTTCATTGGAAATTTCGAAAGAAACATCTATTTTTTGTTTATCATGGTTTACATTTTTATTCGAATAGAATTGTTTATTTTTATTATTATTATTTTCAGATGATAAATGACGATGAAGATGATGATCATCGTCCAGCACAAATTCAGCCATTAACTGGTCAAACACGACATCGTCTCTGTGCTGGACAAGTTTGTGTTAGTGTTGCATCATGTGTCAAAGAATTGATTGAAAATAGTCTCGATGCCAAGAGTACACGTTTGCAAATAACATTTCTCGGACATCGTGCTGATCTAATCGAGTTAGTTGACAATGGCGAAGGCATTGCCGAATGTGATTTCGATCGAATCGGTTTGAGATATCACACATCGAAATTAAGTCAATTCGAAGATCTCGAACATGTGAATACGTACGGTTTTCGTGGCGAAGCTTTATCATCGATTTGTATTTATGCGTAAGAACTCTTCGAATGTTTGCGGAACAAATGAAATTATTCGTTTTTAGAGATGTAACGATTGTTACTCGGCATGCATCAGCGTCGATTGGAACGAAATTAGTGTTCGATGGCGAAGGCAAGGTGATATCACGCGCGCCATGTCCACGAGAAGTAACTTTAATCCTACGAAAAAAAAAGATACGAATCATTTGATTCTGTTAGATCGGTACGACAGTGTCAGTTCGTTCCTTGTTCAATCGTTTTCCTGTTCGTCGAACTGAATTACAAAGTCATTCGAAACGAGAATTTTCTCAAGCTTTAAACAGCATTCAATCATTTGCGATTATCTCTCGGCAATTACAATTTCTTCAAGTTTTTTCATCAGCCGATAATCATCCGCCAACAAATGCACTACTAACTCTCACACCGGCTAATTCAATTAAAAATACTCTTGCACAAATCTTCGGACAGAAAATTCTCGATACAATTATTCCGATCGATGATAACGAAAAAGATTTTCGAGTAAAACAAAATTTTGTTTTTTTTTCTTCGAATCAACATGAAAATTGATTTAGTTCGAAGGATTTATTTCTCGTCCTCAACATGGTTCTGGTCGTTCGTCAACTGATCGACAATATCTCTACGTCAACAATCGTCCTGTTGACTGTCCTCCTTTGCTTCGAACGATCAACGAAATCTACCGACATTTCAATCCCAATCAATATCCACTTGTTATTCTTACAGTTGATGTACTCGATCGTAGTACACTTGATATCAATTGTACGCCGGATAAACGAACGATTTTCGTTGAACATTTGTCGGACATGTGCGAACATATGCGTTCGAGTTTGAATAAACTTTTCGAAGGCAGTAGTAATGTTTATATTGGAACAAATAAACGAACACAAGATACAACTGAAAATGACGACCTACCGACACCACCTGTCAAACAAATTCGAATCGATCGTTTTGTTAAAAAGCCCGTAATTTCTTTAAATCAACTTTTCATTCCATTCGAAACTTTTCTCTAGTCTGAATCATCCGGTACACCGGTTTTAACAACAACTAATTCTCTATCGAAATTCTCCGGTCCATTTAATACAGTAATTCAACTTTCATTTCTCGAAATACTCACACACACACACACACTCTCTCTCTCTCTCAGATAACAACTAGCACTCAAAAATCCACATCGAATTTATCATCTCAAGAACGTTCATTATTCACATTCTCGACTCTGCCGATAGCCGAAAATGATCCGAAAGAAGAAAGTTTACTGCGCGGTAGCCCATCGAAAAAAGATTTCTTTGATAAAATCAAACAATTGAAAAAACAGGACAATGATGAAATTATTATCGATGTACCGACTGATCACGATTTACAAACATATAAATCTCCTGAGAAAAAACGAGAAATTGTAATGAACTAGTTGTTATCATTTTGTAGAATTTTATTTTCGACTGTTTTTCACAGGAAATCGGTTCGTATAAATCGTGTGAAATGAAAGTTAAATTCAATTTCGACAAATTAAAAGAAAAATATCGATTATTGAACGAGAAAACCGACATATCATCAATGATCTCTGAACATCATTTCAATATTCATATTGACGAAAATCAAAATGAACAAGCTGAAGACGAATTACGACGGCAAATCAATAAAACTGATTTCGAACGTATGCAAATTATCGGTCAATTCAATCGTGGATTTATTTTAGTGACACTCAATGATCAATTATCGCAATTATTTATTGTCGATCAGCATGCAGCTGATGAGATCTACAATTTTCATCGTTGTTATGAGCAAACAACTGTCAGTCGACAGCCGCTTCTCTATCCGAAAACGATTCCTCTCGATCCATCTCGACAAGTTCTTCTTCAGCAACATTTAGATCTTTTCAATCGACTCGGGTAAACACTCTCTCATCGTCTCTTTTTTCTTTACATTTGAAAACTTTAGTTTCGAAATTGAAATCAATGAAAATGAACCACGTATCGATCGTCGCTGTCGTGTTTTATCCTATCCGACGATTTCCGGCGCACAAAAATGCATTTTTGGCATCGAAGAAATCGATGAAATCCTCTCGCATTTAACCGATACAAACGAACAAACACGACAAGAAGAACATTACGAATCAGCTCGTTTGAGAAAAGTCTTCGCTTCTAAAGCTTGTCGAATGTCGATTATGATCGGCACGGATCTCACGAAAAAACAAATGACAAACGTTGTCAGACATCTCGCTGATCTAGCTAAACCTTGGGTAAATTTATTCGAAAATTTTCAAAAAGTACATTGGATTGTTTCTGTCATATAGAATTGTCCTCATGGTCGACCGACAATTCGACATGTATCGAGTTTAACTGATGCAAAACGTGATTTTCTCGATGATGACTACCATGGATTTTAATTTGATACATTTTCTTTTTCTTTGTATATTTTCAATAAATTGAACTCAATCGTCTAGTGACCTCTAGTCTAACGAGTAATTGTCAATGGTTGTGAGTGAGAAAAGTAACATGTCTGAGTCACTTGTGATTTTTTATACCTTTACCTGTCGTCTAATCGTCAATTGACCTTCTCTCCTATTCAGTATTAAATCGTTTTCATTTGAATAGAAAATGGTAAGTTACTAATAAAGTCACGATTTCGAATCGTTTTTTGTTTTGTTTCTAGTCGAAAAACTTTCGAGCAGAAGAAATTGACAGTAAGAAAATATTCTCCTTTTTTATTATTATCTAAATCGTTTTTTTGTTTTGCTTGCAAGATTTTCGACAATGTTTTCAATTGTACGCGCCAGAAGGATCTGTCGATACGCCGGATAAACTCTGTTTTATCATGCGATCGTTAAGCATGGCGCCGACATTGACTGAATTGAAACGATATTTTGCAAAATATAAAAAAGGTATTCATTTATTTGAGAAAATCGAATGAAATCTATGTTGAATAGATACGGGTGTCGTCGAATTTGATGACTTTTTGAAAATCGTTTTGGAACATCGATCTACTGAAGATGCACCGAACGAAATTCTAGCAGCATTTCGACAGTATGACACTCAACGACTTGGTTATATCGATGCTAAACAATTGAAATACATTCTGACAAATACAGGAGAAAAATTAACTGATCGAGATGGTAATTAAATAAAAGAATCAGATAGTTGTCTCATTGAACACTTTTTCTCTTTAGTTGATCTTATTCTACGTGAATTAAATGTCGGTTCGGATGGTCGAGTTTTCTATGATACTCTTGTTCAAATGATAACTCAACCATTAGCTGCGCGCCGTTAGAACAATTTTATTTAACAAAACTAATTTACTAATTTAAATTTAATAAAAACTATTAAGAAATCTTCATTTTCGTAATGAGAAAACCATGGTTTATCATATAATTTCGCGATGTAGTCTCTTAAAGTTGTTTTAACTGAACTACTAGTCGGACTATGTTGTAAATTGACTTGAACGTGTTTGAGATTGGTGAATAATTGATTCCACATATGTTCGTGAAAATAATTCTCATCTCGATTTGACAAGTATCCATCAATAGACAATGATTCTAAATTTGGTGCTAGAGTTTTGAATGCAAGTAATTCAATAAATTGATTACAGAGAATATGTAAATGCACCTTTCGAAGATGATTGAGAACGAGAGAAATAGGTTCGACTGGATCGGATGAAAACATTAGATTAGTTTTAAGCGATTGGATTTGAGGTGTACAAGATAAAATTGATAGACAATTATTCATATAGATTTCAGATATATACAGTGATTTAATCATTGGATTAATCGACCACCGATTCGTTTTAATTCGACGTTTTTGTAGTCCATTGATAGTTAATGAATATTTTTCAATGGGAAATTTGTCTTGAAAAATATTTTCGAGTAATTTCATAATATAATCGTTGGTTGGATCTAGTTGTGTAACATATTTAATACGAAGTTGATTGAGAAATGGGAGTTTTGAGAGTGCTGAAAGAAGTAATTCAATATTTTGATAATCAGAAGATTTTCTTATGTAAACAGAGAGAAACGAAAGATTTTTCAGAGATGGTGCATGCCAACGAAGAAATCGTAAAAGACAATTGGCTTTTCGTCGTCCAACAGCCAATGAATAGATATTTTCGACATTGATATGTGACCAAGGTGAATCAGGAAGTTTTCTATTGGATTCATTGACTCGAATTCGCATATGTAATTTCAAATAGGACGAATGCAATAGACGATTGAAGAACGAATTTAAACAAGAAAATGATCGAACAAGATCATGTCCTTCGAAATACGACAAAACATTCAACCAGATTTCCACTGGTAACTCTTCAGCTTTAAGTGACATCGAAGATGAAAATTTCGTGTGTTGATCAGTCACAATTTATTCTCACTGAAACACATGATGCAATGTCAACACGAGGTTACACAACAAAATTCCCATGACTCACGTCACGTTTCACTTCGTTGTGTACGATGGATTTCCTTAAAGAATTTTTTGTTTTATCATCTATATCATAAAAAACAAAATCTAATCATTTTATTACTTATTGCGCTCTTCGATCTTGTTCGTTTTACAAACTAATAAAAAGCATTTTTACATTTGACATCGACAGAAAAACTATGCCTGCGAAGAGATATTGTATTGCTTGCAATAAAACAGGTATTATCATGTTATGTGATCGATGCGAGCAAACCTATTGTGATAAACATATTGCTGAACATCGACAGAAACTACCGAATCAATTGAATGAAATCATGCATGAACATGAATTAATTCAAGATGAACTTCGTCAAACAACGAATAATCAGAGTTTATTTCAAACAGTCGATCAATGGGAAAATGATTCGATTGTTAAAATTCAAACAACAGCACAAACACTTCGAGATGAACTACGAGAAATGATAACGAGTTCGAAACAACGACTTTCGACGACTTGTCGAGATCTAGTGGAAAATCTTCGTTCGAATCGAGATCAAGGCGCGTTTTGTCAACATGATCTCGCTCAAACGATGCGTCAATTACAACAATTAAAAAGCAAAGTTTCATCAAGATTATCCGTTCAATTAGTCGAAGATAAACAATCGACCATACGCTTATTGACTCTCAAAGGTAGTGATGTTCGTCATGAAGATCACGAAAAAGCGAAAGTTATTTCAATAGCCAAACGAAAGGGAACATCTGAACAACAAGAACATTTTTCGAAAATCATAACTGGCTCTGCAAGTATCACTCATGGTGGTCTTCTTGTCAAACAAACGAATTCGAATTCATCACCAACGTATATTCTCGGTGAACAACTTTATTCCAAAGGTCGACATACGATTCGTTTTCGACTCGAACAATGTCAAACACCGTACGATATTTTCCTCGGTGGCGTCTCGTCGAAACTGACGCCCGACAAAATTCATTACAAATCCTCATCAGTTGCTGGTTGGTTTCATAATAACGAAGTCTATCATCATGGTATCTGTGATACAAATGTTAAAATGCATCGTTATGAGAGTAGTAAACTCGAAACATCTGATATCGTTTCGTTGACATTCGATTGTGATCAAAAATTAATCGAATTGTATCCTGAACGAACCAAGAAAATTCATGAATTACCAATTGATACGGCGAAAATGCCGTTTCCATGGCAGATTTTAATTATTCTCTCGCATGAAAATGATGCAGTCAAGATTTTATACAATGCCTAAAAACATACATTTTGAGCAATAAAATTATCAAGAAGAAAAACAAAAATATCACATTCAAAAAATAAAAATAAAACAGATCTTTTTTGGGCTAAGTTTTTTTACCATCGAAATGTGAGACTATGTGTTTGCCCGGTAGACAGGCAACATTTGCATCTGCACGAATTGTTTTTTGATGTTCAGCAATTTCTTTCCATGATGTTTGTCGAACAAAACGAACTAATTTACAGATCTTATTTTCACTTCGTTCTTTACCAACAATTCCTTCGGTCATCACCGTTGTATTACCACCGATAATATCAGCTAATTGTTTGATTTTGTCATCTAATGTCATTTGTCTAAGTTCATCAATTGATTTATTATGTTTCTTATACCAAAGATAAGATTCGTAGAGAGTTCGATTATTTGCTATTCGTTTTAGATCGTTAGCAAGATCTTTAATCGTTGGATAATCGAGTATATTGATATAGGAATGTTCAGGTAAATATCGTCGATAATCAGGTCGACCATCACGTCCGGCAACGATCGGAATCGAGCCTGATTCAACGGATTTCACAAGTTTTTCAGTTACATAATCCATACAATTTGAATTTTCAATTGCAATCACAAATTTATATTTTTCATACGCTTGAACATTGTCTGACATTCGACCGCCGTAACCTTGTCGATTATTTAAACATGAACCATACGAATCAATTTTCATTTCCTGCATTAAACGTTGAACGAAACCTTCTCGACCATTGTGTGACTGAAGAAATAGAATCAGATTGAAATAGAACAAATATTTTCTTTTATCTCGCTTACATTACAATTCGATATAATCCAAACGATATCGGCTTGTTTTTCTTTCTTATCAAATTCCACACGAGGTGGCCGCAGTAAATCGACAATAAACGGATTAATGTCGAAATAGGTTGCTGGCTCGGGATAACTATCGTTGAGATTGTATGTCATTTTGAAATTAAACCGAGACCAACCACTGCCTGTCGACGAATGAACTTCACTTTCCATGACATAGGCCATTGAATATTGTTGTTTATTTTCGTTGAGTTGTAAACGTTCGAATGGAATACTCGATTGACCATCATGTGAAATAACGAAATCGATTTCATCGATACGATTCTGTTGACGTGTCCAAGTGACAGTCGTGCCTGATGATGCACAGCGAACACGTTCGTTTTCGCCAACAGCCGAACCGAAAAAACCATTCCAATCCAAAGCAAGAAAGTTTGTTTTCAACGAACGACCTTTGTCATCTACAGGCCATTCACCAGTTTTTCTAAACAACATCAAATATGCATTCGTGAGGAAATAATACGATTAAGTTTTACTTTTCAACATGAGTTGTTTTGTTCGCTGGCTGAGATATTGTAGTCGATGGTGAACGTGTTGTTTGAGTTGCTATCTGTTGCTCTTGTTGATGATTATTATTGAGATATGAGAGGATTGCTATTAAGCTGAGTAGTAGAGTAATACTGAATAGAAAGGATATTCGTCGTCGTGAACGAAGCAACGGTGAACAGAGACGAAGAATTGAACGCATTGTACATATTCGATTTACATTGAAAGAGAGAGAAAAAATATTTTACTAGGCTTTATATGTGAACAGACAGCTAACATCAACCTGAATAAAAACACGTTTTCTTTTTTTTTCTGTTCTTCAAGTCCATGGTTAAAATTACTCGGCGCTCTTTTCTCTTTCTCACTTTCTCACTCTCTCTCTCTCTCTCTCTCTCTCTCTCTCTCTCTCTCTCTCTCTCTCTCTCTTTTTTTTTTTCTTTATCAATATGACAGTTGAAAGTAAAGTAGTCTGTTCTTTTTCTTCTGTTGACATATTAGATTTAATGTTTCACTTTATATTAACAGTCATGACTTTTTTTTTATTGCAAAAAAAGAACAAGAGAACAAAAAATAATTAATCATTCTAAATCCTCGAGAAAGTCCATAGCTGTCGATGGTGATGGTGATGCTTTGTCAACTGTGACATCATCGATCTGACTCGTCGTTTCATCATCGTATTCAATCGGCAAATTTTTATGTCCATTGGTTATAACTTCGATAGTTTTTCGTTTATCATCAACGATCGTCGGTAAGACCAAATCGAATGCTGATTTTCGAGGATTTTCCGATTGACTTGTCGATGAAGATGAGGTCGAGTCCGATGGAGGAGAAAACGATCGACGAGCTTGAGTTACCACGACATGACCATTCCTACGAGAGAAATCCATAGTCGTTTGAATGAAAAACAAACAAACAAATACGTACACGTGAGAAGGTGATTCAAGAATTTTCGAACAGGATTGAATCCATTTGAGACACATTCGTTCGTAATCAGATTTGGTTGATGGAAGATGTTTATTGAAAAAAGAATCGAGAATAGACACATCAAATGCATGAGAAAAAAGCGAACGAAAATGTTCACGTAAACGAGTTTGATCTGAAATATGTTCGTTGACGAATTTGCCGTCGATCGACTGTTTGATCGAGTTGGGTAATCGAGTCGTTTGTCGACATTCGATTAGATGATGTAGAATCGATTGTGTTGTGGATAATCGATTGTCGAGATGAAGTTCGTTGATTAAATTCGTTCGTGTCGAAATCGAATCGGATAGTTCGATCTTAAAAAGATCTTGTGTGTACAAAAGATTCGATTGTTCGAGCCAATCGAAGACAATTCCTCGGCAGAGTTCATCTGTACGATTGCCTTTTTTCGGTGGATTCAATTCGTTGTCAATGAAAGTCGATGATTTTTCGATCGTTTTAAAAACAGCAGCTCGTAATTGAGCCTTCAAACGTGTGATTAAACCGTCACGTTCGAGTGATTGATAGACGAGTTCACGTAGTTCAGTATCACTTGGTTCGCCACCATTTTGAGAGATATCATTTGACATTTCGTTTGATCTAATTACAACTACAAGAAAAGATGATGATAAAAAAGAACGAAAATCCATGACAACAATGGTCGATGGTTTGATTGGTTGAGACGAAAAAAAAATTCATTTTTTTTTTGAAAAATAAAAAAAATCAATCGAAAATTTTGCTCTTATTGACAATTGTTTTGTGTTAGTTTTGAGTTGATTTATCGATCGATAGATGTCATTAATCTAATTTTGTTCAAGATCATTTCTGTCACTTCAATGATTATGACATTGATTGTTGTTTGCTCGACCGTCGCTACGGTTTACGCTGTATCATCGTTTATCTTTCTCCGAAAACCTCAATGGTTACATCGAATACGTCGACCGGCTTTCATCGTTCGGAATATTGGGCATCGAGGAGGTTTCAATTGAAATAATATTTCTTTAATTAAAATAACATTGCGATGTTTTGTTTTCTTCTCATTTCAAGGAGCTGCTGAAGCACATGAAAACTCGTTTCTCGCCTTTGACAAGTAATTAAAGAAGCAAAACAATAAATATTTTCGTTTGTCATCTGTTTTTATATTAGAGGATTGTCGAATGGAATGCAAATGATCGAATTAGATTGTCATTTAACAAAAGATAAACAAACAGTTGTTCATCATGATGCGTCCATTGATCGAACAACCGGTCAACCTGGTTTTATACGTGATTTCGACTATGATGTAAATTAATTAAATAGATTTAGAAATCTCAAACGATTGATTATTGTTTTTCGACTAGAATCTTCCGAGAATTCTGCGTCAGCTTCCACTTTATTATGATTCAGACAAACTTATTGAAGTGACTGATGAAAACAATGATGAGTCACGACGAATACCATTGCTGAAAGAAGTTTTCGAACGATATCCAACAGTTCCGATTAATATTGATATAAAAGAAAATAATGATATTTTAATTCAACAAGTAAATCGAATGGATTTGTGTTTTCTTTGCTCAAAAGTCAAATGTTTAGGTTTCGGATTTAATTCAAGAATATAATCGAGAACATTTGACATATTGGGGAAGTTTCAATAATCAAATTTGTCAAAAGTTAACAGCTCAAGTAAGAAAACATAGAGAAACGAATTGAACTTATTGAGAAAAATATGTTTAGAATCCGAGAATTGTCCGGTTTTGTTCGTTGAAAGAAGCAGTACTAGTCGTTGTAGCGTATTGGTTTGGTGTTTTGCCATTTCTTCGACTTACATCGGGAGCTTTCGAAGTGCCCGTACCTGGTGAAGTTTTTCAGTAAAATCAAATTTTTACATTCCCCTATTTAAATTAAAAAATCTGTTTTTTTGTCTCAAAAGAAAATTTACTCAGAATATCAATTGGAAATATCGAGTTCTTCTTTATATTGTCGAACGGTAGACAAATCTCTTTCATTTTTTAAAAATAAAACCTCGTTTCTTTCTCGTTCAGTGCTTTGAATAATCAAAAAATGTTTACACATTTACAACGTCGAGGCATTCCGGTAAAATCTCGAATTCGAACGCGAAAAAACGAACATTTCATTTGTAGGTTTACGTTTGGATTTTAAACAATGATCGAGAATTTGATTATGCGTTTAATCAATTAAGCGTAACGGGAATAATGACTGATAAACCGAGTCTATTGAAAGCCTATCTCGAAACAACTGAACGTGAACATCTCCTGTGATCGTTTTTATTTCGACAGATGTCGCAAAGTTAATAATTCCCAATCGAATTATTATTTTTTTATACTAAAATTCTAGTTGATTTTTCGGATTTATTTTTCCAATAAAAGTTTTTTTTTTGTTTTAAATTAATTCCAATTTTTATTTCGTTTTTCATTGGTAAATTTCGTTCATTTGTGGTAAATTATAGAATTGAAAAGAGACCTTTGCGCTCTGCTTCATTGACTGATAACAACATAGTATTTCTTATTGAAATGGCTTCAACAATATTCAAATCTTTCGTATGTCGACAACAATATTTGACTAATTTAACACGTTCATCAGTTAGAAATCTCGAATTGATTGAGTTTTATTTAATAAATTGAGAATATTCGAATGTCGTAGGACTTTGGACTCGATATGCTTCAACGACAGTTCAACAATCGAATGGTAAAGAGAAAGGATAGAGAAAGATGATTTCGAATTTCGTTTTCGAATAGTTAATTTACAACAATTGAAAAATTTGAAAGTCGATTATCAAGATGGCATTGCTGTTGTGGAATTTAATCAAGAAAATTCGAAAGTAAATCGATATTTGATGGTAAGAGAGACACACAGCTGATTCTGTTTGAAGGTGAATACATTATCGAAAGGCATCATGGATGAATTTGTGCCCGTATTTACTAAACTAGAAAATGATGATAAAGTTCGAGGTATTGTCATGATCTCAGGTAAACCGGGATCGTTTATTGCTGGTGCTGATATTAAGTACGTAAATCGAAATTGGTGAACGAATTGACTAGGTTTCGTTTGATTAGTATGTTGGAATCAGCGAAGAATCGTGAAGAACTATTGAATATTTCTCGTAATGGTCAACAGATTATGAACCAAATCGAACACTCGCAGAAGCCTGTTGTTGCAGCTGTAGCTGGCTCGTGTCTTGGCGGTGGTTTTGAAGTTTGTTTTGTTGAAGTTTTGTTTGTTTTTGTTTTTATTGAAATTTATTCTTCTCAGGTTGCCTTGGCTTGTCATTATCGAATTGCTCTCAATGACAAACGAACAGGTTTCGGCGTGCCCGAAGTTAAACTCGGTTTGTTACCAGGTGCTGGTGGTACGCAACGATTAGCTCAAAAGCTCGCGTTACCCGATGCACTTGATGTGATTTTGACTGGCAAAGAATTAAAAGTAAAAAAAGCGAAATCATTAGGTTTAGTCGATGCAATTGTTGAACCACTTGGACCGGGTTTACAAACAGCTGAAGAGAAAAATTTACAATATCTTCGACAAGTTGCTGTTCAAAAAGCAAAGTACGAACATAAAGTGTGAAGATATGTTGAAAACGCTCCGTTTTTTTTCTAAAGAGAACTTGCAGTTAAAAAACCAGCGAAAAAACAACCAAGTTTTCTTGAAAGTAAAAATTTGTTTCTCTTTGTTTTCTTTGTTTTTTATTGAAGATTTTATTTAAGATATCAAATCGAAAGTCTTGGCTAATTCGTATGTTCAAAATTATGTATTCGATCAAGCAACAAAGAAAGTTATGTCACAAACACAAGGTCTCTATCCAGCTCCATTGAAGATCTTAGATGTAAATTTCGACAAGAAACTCGTTTTTAAACGAAAGCTTTGTTCTTTTTTACTTAAGGTTCTTAAACAAACATTTCAAAGTGGTTCGAAAGTTGGCTACAACGCTGAAGCTGAGGTAATTCGTTTGAAGAAATCAATGATCGACATGAGTTCTTATTTTGTTTCTTCAAGGGCTTTGCTGATCTCGGTACAACAACTGAATCCAAAGCTTTAATCAGTCTTTTTCACGGACGAACGGAATGCAAAAAAAACAAATACGGCAAACCGGAACGTGAAGTCAAGTCAGTTGATTTTATCTGACGTGAATTTTCGTTGATCGGCTAGTTTTTTGTCGATTTAGAAATCTCGCTGTTATTGGTGCTGGTTTGATGGGCGCTGGTGTTGCTCATGTTTCGATTGACAAAGGTTTCAATGTCATCTTACGTGACACAACAACCCAAGCATTGTCACGTGGTTATTCGCAAATAGCCAAAGGTTATCAAGGTTATGTCAAACGAAAACGTATCACCAGGTAACAAAAAAAAAACTAGCTGAAAATAATAATTATTGTTGTTTATTGAAG
>ERZ781398.3135-NODE-3135-length-13164-cov-4.189564_pt1 | contig 13164 bp, 14 predicted proteins | sample MGYA00433077_ERZ781398 | MGnify/ENA primary metagenome ERZ781398 (study PRJEB29847, sample SAMN06458254) | wastewater metagenome | isolation source: Wastewater bioreactor | place: South Africa: Cape Town | study: EMG produced TPA metagenomics assembly of the... | reverse complement strand
ATCGATGCAATGGACGTATCAGGTGAATCTCATACTGATATTATTCATGATTTATATAAAACAAGAATTGATTTAACTGGAAAAGAAATTATCAATGAGAAAGTCAAAGTATCACTTCAACCATTACCAAAATCGAATAATAACACCGACGCACGGGCTGGTCAAAACGAAACGATTCCTGAGTGTGAATCGTGCTATGGTGCCGAATCGGAAGCACATAAATGTTGTCCGACTTGTGATGATGTCAAAGCAGCGTACAGACAAAAAGGATGGTCACTGGACGCAAGTCAGTATAGTATTTTATTCGAATGAATTTAAAAAAAAAAGAATCTTTTAGCTCATGTCAAGCAATGTATCCGTGAAGGTCAAGCTGTCGGAATGATTGGTATCGATGGCAATGACGGCCCAAGTCAATTGACTGAAGGCTGCCGTATTCATGGTCATTTACAAGTAAGCAAAGTTGCTGGCAATTTTCATATTGCACCAGGTCAATCGTATGAACAACGAAATTTTCATGTTCATTCATTACAAAATATTCGTTTGAATCTATTGAATACAAGTCATTCGATCGAGGATCTTACATTCGGTCAACATTTTCCCAATCAAATCAATCCATTAGCTAAAACTCAACAGGTGACAAACGAAGGCGCCGTTCTCTTTCATTATTATATCAAAGTTGTTCCATCGACCTACGTGTTTCTTAATGGAACTCAACTACAAACGAATCAATACTCAGTTACTAAACATCGACGTGTTATTCAAAATATTCACGATGGTTCAGGACATCAATTGCCCGGAACATTTTTTACGTACGAAATAAGTGCAATTATGGTGAAATTCGTTGAAAAACAAAGATCATTAGCTCAATTTCTAACTTCAACTTGTGCAATAATTGTAATCAATTCTATTTAGAAAATAATCTTTCGAAATTGAAATTGTTTCGTTTTAGGGTGGCGTTTTTACAGTATCGAGTTTAATCGATGCATTTTTGTATCGTGGTGGTTGTATTCTACATAAAAAACTCGAAATCGGCAAAGCTACGTGATAAAATAATTAATTATCGTATTTCAAATTATTTCCAAATATTGTGTTTTTCTTTTTTTTCTTTAGTGATATTTTATTATGCTTCTTCTTCGTCTTCTTCTTCTTTTTTTCTGTGATCAAAACAAAAATAGGCCTGTCGTTGATAACTGTTTGTTTTTCTTTCTTAAAAATTAATAAAATCAAAAATCGGGAAAAAAAACGGAACAAAATTTATTCAATAAACAGATGTCGTACGAACGACTCGATAACATTGACGATGACCTCTGTATGCTTGTTTTTCATTGGTTCGTCACTCGGATATGCGTAGACAGACGTATGTGCGCTTTTCTCTTCTCTGTTTACAATCTCAAGTGAGCGATTTCGAATAAATGCCAGCTTCATCGAGTAGTACGAGTGTACGTAGTTAATTTGGATTTCGATTTGTGATTCGATCGATCTTTTTTCGCTTCAGGTTGGAAAAGGCGATTCAGGCAAATCGGCAGGACCACGCACAGCAGGTGTTGGCGGTGGTGTTCGTCAACGTAAATCAACTGCACCTGCACGTAGTCGACCAACGGCTGGAGGAGGTGGTGGTGGTGCAAGTGCTGGTATGTGGCGTTTTTACACCGAAGATTCGCCAGGTCTCAAAGTCGGCCCGGTTCCCGTACTCGTCATGAGTTTAATTTTCATTGCAAGCGTTTTTATGCTGCATATTTGGGGCAAATATACCAAATAGAAAAAAAACGACCCAATTCAACATTCGATTTCATTTTTGTTGTCTCGTTTTGTCATTGATATTTAATGTCATTTTAGATGAGAGAAAAGAAAATTCATTACAAAGACATCAATGGCTTCATCACGTGTTCACTTTGTAATGGATATTTAATCGATGCTGCAACAATTCCTGAATGTTTGCATACTTGTAAAACTTCATTATTTTCACAAAAAAAACAAATCGAATTTCAAATTTCTGTTGTTGATCTTAGTTTGTAAAACATGTATAGCGGCTTATTTAGACAACGACGAAGAAGATAATACTCGTTGTCCAAAATGTGATTCGGTTATTGATCATGTTAATCCATGGCGTGTTCTCGTATTCGATCGTACTTTACAATCGATTGCTTACAAACTCGTACCTCATCTCTACAAAGGTTAGAGTGATTTCCGATTTGACATTTGGAGATTTTGCTTTTTTTTAAAGAGGAAATCGAACGACAAATCGCGTATTACAAAGAACGAGATCTGCCGTATCCTCCGTCGTTAGTCGGTAAGCCGATTTTCGAAATAGAGATGCATAGTTTTTGATTTTTATTTTCGTAAAAAGAAAAATTACAAGAAAAACGTGACGAGGAAGAACAACAAACAATTCCGTCGAATTCAGATTTACATATCTACGACGATCAAGTTGCGATAAGTATCGAATCGAAAAACAAAGATCTTCAAGTAAATATTGAGAAAAAACACAAAAAAAAGTATTATTATGACACTTTGTTATTTAGCAGCCATTTGCACGTAAATTTATAATTTGTTCAAGTAATGCAACAGTTACACATTTAAAAAAACTATTAGCAAAAATGATATTCGACGATCCGTGTCAATATCGTAAAGTACGTTAATTCGATGTTTTCACGACCGTATTTGACCCATTTTCCGTTCCTACTGTGCCCATTTCGACAATTTCAAAGCCTCGAGCATGATTAGTCAGCGGAGTTTTCTGCATGGGAGCTTGACATAATGGTCGTTCGACTGGTTCATTGGATTTTTTTGCATAAAGTTTTGTCGGTTGAGATATTTCATAATTTTCACTAATCGGCACTCGACCGGTACGAGCACATGGAATACATTTGAGGAATAGTGAAGCCATGGAGTGGGTGTCGAAATCTGAAAATAGAAAAATATAATCGAAGGTTAGAAAAATATTTATTTCATTCGCGTCATATTCGCAGGAAAAAAGTACGTCGTAAAGATGTGACGTTACTCCTTCATAAATCGACAAAATGACTAACATTACAATAGTAAAGCTAAAAGAATGAAAGAGGAGGAAAAAATAAATATATTTATGTGGCATTGCCACGTATGACTAATGCGTTTATTCTCTTTCTTTCTATTCCTTCTCTTCAATAGATTGACATCTATCTTGATGATCAGAATCTCGGCAAGGATCATACAATGCGTTTCATCTCATTGACAAAATGGCGACATAAAGTATTTAATTTTTTTTACGAAGAAAAAAAACAAAATCTCATTGAAATTCAAACGAATTTTTTTGTTTAGATGCCACCTATTTGTTTAACGTATGGTCTTGCATCGGATTGAAATTTCGAAATTGTTTTCTTTTCAATATATATATATTAATGTCTGTTTGTATAGAATAAATAGAGGAGTAACAAAAAAAAAAACTTCGCACATTATGCGCCGATTTCGATTAAAAAAACGTCGACTTTTCGATTGATTTTTTCGGCAAGTAGTTGACGATGTTGTTTGAGTTCGTTTTTACGACTTGAAGCAGATGGATGTTCGCTTTTCCAGAGACCTTCGTCGTCTTGAAGCGATGGATTGGCAGCGACGATTTGTTTGCATGACTGAGTTTGCGATGAATCACTCGAATAAACTTCGGAGAAAACAGTCAACAGATGTTGAAAACGTTTGTCATTGACTGCACTTTTGGGTTTGGAAGGAATGTGGGACGTTGTCGATGCTATCTGGGATATTTGCTCCATTTGAGCGAATGCTTCTTCGGCGGTTGGTGAACCGTCTGGTTTGTTCAGAGGATGTTGATTTAGAGGTGCTGATTTGTAACGAAAACCTTTGGGTTGAGCTAAACGATTGAGTCGTTCGCGGGACACATGACGACCAGTTGGCGGTCGTGGACTTGCTGCTACTGCTGTTGTTGTAGGAGGAACAGGATTTTCAGGCGCAGGTGATAATGTTACGGTTGGTTCCGTTCGTTTTATATGTGCAGTTTGAACTAGTCGATTGAATGGTTGTGGTCTGCGATACGGTATTGAATCAACTCGTGTTCCTGGACGAGAGAAGATTGTTTGAGACGATGGACACATCAGTGAACTTTCAGCTCGTCTCCCTTCAAGAAATCGAGGTGTTACACCCCGATTCATGTCAGCTTTCAATTGTTCAATATGCCTAAAATTCAAAGTCAATTCGTTTTTTTTGGTGCAAAAAGTATAAATCTCCACATGTCAACATACGATCGAAGGCCAGGCATTGCTGTATCAGTTTTTCTGTGTTGATCTCGAAGGAACATTTTCTTTTCAAACTCGTGTTCGGCTATTTTTCGATATCGTGCATAGGACATATTCAATAGATCGGCAAAAAATTTTCGACTTAGAACAATATTTTGTCTTGTATCATTGGTTAACATTCGTGCATTAGCCGTAGCTCGTTTCAGAGTTAAATCTTTTTGCATCCAACTTGAAACTTCCAGTGGAATTTGCTGTCGTTTTGTATTCATTGATCCGATGAAACGAATAAGGAGAACAAGAAAAATGAATTTCACACTCGTAATCCTAATGTATTTATATGTACAATTCGAGCAACAACAACAACATGCGAAAAACAGAAAACGAAGAAGAAAAAAAAGCGACGTTGTGAAAACAAAAGATCATGGCTGTGTTTTTGTTGCTAATTACAGGTCAAGTATTATATCAACAACGACAATCGTGTGAGCAATGCTATTATTTTAAAATCACAAAAAAAACAAAACGAGAAGAGCTTTTTTTTCCTTTCTCGCTCTTCACTCTCTTGAATAAGAAGCTAAAACGCCGCCTGCTAAGACAAGACATGCTTTTCTATTAAGGTGATTTGTTTGTAAAATCACCAGTTTTTTTTAGATGCAGAGGACGTATTATTATTTAACTGCTGGTGATACATGATGTGTCTGTGTGTAGTTGAGCGACATCTATACAGACTCCAATAAATGAAATAAAAGTATTTCGAAATTTCAATGAACTAAAATAGTTGAAAAATAAATTTCATCGTTTTTAATTGATTCATATTGATTTGTACAATTACACGATTCGATCATTCGTCATTTGTGTTTTCGTATAATCGAGATGAATTTTGTCCCTCTCAAAGAGTAAATAACAAATAAGAACAAGTCCACGAGACTTAAAATTCTGTTTTCTTTCTATCTTAGTATCGAGTTTGAACATTAGACATCTGTTCCCAATGATGTCAGATCTTTCGAATACACTTCGTAACATGAAGTTCATGCAGCGAACTTCGGAATCACGGAAAAAATCATCGAAAAAACCCTCACAAATCATTCCTGTGATTCCATCAGCTCCAGTAATCACGATGCCTGAACATCCAGGCTGTTGGCGTATAATTCAAAACGAACTCAACACCGACTCTCAAACATCATCAACCAACGCCAATCATCCATCGATAGTCTATCGACCCTCAATCTTCTCAATTCACGAACGAACTTACACTCGATTATCTTTTCAAAATTATAATAAACGTATCGAACCATTGATGATTAAATACGGTCTTAAACAAGATTTGAATAATCTCGAAGACGGTGAAATCGATCCCGATGATGAGGACGAAGACACCACTCGAAATCATTCGAACGGCGATGATAAGAATAATAATGAGATGAAAGAATCGAGATATACTTCAACATTAAGTAAAAATATCAAAAAGAAATTTCAGAAGAAATCTTTTCCTCGGCCACGCTTCGATAATAAATCACGTGTAACCAAACGTAGACGACGAACACCACGTCACGACAATTCGACAAATTAGAAAAGAAAATTGATTGTTATACTGTTTTTCTCTTTTTCCTTGTAGATAATGAGCTCATCTAGATCTAATCTAGTTGATGAACTAATTCCAGCACTTGAATCATTGCCATCATACAGAAATCTACAAGATAATCAAGACGAATCTGCGATATTCAATGAAGAAACTGAAACTGCCAGTGGACTCATCAATCTAATTCGAAAGAATTCTCAAACCGAACAAGGCATTACTCCATTGCCGACTTCAGTAAGAATCCATCGGATTCGAATACGTTGTAGTTGTTTTTCAAATCACATAGTGATCTCTAGGTAATTGCAGATGATACGAGCTATTACTCAGCTGATGATGATACGACGCCAAGCGGTTCGAATTCAGCTGCCATCGCCAATAGTACGAGCATTGATGATGACAGTAAAGGTGATAATGATGAAGAAGTCAATATGAATTTATTGAAAACCAAGTTAAAACATTTGTTTATTCTCAGTGAAAATGGTAAACCGGTGTTTTCGAGGTAAGCACATAGCACTGCGTCATCTATCGATCGAGTTCGTTTGAAATTGACCTCTACTCGTTCTCGCTCTTGACCTTTTTCGATATTCATCATCGAACATATTCTTTTTTAGATATGGGGATGAAGAATACTTCGTTACACTCATGGGCGTCATGCAAACTCTGGTTTCGTTTTCGGAAATCACCGAATCGAACCAATTGAATTATATCAAAGCCGGTCGGGCTCGGATTGCGTTTCTACATAAAGAACCATTGATACTCGTTTTAATATCTCATACAAACGAACATCCGATTTGTTTGAATCAACAATTGTCCTATGTTTATCATCAAATCATCAGTACGCTGACGTTAAGTCGGATTAAACAGAAGTTTTCCGTTCAACCGAATTTCGATCTACGCCGGTGGATATCCAATGCAGAAAAGAAGCTTTTATTTAATATCAGCGATATGTACGAGAAAGATTTAGGCATGATTATGACTTGTGCGAGATGCTTGATTCTACCGCCTCAGATAAGACTTCAAATAGGACAAACAGTCGCTCAGACGATACGAGGACAAAAAGTACGAGAATTTATTTTCAAAATCAATTTATAAATTTCTTCTTTTTCTTCAAAGGACATGATATTTGCAATCATCATTGCTCATGGCCAATTAGTTTCCATAGCACGTTTGAAAAACTATCATCTGCATCCTTCTGATCTCTATTTACTTATAAATCTTGTCAATAGTTCCGACGCATTCAAAGGCGTAGAATCGTGGGTACCTGTTTGTTTGCCACGGTTTGATTCGGGGTGAGTAAAACCAGAAAAAAAGCATTCTAAATCATAAATATTTTTTTTTTGTCTAGAGGTTGTCTGCATGCACATATATCGTATTTAGATGATGGTTGTGATGTGTGTCTGGTTTTAATGACGGTGAATCCGGAACATTTTCAAATCTTATCGGACTTTCGACAGCGAATCGGCGAGGTTCGAGAGAATTTTTGTTGAATGTTTTTTTTGAAATTCGATCGAATATTTGATTTAGAAATTAAAAAAACTCAATGCTTTAACACAAATCAAAGCTGCCTTAGAAAAAGATCGTCTCCTCTCGGATGAAATAGCTTGTTCAGAGTTACGTTTCTTTGCCTATAAATCACGTGGTCTCAGTCAATATACATCATCGAAATTGTTAGCACCTTATACAACATCTGAGCAACATGTGAGACTATTTGAATTGATACGTTATGTTTACGGACGTTTACATGATCCGAATCATCAATTGAAAATTGTCTATCACAGTGGTGAACATGAATCGATACTTGGATGGTTAGCACCGGGCTTTGAAATGCATGCTGTGTTTTCTCCGCTGGTGACATTAGAGACAGTTACCGTGTGTATTGATAAGATTTTAACGTTCGTTAAACGTGAAGAAAGTCAATTGTTCATAATGAAATGTGAATATTTCTGATCGAAATTATTATTGACCATTCTACGTGCGGTCAGATTTAGTATAAATTTTCGCAGTTGATGTCTTTTTTCTTTGTGTTCTATTTATTTTTTCTTTTCGTTTGCATTATATGGAGAAAAAAAAACATTATTGCTATTATTATTTTTTTTTTCGAATTCATCAATTCGTATGTCGAACTTTTAGATGGTTAATCTTGCTGCTATACAAAAGAAAACATCAGCTAAGCAATCATCATCATCGAGTGATGATTCTAGTGATAGTGAACCCACGACAAAAAAAGTTCAGCCTCTAAAAAAGGCAGCAATACCATCACCGAAAACATTATATACCAATGGAAATACGAAGAAGAAGAAAGATTCATCATCTTCATCGGACTCTTCTGATGAAGACGTGAAAAAACCATCGGTTAATTCCAAACCTACCCAACCCGTTAAAGTTGATTTAAAACGTAAAGCAGCAGCATCAAGTAGTTCATCGTCGGATTCAGACGATGATGCACCACCAGCTAATAAAAAACAAGCACCATCAACACCAATTAAAAGTAAATTCTCGATTGTTTGCATTGATTATTCATTTTGTGCTTTAGATAATGTTACTCCAGCTGCTAATCTCAATGGTAAAAAGAAAAAAGATTCGTCATCTGATTCAGATTCATCAAGTGACGATAATACGAAAAAGAAAGCAACTCCAGTTAAACCAACGCCAGTTGTTACAAAACCAGTCGTTCAACAACAACAAACGAAGAAAGCTGCTGCATCTTCGAGCAGCGATAGCGATTCAGATGATGATAAACCAATTAAAAAACCGGCAAATGCAAAAGCTGCTATTCCACCACCAGCCAGTCTCACTTCTACAAAGAAACAAGCTTCATCATCTTCGGACTCAGATTCATCTGACGACAATAAAACGAAGAAAGCAGCTCCAGCGAAATCGACACCAGTTGTTCAAAAACAACAAGCGAAGAAAGCTGCGTCATCGAGCAGTGATAGCGATTCAGATGATGAGAAACCAGTTGCAAAACCAGCTGTAACTAAAACACCAGTTACGCCAGTAGCAACTAACAAGAAGAAAGCATCATCATCGGACTCAGATTCATCAAGCGATGATAATACAAAAAAGAAAGCAACTCCAGCGAAACCAACACCTGCTCAACAACCAGTTAAAAAGACTGCAGCTGCTAGCAGTAGCAGCAGTAGTGATTCTGATGATAGTGATAAACCGAGTGCGAAAAAACCGGTTGCACAAGCAAAAAGTAATCATAGTTTATTATTGAGTATTCATAATAATTTTCATATTATAGCTCCAGTTACAAAACCTGTGACTGCATCGAAAGCTACGAAAAAAGATTCATCATCTGATTCAGATTCGTCAGATGACAACAAAAAGAAGCCTCAAGTTTCAGCAATGACTGCAAAAACCAATTTAATTATCTCAAAAGTCACGAAAGTTAGCAGTTCAAGTAGCAGTGACTCAGAAGAAGAAGATAAACCAGCTACGAAAAAAACACCCGTTAAAAGTAAATATTCTTCATTGACTTTCAAAAATATATGTAAATATCTGTATATTTTAAGCACCACCAACACCTGTTGCATTAAATAAAACCCAAAAGAAAGCTCAATCATCATCATCATCATCGGATTCAGATTCATCAGACGAGAATGAGAAGAAACCATCAGCACCAGTCACTACCAAACCGAGTGTCAAACCTACTGTGACAAAAAAACAATCATCAAGCAGTGACAGTAGTGATTCAGAAGATGCAAAACCAAAAGCAAAAACTGCAGCTACACCAGTAGTTGCGAATAAACAAAAGAAAGCATCTTCATCTTCAGACTCATCATCGGATGATGATAAACCACCTGCGAAAAAAGGTAAAGAAATATCCTCAATGAACAACAGTTTTGCTTATTTGTCTTTTTTTCTTCCTTAAGCTGCCGTAGCATCGCCGGTGAAAAAACCTGCTATTTCAGCATCAGTAGCTACAACCAGTATTAAGAAGAAAGATTCGTCGTCAGATTCGGATTCATCTGATGACAATACAAAGAAAAAATTACCAACAACACCAGTTAAATCTGTTCCAGCACAGCCTGCAAAGAAAGCTGCTGCTGCATCGTCAAGTAGTGACAGTAGTTCAGATGACGATAAACCAGCTGCTAAAGTACAATCAACAATAAAAGCTGCTGTTCCTCCATCTGCTAATCTCAAAACAACAAAGAAACAAGAATCTTCATCTTCTGATTCGGATTCGTCCGATGACAACACAAAGAAGAAAGCAACTCCGGTTAAACAAACACCAGTCGTCACAAAACCAGTCGTTCAACAACAACAAGCGAAGAAAGCTGCAGCATCTTCAAGCAGTGATAGTGATTCAGATGATGATAAACCAGTTACAAAACCAGCTGTAACTAAAACACCAGTTACACCAGTAGCAACAAACAAGAAGAAAGCTTCATCATCGGACTCAGATTCATCTAGTGATGATGATAAGAAGAAGAAACCAAATATCAGTGTCAGTAAACCATTATCAACATCAACACCAGCTCAACAACCAGTTAAACGTAAAGCTGCCTCATCAAGTAGCTCAAGTTCGGATTCAGATGATGTTGCTCCACCTGCAAACAAGAAACAAGCAGTATCAACACCGGCCAAAGGTTAGTTTTTCTCCTAGACACTTTCTTCGATCTACGGTGGATGTTTTTTCTTAGTGAACGGCACTCCAGTTACGAATAATAAGAAAAAAGATTCGTCATCCGACTCTGATTCATCAGACGATGATAGTAATAAAAAAGTGTCGGTTGTACCGAGTAAAACAACACCTATCTCGAAACCAGTCGTTCAACAACCAGCGAAAAAAGCAGCTGCTGCTTCATCATCAAGCAGTAGCGACGATTCAGACGATGAGAAAAAACCGGCTGCAAATCAAAAGCCTGTTGTCAATGGTAATGCCAGTTTGAAACGTAAAGCATCGTCATCATCATCGAACAGCGATTCTGATAATGAAAAACCAGAGAATAACATCTCAAAAACTAAAGATCAAGCTGCTGTTCCTGAACAAAATGGCAAAGCTAAAGTTAGTAGATCGATTTTTTCTCATTGAATAACTCTGCATTGATTTTCAGCGTAAAACATCACCATTTCGTCGTGTTCGAGAAGAGGATGCTGATCCTGAATACTTGAAAAAAGTCGGCAAAAATGCATTCGATCATAAGGTAAAAATCTCGATTTCTTTTTTTTGAGAAAAACAAATTTAGAAAACAAAACTATTGTTGTTAGGCTGGTGCACGAGGCTCTTGGGGTGAGAAAGCGAGTGCTGATTTGATTAACACACGTGGCAAAAGTTTTCGTCATGAGAAAACGAAAAAGAAACGTGGCTCGTATCGTGGCGGCAAAATTGATTCAGTTAATACGTTTTCAATTAAATTTAGTGATTCAGACGAATAAATTCAACAAGTCGAACATATGTTCATTTGTTTCCTTGTTCGTTCGTTGTTACGGTTTTGTTTTTTTGTTTTTCTATTTGGCGAAAATAAAAAAAAAAAGAAGAAATCACGAACATGAAAAGATAAAAAAAAAGCACACGTAAACATTGATGAGTCATTGACAAAAAATAGTATAAAGAAACGAAGAAATAAAGATCATACAGGTACTTTTAACATGACAGAAGCACAGAAGGATACTCAGGGAGAAGAATTCTACTTCGATTATGTTCGATTACTCGTCGAAAATCGACTGTTACAACGATCGGGTTATTATCTCGGTGCATCGAATGATTATGCACGAATCTTCACAATAACAGCACGTCGATATTGGATTGCACAAGCTATGAGTGAGCATCTAACGACGGATTGGAAAGTTCATTTTTCTGTTCGACCACGTGATATACCTCTTGCATTTAATCTTCTCTCTGAACTTTACTACGAAATGAAATTACCTGTGGGTCTCAAAGCTCGATTTCCAGATTATTGGAAAGACTATGAGAATGTTTGGCCAAAACATATGCGCGGAAGAGAAATAACTGTTTATATTCTTCTCTATGAAAATACATTGACTCAACGGCAAACAATGCTTTATTCACGAGATGATTTAACTAAACCTAAACATATGATCGATTGGACATTGCCTTATGATAAAAATATCTATGAAATGCATGATTTAACACGTCAAGATGAAGTTCCTCTCGAACGTTATTTCGATTATGTGATTCAAGCTGAAAAACTATTGGAACAACATAAAATCGAATCGAATGGTTGTGCAGATGGCGATTATCCAATTGGCAAATATACATCTCTACGAAATGAAAAATTCGTTGCGATTGCTGATGAAAATGGCGATGTTCAACTAAAATATCCGCCGAATGAATGTGGATTTAATGGATCATTTGATAATCGTGATTTAACGAAAGAAATCATCGATTTAAAAACATATGAACAACGAAAAAAACAACGATTCTTCAACAAAATTTTATGTTTAAGTTTGACGAGTTGCTTTTTAATTGTTCTTTTAGTTAATTTTTTTTCGTAGATAAGATAACAAAAAGAAAATATATAGAGAAAGAGACAACTCATTGAGCTCGTTTTTATTCATTATAAATTCTCGATCTAATTTCAATTACCTTGAGTTCAGTCTACTACACATTGAGCTATCTCAATTGATTAGTGTGATGTATTTTTAATTGATACCAAATGGATATTGTCACTCGAATGTGTCATTTGATAATAAGTATTCTCTCCTCCCCCCTCGCAATGTCCTCCAATTAGAAATCAAGTATGAAACGGTTGTTTAGTAGTCGTGCTCACACACTCTCATCAGACCAGTCGAACAACTAGCTTGTTCGTTTCGTCTTCTTTTTTTTACAAGACGCGTCTTCTTCTTCTTTTTTTACGATGTATATAGTTTGTACAATTGAAGCAAAGAGCTAGGTCGACAAGAGTCAACTATGTTAAAATAGCTTGCCACGATACGGTTCATAGATTGTGTGCATACGTTCGTCCTTTTTTTTCTCATTCATATCTCCATTCAATAGAGAAGAAAGAGAAAATACATTCATTTACAAACTATTCTTCTTTGTTCACATTTGATTGATCTTTAGCAACGCGAATATGCAAACAGTATCAGCATCACCTAATTCAACATCAATGTATTCTTCTCCCTATCAAACAACATATCCATCCGTCGTCAATCTTCCGACAACAGCTTCATCAACATCATTGCTCATTCCACAATATTCATCGATGAATAGTCCACAGTCGATAAAATCGTTCGACGCAACAATCTACGGTCCGAGTGTGCCTCCGCCATGCAAAACTTCGAAAGCATCGACACGTTCGAACGAAGTCGACCTACGTCGTTTGATTCTATTCAATTTGCCTATTGATCTCGTTCGAGAATATCTCGAACTCTATCTCGAACATTTATCAG
>ERZ781398.3134-NODE-3134-length-13164-cov-4.389351_pt1 | contig 13164 bp, 14 predicted proteins | sample MGYA00433077_ERZ781398 | MGnify/ENA primary metagenome ERZ781398 (study PRJEB29847, sample SAMN06458254) | wastewater metagenome | isolation source: Wastewater bioreactor | place: South Africa: Cape Town | study: EMG produced TPA metagenomics assembly of the... | reverse complement strand
GTAATATATCCTTTAATAATCTTATGAATTAAATATATAGAATAGTCCTACGTTGCCAATGTTCTATACGTATGTGTATCCGATAATTAAATTCTAGTTTTACGTCAGTTCTTTTAATTAAAAATGAAATATGATTAGGATAATTCATTATTGAAATACGCATCTGGCATGATCCTCATCCATCCCAATTACGAATAATCTTATAAATTACAAGGACAAAAGACATTCTTCAGTTAGTCACAATATATGAATGTCATCATCAAATGACACTACAATTCTACTATTAAATAATTTTACACGCATACTTGACCGATATTTTTCGATTCTAATTTTAATCTTTGGTGTTATTGGTAATATACTTAACATCCTTGTTTTATCACAAAGATCACTTCGTTCAAATCCATGTGCTTTATTCTTCAATATGTCATCAATAGCTGGTCTAGTGACAATTCTAATCGGTATACCTTCACGTATTATGGCGGGTTGGTCTGCAGATCCTTCTGGTTTTATAACATGGTTTTGTAAATTTCGTAGTTTTATGCTTTATGTATCGAGAACAAATTTCCTTTGGTGTACTGTATTTGCTACTATTGATCGATGGCTTTCATCAGGTAGTGATGTTCGCCGACGACGAATAAGTTCGTTAAAAAATGCACGAAGATGTATCATTTTAATTTTTTGTATTTCAATCTGTATGAATTTGTTTGTCATCTATTGTTATGATGCCAATCAAACACGTACGGTAGAAAAATGCCATGGTCAAACAAAAATCTGTCGTTTATCCATTGATCTTATTTACTCGGTTATTATTATTTTATTACCATTAAGCTTAATGGTTGTATTCGGCTTATTGATTTGTTGGACTATTCATCAACGACGAAATCGTATTCAAAGCGTATTAAATCCACAAGCTAATACAAGAGTAAGCCGACAGATATTAATCATGCTCTTTGGTCAAGTCACCATACTGTTCTGTCTCACAACACCACATGCTATGCAAAAGCTATACATAACTTTCGATTACAATGCAACTGACGATTCATTTGAAGCAATTCTTCAAAAATTTATTTATAGTTTAGTTATTACATTGACTTTCATATCGAATGGATTGCCATTCTATATTTATACACTAACTGGTGGACAAGTATTTCGACATGCATTAGTTCGTTTAGTTAAAAGTACACTTGAACTAACATCAACTTTGAATTCGTCGTAGTGAATGAAGATCACCATGTGAAAAGTCAATCGGCGGTATGGCTTCACGTTTTTGATGTTCCCATCTATGCGAATAAGAATACTTCATTTGTGCTGATTGACCATGTCTATCTGCCCATTCAGTTATGAATATCAATTGCCGTTGTTTTGGTGGAATACAATCACGCGTTTTAAATGGTAGATCTGCATGTCGAGAATGACGAACATTTCTTGCCACTGACATATCAATATCAAAGCAAAGATGCCGTGACGTCGATAAATTTTCAACAATGAATAACTTTAAATTTAGTTTACCATGAGTTACATAGAAATTTCCTTCGTGTCCCTGAACAAAAAAAAAGCATTGCAAATGTTTACGTGTGTTTCAATAGAAAAAATACGAACTATTCTTTGATGTTTTGATATTTTCATTCCGGCAACAATAAGAAAATCAGTAAGATAGGTCGGTGCTTTATTCTTCATTGATAAATGAAGATTAATATCCGATTGGATAACAAGAGTAAATTTTCGAGATTTGTCTTCATCACGCCAGAAACTAGTCGAAAACGGTATAATATCATAATAACCTTTTGGTAATGAACCAGACCAACAGACAAAACCTCCACGTACACACCTAATAAAACTTTCACGTCGACCTATATGTTGCGAATCATCGACATCGCAAAGAACAAATCCTTGTGTATGAGTAGTACGTGTTGCACGATCTTTCCGATGATATAATAAACTTATAATAACAAATGAATCGCTACAGAGCAACAACAAAATACATATCCTAGGGTGTTGATTCGTATATATAGTCAACTTACTTTGGTACATGTATACGATAGGAGGTAACAGGATCTGTTGCTGATCGAGTAAATTTTCCACATTCACGTATATCGAAATAATCACTTTTGTAAGTTGATATAGTAACTGATGAAAAATATCGAATAAACATTGACCATGATATCCAAAATGAACCTGTCGAACGTTTAGCAGATTTTTCTTTATTTAATTCCTCAAGAATCTTCGGAGTTATCGAATCTTCGGAATATTTCGAATGTGAATGTGGATCACGAACAAGAACAAATCGATGTGGATCAGTGGATAATGTTGCAACAGCAAGAAGAGAATATGCATGATTACCATGAATATGTACTCGAGTATATTCTTCTGCAGTTATGCCTGGCACGCCTGTCGATGCTCCAATGAGTAAACTAACAGAAACGAATATGTTTATATTTTTTATTAAGAAAAAAATCAACTTACTTAGCTAGACAAGCTGAAATCAATTGAGACCATGTGAGGTCATTATCGAATGTTGGATCAGCAGCGTTCAAACTCATATGATCACATGGTGCTCCCGTTAATAGCTGTAAACCTTCTTGCATATTGCCACGTCTTAAATTCGCATACGAACCAAATACTTTTGCACAAGCCTTTTCAATTAATGGCACGTATAATTGACGACGTTTTGCTTGAGTAAAAACAAGTTGTTTATGTTTTGTAGCTGGAAAATGATCGTCAATAATTGTCGCTTGCCATAAACCATTATGACAAATACGTACAAGATAAGCACCTTCTTTGTTAACTTCTTTGGTCAATAGGATATGTTCAAGTAAACGTGGTCGTTCAGATACCAAAGCTAATGCTGCAATAAGCCAGCAATTACCTAATGCACCCTGTTGAATATCACTGGGATCAGGCGATGAAAAAATCGTCCATTCTAATTTACGATCTTCATGTGATCGTGGTGCGATTTCAGATATTCGTAACCAATGATGAACACTATCGAAAGAACCCTGACCAACAGATCGTTGGTCTGGCATAAAACTATCGTCAACGAAATTACTTCGATTCTAATAATAAGAAGGAAAAAAGTACTTCCACCATCGAATTGCAATTGTATAATATGTTACCTTTCGACAATATTTTCGAATATTTTCAAAGACTTGTTGAGCATGTAATTCGTCTTTCTGACGGCGATCACGAACAGATATAGATGGTATTTTTAGTGCTGCCGTTAGGTCTGGATTTATTGAAACTTTTTCTTTAGAATTCTATAAAAAAACGCATTCGAATATATGTTATCGTATATCATAAAACTACCTACCGATGAATCTTTAGATAAACCACAAGCATCGCATCTGTTACGATTGATTTTATTCAATAGAGTACATCGTGAACATGCCCAAGTAGACACAAATTTAGGTATTCCATCGTTTTCTTCTAAAGATTTTTTGATTACTCGCTGACATCGTTCACACAATGAATCTTTTAACGGTGGATTATTACGATTGCACAATGAACAAACAGTATCATGTTGATCTTGAGTTGCCGAATCAGGTGTACCATCCCGAGTATCAATAGCAGCAGCCATTTTATTATTTTCAAATTGTAATGCAACCGTATGTTTGTCTACCTCTTTTATAAATGAAATGACTTCAAAAGAAACCTATTCTCTCGTTCTTTTTTTTTATTTATCCACACAAAAACACATAGGAAGAAGAAAATGATGTCGATAATGACTCATCATAAAAAAGAGGTGTTTTTTTCTCCATAAAATATCAATGGAGACATGAATAAGCCAATTGAAGTTTTACTAATAAAATAAGAATATGGGTTTTTCCTATAGCATTACAAACAAAAGATGAAGGATGTTTGTTTTGTGAAAAGAGAAAAATATACTTAATTACGTGTCTTTTTTATTTTCATTTTTTATCGTATCGTTGAATCTATCGCTTGAAGTGAAAGGAGAACTAATTATACAATTTTCTAGGTAATGTTTATTAGCTACGCTCATTTTCATATACACCTCATCGATTTAATTTCACGAGTATATATAGACGAACGAATGTCAAATGAAAAGTAAAATCATTCGTACTCTACAATCATCAACACTAAACTCGAATACATATTCGTTGCTCATACATACAAGCAATAATGATCAATCGAATATTCATTCTTATTCTTTCGATTTTATACAATGTGCATGCAGTGAATAAAATCGTTAGTTTACCATTATCGATTACATCTCAAATTTCATCGAGCAATTTCTTTCGAAATATAAATACGCCATTCAGTTTTGTTAATTTTACCGACACTGAAAATGCTACAGCAGATCACAATGATCTATTAGCATCTCAATCGGCTTCATTTCTTTCATATTCATCGGAATTTATTTCAATTCTCGGTCATAATCCAACATTGACTCTAATCGAAGAACGTGATCCATCGTTGCCATTTGCACACGAAGGTGGAGTTTATATTCCTGAACTCAATCAAGTTTGGTTTACAGCAAATCAATTACCAAAACAGAATACCAATGTTAGTAGTGTCGATCTGACGACAGATCAAGTCGAATTATTAAATATTCAGCCACCGATTGCAACACCAAATGGTGTCAATTATTTCGAAGGATACGCATATGTTTGTTCACAAGGAACAAAAACAACACCAGCAGGCATCTATGCTGTCAATCCAACGACTCTTACCAGTCGACTCGTTGTTAATTCATGGTTTGGACTTCATTTAAATTCTCCAAATGACGTCACATTTTCAACTAGAATTCTCGGAAAGAAATTCATGTGGTTCACAGATCCACATGTTGCTTATATGCAAGGTTTTGCTAATGAACCACAAATTCTAAGTACAGTCTTTCGTTATGATATGTTAACATCTGAATTACGACCTGTTATTACTGATATAATCATACCAAATGGTATAGCATTTAATTTAAATGAAACTGTTCTCTATGTTAGTGACACTTCACCTGATACGAATGTTAAAATTGTTTATGCCTATGATATCAATGAGTACGGTTTGCCAATTAATCGACGAATATTTTCAATTAGTTCGACAGGTATTCCCGATGGAATTCATATTGATAAAAATGATCGAGTTTGGATTGCTGAAGGTGATGGAATTAACGTTCGAGATCCTTCAGGTAATCTATTAGGTGTTATCTTAGGATACAATTTATCTGGCACTGGATTGATTAGTAATTTTGCAATTGTGAAAAATACCGTTATTATTTTAGCTCAAGATGCTCTTTGGAAATTAAATGTCACCAACGATATCGTCTAAAAACATGTTCACAGCTTAACTATTGACTTCGATTTTTTTTTCTACGTATGTTTAATATAAAAAAAAGATCCATACATAATTCAATTCGAACTTATAGATACCATAGAAGTATCAGAAAAATTAGAATAAAAAAGTCTTATATTTTTTATTGTTTTCATACACTTCCGAAATAACATGCCGAAAGTTTCGAAATTAAAACGTAGAAAGCATCGATCACTACGGACAACACCGAAAGAAATATCTCACCCAACACTCAATAGACGGTTATCAGCAAATGTCGAGAATATGCACCACTATGCACAATTGAAATCAAAAACATTCAACGATCATATCGATAGAGTTGTATTCGAAAAGAAAAAACCGTATTGAAATATTAGGAATATTTCTATTTTTTACAATTTCATTTATAATTAGATATCGGCAACGACGAATTTGTGGATGTCCATGGTACTGTTTATATTTATGTATTCTTGCATGTCTACTTACTGCTATAGCATTATCTGCAATGATACTGAAACTAGTTCAAAACCAGACAACAACTACGACGACCGTAACAAGTAAATAAACTAACCTGTAAAATGTGTAGTTATGAAAAGTTTTTTAAATTTTTTTTGCAAAGCTACTACGACTACTTCTATGGCATGTGTAGCTAGTTGTGTCAATGGTGTTACATCAACTGACGCTCGTATTGCCTTTTATACATTCGATTCTGTTATTACGGATACGATGGGTGTCTATCATTTGAATGGTTCGTCAACATCCATCTATGCTCCTGGTTGGATTAATTCAGCTATTAGTTTCAATGCATCAAATCAACAATGGCTGACTACATTCAACATGCCAATTAGTACACGAACTTTTACTATTGATTTTTGGTTTTATGCATTTGTGGTAACAGCATCATGGGATATTCCGTTCGCGGGACAGTGTTATTCAGGGGCAGCTGGTACATGTTTCTTTCTGTCTATCTATTATGAACAAGCATACATGGGTTTTACAAATAGTGATGTGTCGTCAAGTACAAAAATACAAGCAAACATTTGGTATCATATTGCATTTGCTTTTGATAATAGTACTCGACAAGGTTTTGTTTATATAAATGGAATAGAAGTTGGACAAGTGATTCTACCGTTGTATCTTACAGCTCCTGTTGTTCCATTTACGATTGGTGGTGCTCGAATTTATGGTCGAGGTCCTGGATTAACATATTATTCAGGTTACATCGATCATTTAACAATAAGTAGTCGACTGAAAACTCCCTGTGAAATTTATCTCAATGCAAATCTTCATTGTTATTTTAAATTCGATTCACCTTCATCTCTCATCGATTCAGGTCCTAATTTTCTCATTGCCAATCAAATTGGTACAACAACAACAATACCTGGTTACGTTAATCAAGCACTTCGTTTTTCATCATCACCATCGTATGTCAGTATTAGTCAAGTAACACCATTACAATCTATTTATGATACTTTTACAATATCAATGTGGATAAAACCAACAACAATCATTGGAGGAGCAACAATTATCCATACATCGACTCAATCAAATGGTCTCTAAAACAATGTTCGTTCTATTGATGAAATCATAATTATTTTTTCTACGTAGGTCAAGGAACTTGTCTGGCAATGTGGGGTTTGACTTCAGCTGGTCTTTTAGTTGTCAATGTAATGAATTCATCAAATGCTGTTCTATCAACAAGTACTTCTTCGCCAATACCATTGAATACATGGACACATATTACACAAACATTCAGTTCGACCAATGGAGTTCGACTTTATGTCGATGCAATACTTGTTGCAAGTTCGAATGTTTCATCAGGTCGATCAGTTGGACCATTTGTTTTTATTGGTGCATCACTGTCAACATCCTGCAATAGTGGATCGATCGTTCAAGGACAATTTTATGGTAGTGTTGACGAACTTCGTATATTTCGTAATGAACTAAATGCAACAGATATCTGTCGTCTTGTTTATTATCTATAATTCGAAAATGAATTTGTTTATGTGACAATTTATGTTTGCTATTTCGATGAATAAACATGGAAAATAAAATATTCTGGATGAGATTGTAAAAAGTACGCAAAACCGTAGAGAATACCACCGAAACCTAATAAACTGCATGTTCCTAACCAAAAGTCATTCCAAGGTGCTATTTCAGCATATTTCTGTAATAACCATAAGACAAACATTGTTCCGCCAATACTTTGAATAAACGGTATTTCAAGCATGGGACCAAAGAACATCATCGATAATCCACTTGTAAAAGTGATTATTTGTAAAAGAATGAAAATAAAACGTCGATTTTGCCATGATCGATACCATCGTGATGAAAGAATGATCAATCCAATGAAATAAACGAATGTACCTAGAAAAATCAATGGTCGAGTAAATGGTATTGTTAAAAAATTCATTTGTTTTTGTAAATATAAAATATATCCAATAATCATTAGAATAAATGATGAAAATGTTCCGCTTGGAATGATTTTTTCATTTTGAAATCCAATTGCAATCATCAATGGTCCTGAAAACATAACAAATCCAAGAGCTGATTCCAATGCCATTACAGCCAAATAGCCAACCTCTTGATTCTGCTGATAAATTGCAACTAATGACCAAACAAAAAAACAAATCCACGAAGCAATTAAACCGACATCTTGTCTTGCCCAACAACGTAATTTTATTGACAATGAAATAGCCGAAAGAAAGACTAAACAACCGAAGAAAATCACCCAAGAATTGCTCATTATAAACATCAGTGAAAATGATATTAAATATAAAATCACTTCGTATATCACAGTCGGTAAATTGACTAATATTGGTAGAACACAAATACCAATTAACGCCGTAAGAGCGATAAATACAATGATGCCAGCTAAAACTGCGATTATATTCGCAAATGTAACGATTGTTTCTCGTTGTTTCCATGTTCGAAATTCTTCGATAGTTAATAATTTGCCATTTTTCGTTAATGTCGATGCATATTCAATACAAATTTGTTTTTCTCTTTCGGCAGCAATCGTTTCTAAAATCGTACGTTGTTCTAAACTTTCAATAACGTCATAGTACTGTTTTAATTCGACGATTGTATTCGGTAGATGTTGAAATTTCTTATCAAATTCCGCCGCGTGTATTATCAAAACGGAAATAGTTATCAACAAGCAAATGCGCTTGTGCAAGTTAATCATGAAAACAAAGTTTTATTTGATAGAGGAGAAGAATAAAACGCATGTCATACTCTTTTTTTACCGTTCTTTTTATACACCCCGCCACGTTGTCGATGAAGCAAAGCAAAATTTTCATCATAGCTTAGACAAGAACGCGATGAATCATTATATTCAGTAAAATACTTTTTGCACAGTTCGTAGTCAAAGAAAAAAAATGTCAAAGTTTTTTGTTAGCAGCTTGGCTGACGAGTGTTCTATAATAAAATACATCGATGTTTGTTCGCTGATGATGTCGATGTGGTCTTTGGAATCGGTCCACTACATAGAACTTGATCCATTCGATAGGATATCGGTGCTAATAACTCTTGAATTTTATCATTATCAGCTAAAGCTATCGGTGGTTCCCAAAGTGAATCAAATTCTGATTCTAAATACGTAAATTCATCGTTTATTTGATTGGCTTTCATTGGTTTAATTTGTTGATATTCATGAGCAATCAATTCAATAGCAGCTTGATAATTTTCTTCATTTTCCCAAAGATCTTTGGCTTTCGTATAGATTTTATTCAATTGATCATATTGATTAATTAAAATATCGAAAAAAAATCGATAAGCAACTAATTTTTCATTCATTTCAACAAGAATACTTCCAAATAAAATCTCCGGTTGTTTCCAAAGATATAAATTCGTCATTGTTCGTTTTAAATATGCAAATTGTTTTATTAATTTGACACATTCATGCGTACCAATCAATTGTACAATCCAAAGATTAGTTGCATCATTTGAATTAAACATTCGAGCAACTTTATATGTCGGTTGATTAGCTAATTCAAATTCGAATAGAACCGATGCTTCATCGAATCGTCGCGAACACATGTCAAGTGCTTGATGACGTGCATCGAGACTTCGTTGATAACCTTGAAATTGTACGAATGAATGAAAAGCAATGAGATTATTTTTATTATTTTGTAAATTATCGATTAAAGTTTTTTTCAAAACTGTTCCATAGAAGATCTTCTTGTGACTAAGTGTTCGTTCGTTTAATGTTCGTATTAATGATCGATGTGTATACAGACTAATTAATGGATCGTATTCAATTTGTCGATTAATATTTGGTATGTCGATGGTTTGTTTTGATGAGACATTGGCTGGAATTTTTGTTGATGTTTCACGAAGAAATCCATACCAAAGATATGCATCGAGATTATCGGTTATGAAACGAATTGGATCTCGTTGATTTTGTGTTTGAAGAAGAATATCTTCGAGAGAATAACGAAGATCATCGACGGTTGTAAATAAACCCATGAGATGTTCCGATGATTTTGTGTCTCGCATGAAAATTTCATAAGTTTGTCGAGATGAATTCGAACAGAAAATGAAGATTTTTATTGACGATAGATTAGCATTTGAAAGAAGATTTTTTATTAGATGTGTGTCACCAGCAAGTACGATACCTGCAGGAATAAAGTCTGTTTTTATACTTAATGAAAGATTTTTTAAGAATGATTTTTCATCAATAAATAATCGACATGTGAAATTATAAAAGCATTGTTTTAAATTTGAATTTGTCAATTTATCCAAACAGAAAACAACAGGTCGAGTCTGTTCAGTCGATGCATTCATAGTTGAGAAATAAAAGAGAATTATTATAGAATATGATTCCAAATGGAACATGCAGAATATATCTTTGTTCAAATATTTGCGAAAGAAAAAAAAATCAACAATCTGTTCAACTTATTAACGTCAAACGGTTAACACAAGATTAAAATTTTCTATTTTCTCCAATGTCATGCTATAAAGAGAAAAAAACTCTTATATTCTTTAATTATGAAAATAAGGACAAAAGAGAATAAGAAAATGAATGAAGCCTTTCAGTGAATTTTATACATATAATAATAATATTATTAATAACGATCAAATATTGTGAATTGTCTATAAAGAAATGAAGCAAAGGGACAATGTGCAAGTTATTCGTGTTCCTAGCCGATGTTTATATCGATCGACTCGAATTGATCGAACAACAAGCCTTTTTACTACTGCACAAAGATATAAAAATGTTCATGTTACTCGTTGCCAATCGATTCAAGTAGAATCTTTTTCTCTTTCTCATTTGTTGACAAACATTGAAATTAAATAGAATTTTTATTCAACGGAAAAATTCGATCAAATACCACGACGAGTTATTTCATTACCAAATAATATCAATCAAAATATCGACTATTTCAATGATACAATCCAATCAGTAGAGTTTTTGAAGTTTGTTTTTTTTCTATTTTGTTTAATTAAATTATTTCAAATAGATTTCCATTACTCCAATTACATTTAAATTGAAAAACAATTCTCCTAACGAAAACTTTCAAAGTACTATCACAAAACTCGATCAACCAAATAAAAAAAGACAAAATAAAAGTCCGGGGTACATCATAATTGCATGAACAAACTCATTCGACATTGCAACAAAAAACACAACATTGATTTTAGGTACTGTCAACGTTTTTGTCCATGCACACCTGTCTGTCAAATTGCAACATTACTTTGCTTGCTTATATTCGGTGCAGTTATAACGGGAATTATTGTCGGTTTACTACCATGGAAAGAAACAGCAACATTTTCGACAAGTACAACAAGTAAAAATTCGATTCATATTAGACTCAAATGAAAGGAATGTATTTTGTGATTGGACTTTTTTTTTGCAGCTAATTTATGTCCAACCGTATGTACTTCCGAACAAACTTGTGTTGGTACAGTATGTATTAATGTTGGACGTCTAGCATGTACATTAACATGGTCTCGACCAGGCGATGGTGATATTGTTGTAACAACGCCAGATAATCATATAATATCTTATAAAAATCGTGGTCCATCGTTGAATACAAGTGGTGGAGAATTAGATCGAGATGATTTAAATGGAACTGGACCGGAGAATGTCTATTGGTCTAGTAATAGTACTTTACCACCGGCAGGTACATATTATTTATGTTTCGAACCATATAATATTCAACCTTTAATAAATCTTACAAATCCAATTACTGTTACATATCGTGTTATAAGACCTGTAAATAATATTATTATCCTAACACGAACATTTTTTGATGTTGTGCAAAATCAGTATAGCTGTAATTTAACTGCACCGACTCTTGTCGGTACGTTTACATATCCGTAACACAAAAAGAAAAATAACGTCTATGCATGCTGTTTTTTTCTCATTTATTCATACAATACTATGATTACAAAGGAAAAAGATGCCAAAAAACTACAAATTATAAATCTCTTTTTATTTAAAGTATATGAAAGTCTCTGTAATCTCGTCGTAGCATCATTCATTGACGGACTAACACGTTGTCGACCAAAAAATATATCGAATACAGAATAGAAATATTTGACTAGCTCTTTTCGAAATGTTTTTGAAGTTAATGTATACAAGTAAAATGATGTGACTGGAAACATATAAAGAACACATTCAGCAATAAATAGAACAAATTGTTCTATAGCTAAATGTTCACTCGACTGTTTTGACATAGTTAATGAAATACCATTAAAGACTACATAGCCCATTTGTGGAAGGATAAATATAATATAACAAATAATTTGAATCAATAGAATTCTTAGAATTTGATTGTCTATGGTCTGTTGTTGTCGTTGCGCATAGCTTCTTACATGTTCTGCTCGTCGTTCTTTCTTTTCAAATAGATTTTTTCGAATGAGACAAGCACAGATAATCATAATCAATACTGGTAGAATACCCCCACCAATAATTACATATGCACTTTGATACAATGCAGCAATCGTATTATTCACAATGCCACAAAGATTACCTTTAATTTCATAGAAAATCAAACGATGAGAACAGATAATACACCAAACAAGAACGACTATGACTATAATACGATAAGCGAATTTATTATTCGCAAAATTTCGTAAGCGAACTTTGTTCGACGTGAGTGCATAACGATCAATACAAGCAAATGCAACATACCAACGAGAGAGCATGAGAGTAATTTGAAATAGATAACCACGAATTTTACAGAAGATAAGCGATTGAATTTGTGGATTTGGATGATTAAGACTGTACACGATGGGTACAACACCAACTAATAATGTCAATAGATGATCGACAGAAGCAGCAAAAAAATCTTGAAAACAGGAAGAACTGTACTCATTATTACAAAAAAAAGAGAGCTTACAGATGGAGCATGATGTTTTTCGTAGTGATGGTCGAGAGAAGACAATAAGATTTAATAGACAACCTATAATTCCAAAGATTAACCATAATGGATAAATCCAAAGGGTGATTTCATATTGAATACGAGGTAGTGTAGTAATTAATGATGATGACATACTTGCTGAATAACAAGTATATTCGCTTGAAAAATCTTCTTCAATAAGCAAAAAAAATAGCGGTTTGTTTGTAAAGAATTACTTGAATGAAAATTTTATTAATGTAAGAGGAAGTAAAATTTTAAGTATATAAGAAGGAACATTAAACGAAGCTAATTATATCAAATGAAACAAATGACTGACTTCAAAGTCTCTTTGAAAACATCACCGTCATTTAGTGATAGAAATCTAGATATTTGTATAATTCAGTAAAAAGCAATGAAGTGCAATAAATTTATGTCTGCAAAAGAACAAACGGTATTTAACACTGAATGAACACGTCCTGTGTAGAGGGGTATCAAAGTTCTTCCCATAGAATTTAAGAATTTTGCGATTATATAT
>ERZ781398.3133-NODE-3133-length-13167-cov-6.096171_pt1 | contig 13167 bp, 9 predicted proteins | sample MGYA00433077_ERZ781398 | MGnify/ENA primary metagenome ERZ781398 (study PRJEB29847, sample SAMN06458254) | wastewater metagenome | isolation source: Wastewater bioreactor | place: South Africa: Cape Town | study: EMG produced TPA metagenomics assembly of the... | reverse complement strand
CGCGTCCCGACCAGCGCCGCCGCGTGCTGGAAGACGCCGCCGGCGTCGCCGGCCTGCATGCCCGCCGCCACGAGGCGGAGCTACGGCTGAAGGCGGCGGAGACCAACCTCACCCGCGTCGAGGACGTGATCGGCCAGTTGTCGAGCCAGATGGACGGCCTCAAGCGGCAGGCGCGGCAGGCGATCCGCTACCGCGAAGTCGCCGCCAAGGTGCGCAAGGCCGAGGCGCTGCTCTATCATCTGCGCTGGCTGCAGGCGCATGCCGATGTCGGCGAGGCCGGCAAGACCCACGACCTCACCGTGCGCGATCTCGCCGAGCGCACCCGCGAGCAGGCGGAAGCCGCGCGCATTCAGGCGATCCGCGCCTCCGAGCTGCCCGGTCTGCGCGAGAACGAAGCCCGCGCCGCCGCCGGATTGCAGCGCCTGACCAATGCGCGCGAGGCGCTGGAAGGCGAGGAGCAGCGCGCCAAGGAGCGCGTCGCCGAACTCGACCGCCGGCTCACCCAGTTCGCCGCCGATATCGAGCGCGAGCAACGCCAGATGTCGGACGCCGATGTCGCCTTGCAGCGGCTCGATGCCGAGGATGCGAGCCTCAAGGAAGAGATCAAGTCGCGCGTCGAACAGCGCAGCGGCACCGAGGAGCGCGTCGCCGAGGCCGAGGCGACGCTGGCCGCCGCCGAGCGCACCTTCTCCGAACTGACCACCGCACTCGCCCGCCTGACCGCGCAGCGCACCCAGTTCGAAGCCAATGTGCGCACCCATCGCGATCGTCTGGCGCGCATCGACCAGAATATCGCCAACGTCCAGCGCGACGTCGAGCGGCTCAATGCAGAGACCGGCAGCCTCGGCGATCTCGAAGCACTGGCGCAGGCGATGGAGGCCGCGCAGCAGAAGCTGGCGCAATCCGGCGCCACCGTGCAGGAAGCCGAGGCCGCACACATCGCTGCACGAGCCAGACTCGACTCCTCGCGCACGCCGGTGGTGGAAGCCGACAAGCGCGTGCAGCGGCTGGAGACCGAAGCCAAGACCATCGCCAAGCTGGTCAACGGCGAGACCAAGAATCTGTGGCCGCCGATTATCGACGGCGTCAGCGTCACCAAGGGCTATGAGAAAGCGATCGGCGCGGTGCTCGGCGACGATCTCGATGCGCCGGTCGATCCGTCGGCGCCGATGCGCTGGTCGCATCTCGGCGTGGTCGAGGGCGATCCGTCTTTGCCCGAAGGCGTCGAGCCGCTCGCCGCCCATGTGCAGGCGCCGCCGGAACTGGCGCGCCGGCTCGCCCAGATCGGCGTCGTCGCCAAGGAACGCGGCGCCGAGCTGATCGCGCAACTCAAGACCGGCCAGCGGCTGGTGTCGCTGGAAGGCGACGTCTGGCGCTGGGACGGCTTCGTCGCCGCGGCGCATGCGCCAACCGGCGCGGCCCGCCGTCTCGCCGAGCGCGCACGCCTCAAGGACATCGAGGCCGAACTCGATCAGGCCCGCATTGACGCCGGCACGAAGCGTCAGGCGCTCGAGACCGCTGACGCCGAGCAGAAAGCCGCATCCGCCGCGGAATCGGCGGCGCGCGAAGCCGCCCGCACAGCGCAGCGCGAGGCCGACGGCGCACGCGAACGCCATGCCGCCACCGAGCGCGAGATCAACCGCCATGCCTCGCGGCGCTCGGCATTGACCGAAGCACAGGCGCGCCTCAGCGCCGACCGCGAGGAAGCGAACGCCGCCCATGAGAGCGCGCTGCAAGCGGTCTCCGAACTTCCCGCCAGCCAGGAGACCGAGGCGCAACTCGCCACCGCGCGCACCGACATGGACGAGCGGCGCAAGCTCGCCGCGCAGGCCCGCGCCGAAGCGCAGGCGCTGGCGCGCGAGGCCGAGCTCGCCGACCGCCGCGTGCAGGCCATTCTAGCCGAACGCGGCGAATGGCAGACCCGCAAGGAAAATGGCGCCACGCAGATTGCCACCATCGAAAGCCGCATCAACGACGTGACGACCGAGCGCGCCACGCTCGACGACGCGCCGGCGATGTTCGCCGAAAAGCGCCGCGCGCTGATCAGCGAGATCGAGGCGGCGGAAGCCGCCCGCCGCACCGCTGCCGATGCGCTTGCCGCAGCGGAAACCGTGATGGCGGAAACCGACCGCGCCGCCCGCGCCTCGCTCGAAGCGCTGTCCGCCGCGCGCGAGGCCACCGCCCGCGCCGAGGAGCGGATGGAAGGCGCCAAACGCCGACTCGAGGATATCGAGCGCGAAATCCGCGAGATGCTCGAAGTCGAGCCGCAAGGCGTCGCCGCGATGGCCGAGATCACGCCGGAGAGCGAGCCGCCGCCGGTCGCCGAGGTCGAAGCCGATCTGGAGAAATTGCGCCGCGACCGCGAACGGCTCGGCGCCGTCAATTTGCGCGCCGAGGAAGAACTGCGCGAGGTCGACGCCCAGCATGGCAGCCTCACCACCGAGCGCGACGATCTCGTCGAGGCGATCAAGAAGCTGCGCACCGGCATCCAGAGTCTGAATAAGGAAGCGCGCGAGCGCCTCACCTCCTCGTTCGAGACCGTCAACACCCACTTCAAGCGGCTGTTCACCGAACTGTTCGGTGGCGGCCAAGCCGAACTGCAACTGATCGAGAGCGACGATCCGCTGGAAGCGGGCCTCGAGATCGTCGCCAAGCCGCCGGGCAAGAAACCGCAGACGCTGTCGCTGCTCTCCGGCGGCGAGCAGGCGCTGACCGCGCTGGCGCTGATCTTCGCGGTGTTCCTCACCAACCCGTCGCCGATCTGCGTGCTGGACGAAGTCGACGCGCCGCTCGACGATCACAACGTGGAGCGGTTCTGCAACCTGCTGCACGAGATGACCGGATCGACCGAGACCCGCTTCATCATCATCACGCACAATCCGATCACGATGGCGCGGATGAACCGGCTGTTCGGCGTCACCATGGCCGAGCGCGGCGTCTCGCAGCTCGTCTCGGTCGACCTCGACGGCGCGATGAAGGTGCTCGACCAGAACGTGGCGTGATGGCTTCTTCGAAGCCCTCTCGAGCCCCTGAGCACATTCCATCGTCATGCCCGCGCTTGTCGCGGGCATCCACGTCTTATTGAGACTTTACAGGCAGGACGTGGATGGCCGGGACAAAGCCCGGCCATGACAAAGTTCGACGGGCCGACTACCCTCGAAACATCATGCCCTCCTTCGCTCTCCCCTCCGAACTGAAAGCCGCGCTCGACCGCAAGATCGAGGGCCTGTCGCGCAACGACGCGGCGCGGCGGGCGAGCGCCATCTCGCAGAGCTATCGCGGCGGCGGCAATTCGCATCTGATCCGCACCGAAGCCGATGCGCTGGCCTATGCGCTAGCGCGGATGCCGGCGACTTTCGCCGCGACCGCCGCCAGCCTCGACGCTCTACACGAGCAGTGCCCGGATTTCGCGCCGCGCAGCCTGCTCGATGTCGGTGGCGGACCCGGCACTGCAAGCTGGGCCGCGGCGACCGCCTTCCCAGGCCTCAATACCTTCACTCTGCTCGACGCCAACGCCGCATTGCGCGCGCTGGCGATCGATCTTGCCGCCGGCGACACACGGCTGGCGTCCTTGAACTATCGGCATGGCGAGGCGCTGCGGATCATCGACGACGCGCCGGAGGCGGATCTGGTGATCGCCAGCTACGTCATCAACGAACTGAACGACCATGACCGGGCCATGCTGGCCGAAAAGCTCTGGCAGAAAACCCGCGGCGCGCTGCTGGTGGTCGAACCCGGAACGCCGGCCGGCTATGCCCGCATCGTCGCGCTGCGCGATGCGTTGATCGCCAAAGGCGCGCATGTGATCGCGCCGTGTCCGCACGATCGTGCATGTCCGCTGACGCCGCCGGACTGGTGCCATTTCTCGCAGCGTCTGGCGCGATCGCGGGCGCATAAACACCTCAAGGGCGCGGACCTTCCCTTCGAGGACGAAAGATTTTCCTATATCGGTTTATCGCGCACGCCGCCTGCGCGGCATCCCTCCCGCGTTCTGTCGCAGCCTGCGCTGACAAAAATCGCGGTGACGGCGAAACTTTGCACGCCGGACGGCATTAGGACAGCGGTCGTCCCCCGCCGGGACAAGAACGGTTACGCCGCCGCCCGCAAATGGCACTGGGGCGATGCGGTGACGGAGCCTCCGCGCGAATAGGCTGGAATAATCTCGTCGCGCCGGAGTTCTCCTGTGAGACGCGTTCGCGTCCCGGTTTTCATCAGGAGTAAAGCTGCATGTCCAAGTCCAAGACGTTCGCCGCGGTCGCGGCGCTGACACTGTTCACCGCGGCGGCCGCGTTCGCGCAGGCCGCGGCGCCCGCCAAGGTGGCCGATACCGCCAAGGGCAAGGCCTATGTCGACGCCAAGGGCATGACCCTTTACACCTTCGACAAGGATTCCGCCGGCAAGTCCGCCTGCAATGGCCCGTGCGCCGTCAACTGGCCGCCACTGATGGCCACTGCCGACGCCAAGGCCTCCGGCGACTGGACCGTGGTCGCCCGCGACGACGGCAGCAAGATGTGGGCCTACAAGGGCAAGCCGCTCTACACGTTCAAGAACGACGCCAAGGCCGGCGACACCAATGGCGACGGCTTCCTGAACGGCGCCTGGCACATCGCCAAGCCCTGACGCCACCGGACCATCTGCGAGCACAGCGCAGCCCCGCGACCCGCCTCCGCAAGGGGGCGGGTTTTTTCGCGTCCGGATTGAACCCGTTCGGCCCGTGGACAGACCAACCGGCGTCACCCTGCACCGCCTGCAGAGAGTACCTATATCTGCTAGGGTGGCGCTTTCGTCCTCAGGGAGTTTGCCTTCATGTCGACCGGCTGGATCGTTCTTGGCATCATTGTGGTTCTCGTGCTTTTCGCCTTCGCCGCCTACAACCGCCTCGTGGCGCTGTCCCAGCGGGTCAATCAGGCGTTCGCGGACATCGACGTCCAGCTCAAGCAGCGCCACGATCTCATTCCCAATCTGGTCGAGACGGTGAAGGGCTACGCCACCCACGAGCGCGGCACGCTCGACGACGTGGTGAAGGCGCGCAACGCCGCGCTCTCGGCGCAGGGACCGGCGCAGGTCTCCGCCGCCGAAGCCCAGCTCTCGGGCGCGCTCGGCCGCCTGATCGCGCTGTCGGAGGCCTATCCCGATCTCAAGGCCAACGCCAACTTCCAGCAGTTGCAGAGCGAGCTGTCGGACATCGAAAACAAGATCGCCGCCAGCCGCCGCTTCTTCAACAACGCGGTGCAGGAATACAACACGGGCATCCAGCAGATGCCGGCGGCGCTGTTCGCGGGCATGTTCGGCTTCACTCGCAAGGATTTCTTCGATCTCGGCGAGAGCCGCGGCCAGCTCGAGCAGGCGCCCTCGGTCAAGTTCTGAGCGTCCGTCCGCCGATCCGCTGACATCGCAATCCGGCAAGGCCGCGCACCATGGCTGCATACGGTCTCTACACGCACATCGCATCGAACAAGACGCGTTCGATCCTGCTGCTCGCCGGATTGTTCTTTCTGATCTACGTGATGGTGTTCGCCGGCGCGCTGCTCGCCGAGGTGATGAGCGACAGCCGCCTGTCGTTCGACACCTACGTCGCGCTGGCCTTGCGCGATCTCGTCCAGGCGCTGCCCTACGCCACCATCGGCACGGCGATCTGGATCGCGATCGCCTATTTCTTTCACCAGACCATCATCGACGCGGTGACCGGCGGCCACGACGTGACGCGGCAGGAGCAGCCGCGGCTCTACAATCTGCTGGAGAACCTGTGCATCTCGCGCGGCATTGCGATGCCGAAGCTCAAGATCATCGACAGCGGCGCGCTCAACGCCTTCGCCTCCGGCCTCAACCGGCGGCAATATGCCATCACGGTGACCACCGGCCTGCTCGCCGCGCTCGACGACCACGAGGTCGAGGCGGTGCTCGGCCACGAGCTGACCCACATCCGCAATGGCGACGTGCAGCTCATGGTGGTCGCGGTGATCATCGCCGGCGTGATCGGCTTCTTCGCCGAACTGTTCTTCCGCCTGTTCTTCAATTCGGGGTGGAATTTCAGCGGCGTTTCGCCGACGCGCGCGGGCCGTGACAGCGACCGCAAGGGCGGCGGAGGCGGCGGCGCCGCGATGGCCGTGTTCCTGCTGGCGGTGCTGCTGATCGCGGCGGCATGGATGCTGTCGCTGGTGGTCCGGCTGGCGCTGTCGCGCTCGCGCGAATTCCTCGCCGACGCCGGTTCGGTCGAGCTCACCAAGAACCCCGACGCGATGATCTCCGCGCTGCGCAAGATCGAAGGCCGCGGCGAACTGCCGGGCGCGACGTCGGCGGTGATGGAGATGTGCCTCGACAATCCGCGCCAGGGATTCGCCGACCTGTTCGCGACCCATCCTTCCGTCGATGCGCGGGTCGCCGCGCTGGTGCGCTATGCCGGCGGCCACGATCCGGGCCCGCTGCCGCTGCCCGCCCCGGCTCCGGCCGACGACGACATGGACGCGCCGCAAACCCCGCCTTCCGGTCCGTGGAGCGACGCACAGACCTCACAGCCGCCGGCGGCCGCCGACCCGATCGGCCCCTGGGGGCCGCGCCGCTGGCCCTGGGGCCGCTGACAAACCCACATATTTCAGGACCTGAGCGGTGCGTAACGGCGGGTAAAGAATTGAATTATCCGCTGTTTCTGCCATGTTCCGGGCGAGCGGACCACGGCACGATCCCGGCGGGGCGGGAACCCGTTTTCGGACTGATCTTGCCCGGACAAAAAGCTCTACGACGACCTCGGGCGCAATGGCTCCGGGGCACAGCGGGCGTTAAGGAAATCTCATGGCGAAACCGGCGGTTATCGTGGTTGGCGCGGACAAGGGCGGTGTCGGCAAGACCACCGTGTCACGCACCGTTCTGGACTATTTCAACGCGAACAACATTCCGGCGCGCGCTTTCGACACCGAATCGCCGCGCGGCACGCTGAAGCGGTTCCATCCCGATATCACCGAGATCGTCGACGTCACCTCGACATCCGATCAGATGAAGATCTTCGACACCCTGAACGTCGATCAATCGACCGTCACCGTGATCGACGTTCGCGCGGGCCTGCTCTCGCCCACCCTCGCCTCGCTGCGCGACATCGGCTTTCTCGACGCCGCCCGCTCGGGCCAGATCACCTTCGCGGTGTTCCACATCCTCGGCCCGTCGATCGCCTCGCTCGACGAGATCGCCGAGACCGCGAAATTCATGGACGGCGCGCGCTACTTCCTGGTGAAGAACTTCATCAACAACACCAGCTTCTTCGAGTGGGACCAGGCGACCTACGATTCCTATTTCCACCGCATCAAGAACGCGACCGAGATCACCATCCCCAAGCTCAACGAGATGGCCTACGAACAGGTCGAAGTCTCCTCGGTGCCATTCCTGAAATTCGTCGCCAACAAGGGCCAGCGCGACGAGACCGCGAACTACTCGTTCGTGCTGCGCGGCTATGTGCGCCACTGGCTCGGCAATGTCTGGGGCGAGTACGATCGCATCAAGCTCACCGACATCGTCGGCAACAAGGACAAGGTCCGCCTCGCCGGCGAACAGTGATTGCCGGCTTTCGCATCTGATGCCTGGAGCCGGCTTTGATGAAATCAAATCCGAAGCTCCTGTTTTTGTTTTAGCGCGTTTTCGTCACGCGAACCCGGACCGGGTTCGCTCGAAAACGCTATAGACCGCCGAAGATGCTTCGCACGCCGGTTTACATCATCTGCTCACCGCGTCCCGACGTCGGCAAGACCCTGCTGGCGCGGCTGTTGTCCGAATTCCTGCTATTGCAGAACGGCTTCGTCACAGCCTTCGACATCAACCTGCGCGAGCCCTCGCTGCTCGACTATCTGCCGCGCCTGACCGAAACGGCGTCGATCTCCGACACCCGCAACCAGATGGCGCTGATGGACCGTTTGATCATCGACGACCGGGTCGCCAAGGTGATCGACCTCGGGCTGCACGCCTTCGATGAGTTCTTCAAGGTGGTCGGGGAAATCGGCCTGATGAAGGAAGCGTTCCGCCGCGGCGTCGAGCCGATCGTGCTGTATGTCCCCGACCTGACCCGTCCGGCAGCGATGGGCTGGAAGATGCTGCAGGACAACTTTGCCGGTTCGAACCTGTTCATGGTCGATAACGAGCACGTGCTGTTCGGCGAGATGCCGGAGGCGTTCGCCGGTGCGCGCACCTTGAAAATCGCCGCGCTGCCGCCATTCCTGAAAAGCATCATCGGGCGGAAGAGCTTCTCGTTCACGCAGTATCTGCGCACCTCGAAGGACCCTTCATCCGAACTGCACCAATGGGTGCGCGCGAATTATTTCAGCTTCCGTGATCTGGAGATCGGCCTGCGGCTGCATGGCTAATCCGGCGGATCGATCTAGCCTCAGTGGCCTTCGAAGGTCGCCAGCGTGCGCACCGGAACGTCCATCGCGCGAAGCTTGGCGGCGCCGCCAAGCTCCGGCAGATCGACGATGAAGCACGCCGCGATCACTTCGGCGCCGATCTGGCGTAGCAGCTTGACCGCGCCTTCCGCGGTGCCGCCGGTCGCGATCAGATCGTCGATCAGGACGACACGCTCGCCGGGCTGGATCGCGTCCGCATGCATCTCCATTTCATCGAGACCATATTCCAGCGAATAGGCGATCCGCACCGTGGTGTGCGGCAGCTTGCCCTTCTTGCGGATCGGCACGAAGCCGGCCGAGACCTGATGCGCCACCGCGCCGCCGAGGATGAATCCGCGCGCTTCGATGCCCGCGACCTTGTCGATCTTCGAGCCGGCCCAGGGCTGCACCAGCTCGTCCACCGCGCGGCGGAATGCCCGCGCATTGCCGAGCAGCGTGGTGATATCGCGAAACATCACGCCCGGCTTGGGATAGTCCGGAATGGTGCGGATCGCAGCCTTCAGATCGGTTTCAAGGTTCATCAAAATGATCTCTCATTCCGTCATTGCGAGCGAAGCGAAGCAATCCAGGCGAAGCTTGAGGCAGAAAAGAACTGGATTGCTTCGGCGCTATCGCACCTCGCAATGACGTGCTTTCTCTTTTTCATTCCCGCCCCAGCCGGAATGCGTTTTCGACGATCTTCAGGCCGACATCGCCTTCCAGCGACATCAGCGATTCAGGATGGAATTGCACGCCGCCGACCGGCAATTCCTTGTGCTCGATGGTCATCGGAATGCCGTCCTCGGTGCTGGCGGTGACCCGCAACACGTCCGGCATACTATCCGGCGCGACGAACAGCGAGTGATAGCGGCCGATCACAAACTCGTTCGGCAAATTGCGCATCAAGGTGCCGCCACGGTTCAGCACCCGCGACGGACGGCCATGCGCCGGCTGCTTCAACTGGCCGAGCGTGCCGCCGAAATATTCGCCGATCGCCTGCACGCCGAGACAGACGCCGAACACCGGCATCTGCTTGCCGAGCGCGGTGTCGATGAAATTCGAGATGCCGAAATCCTGCGGCCGCCCCGGTCCGGGCGACAGCACCAGAAGATCGAAGCGCTCGTTCTTCAGCCGCTCCAGCGCATGGGTGTGGCGCGTGACGCTGACCTCGGCGCCGACCTGACGAAAATAATCCGCCAGCATGTGGACGAACGAGTCGTCGTGGTCGATCAGCAGCACCTTCTTGCCCGAGCCGGTGGCGTCGGGCGCGAAGGTCGACAGCGGCTTCGGCGGATCGCCGCGCAGCGCCTGGAACAGCGCCGCCGCCTTGGTCAGGCATTCCTTTTCTTCCGCGACCGGATCGGAATCGAACAGCAGCGTGGCGCCAACCCGCACCTCGGCAAGACCGTCCTTCATGCGGATGGTGCGGATGGTGAGGCCGGTGTTGATGCCGCCGTCGAAGCCGAGGAAGCCGAGCGCGCCGGCGTACCAGCGGCGCGAGGACCGCTCATTGTCCTCGACGAACTGCATCGCCCACAATTTCGGCGCACCGGTCACCGTCACCGCCCAGCAATGGGTGAGAAAGCCGTCGATGGCATCGAAGCCCGGACGCAGCATGCCCTCGACGTGATCGACGGTGTGGAACAGCTTGGAATAGGTTTCGATCTGCCGCCGCGCCAGCACCTTGATCGAGCCCGGCACGCAGATGCGCGCCTTGTCGTTGCGATCGACGTCGGTGCACATGTTGAGCTCGAACTCGTCCTTCTGCGAGTTCAGAAGCTCCTGGATCTGCTTGGCATCGCCGATGGCATCGGCACCGCGCGCGATGGTGCCGGAGATCGGACAGGTCTCGATCCGTTTGCCGTCGGAGCGCACGAACATCTCGGGCGAAGCGGCGACCAGAAACTCGCCGTCGCCGAGATTGATCAGCGCGCCGTAAGGCGACGGGTTGATCTTGCACAGCCGCTGGAACACCTCGGCCGGCGTGCGGTCGCACGGCTCGGCGAACAATTGACCCGGCACCGCCTCGAACAGATCGCCGCGCGCGAACGCCGCGCGCGCCCGCTCCACCGTCTGCTGATAGACGCCCGGCGCATGGTCGGCGAAACTCTCGCGCGGCATCTTGTTGTAGACGCTCGGCAAGGTCGCGCGGTCGAGGCCTTTGGTCGACCGGCCCTGATAAGTGAATTCGTAATCGATGGTGACGCCGCGTCCGGTGGCGCGGTCGTAGACCAGGATGCTGTCGGGAATGTAGAGCACGATGTCGCGCTGATCGGCCTCGCGCGCCCGCTTCTGCTTGAGGTCCTCGATCTGGAAGACCAGATCGTAGGCGAAGGCGCCGAACAGGCCGAGCATCGGATCGCCCGCATAGCTCATGGCCGCAATGATGTCGCGCACCAGCGACATGATGGAGGCGCGGCGGGTGCGCTGGTCTTCGTCCACCGGCGCATCGCCCCGCACGATATGGCCGGCCAGGCGCGGCGCGCTCTTTTCGGTGACAGTGACGCAAGGCTCGCTCAGCACCGCGCCGAGGAAGGCGATCAGCACATTGCCGCGCGCATTCAGCGCCTCGATCAGGAAACGGGTGCCGGTCGCCTCCAGCCGCAGCGGCGGATCGGCGAAACCCAGGTCGAAGCTCTCATAGCGCCCCGGCACCGTGGTGCCGGAGGACAGCACCACACCGCGGCGGGTGTCGAGCAACTCGATCAGTTGATCGAGCGCCGCGCCGCCGGTGAAAGGCGTCACCGCACGCGACACCTCGAGCCCGCGCGCAGTGCGGAAATCGAAATGCGGGGGGAGCGAAAAGACCGTCCTGTTCATGTGATCCTCTTAGAGATTTGGATGAGGAAACGCCACACAGGACAATAAAAAAGGCCGTTCTGCATGACGGCCTCGACGATTATTCCACGCGCAATCGTACCGGCCACCTTTAGAAGGTGCGCCACCACGACCGGACGATGCGGGATACGCTGTTCATGGCGGGCAAATCATCACCCGCCGGGGAGGATGTCAAGGGCGCCTTGTGGCCGGACGGCTCCCTTGCGCCCTCTCCCAGCCCGGCTACATTTGCCCGAGCCCCTTCTTTCGGAGAACAAGATGACATTTGCGGTGGCCAGCGACAGTTTCAAGGACGGCGACTATCTCGCGCAGGATCACGTCCTGTCGGCCGAGTTCGGCTTCGGTTGCGCCGGCGGCAACCGCTCGCCCCATCTGAAATGGTCGAACGCTCCGGCAGGGACCAAGAGCTTCGCCGTGACCTGCTACGATCCCGACGCGCCGACCGGCAGCGGCTTCTGGCACTGGGTGGTGGTGAACATCCCGCCTTCGGTTACCGAACTCGCGCTCGACGCCGGGAATCCCAAAAGCGGCAAGCTGCCGGCCGGCGCCTTGCAGACCCGCACCGACTACGGCGCGGCGGCTTACGGCGGCCCCTGCCCGCCCAAGGGCGATCACCCGCACCGCTACATCTTCACGGTTCACGCCGTCGGCGTCGACAAGCTCGACGCCACCGCCGACACTTCGGCGGCAGTGATCGGCTTCCAGCTTCATTTCAAGGCGCTGGCGAAGGCGACTCTGATGGGTCTTTACAAGCACTGAGCCACTGAGCCTCATATCGGCTCGATCTGATTTCACAGACGCGGCACCATCGTTGCAGATACAAAAAAGGGCTCCGTCCGGAGCCCTTTTTCAATTCGGATCGCGATGCGCTCAGTGCGCGTCGGCCCAGATCTTCTTCTTGGTGAAGTAGAGCAGACCGCTCAGCAGAACCAGGAAGATCATCACCTGGAAACCGAGACGCTTGCGGGCCTCGAGTTGCGGCTCCGCGGTCCACATCAGGAAAGCGGAGATATCCTTGGCGTACTGGTCCACGGTCGCCGGGCTGCCGTCATCATAGGTCACCTGACCGTCGGAGAGCGGCGGCGGCATCTTGATGGAGTGGCCCGGGAAATACTTGTTGTAGTGCGAGCCTTCCGTCAGCGTGAAGCCGGCGGGCGGATTTTCCTCGTATCCGGTCAGCAGCGCGTGGATGTAGTTCGGGCCACGCTCCTGGAACTGGGTGAAGAAGTCGAAGATGAACTGCGGGAAACCACGCTCGTAGGAGCGGGCCTTCGCCATCAGCGACAGGTCCGGAGGAGCCGCGCCGCCGTTGGAGGCGCGAGCGGCATTCTCGTTCGGGAATGGCGAGGGGAAGTAATCCGCCGGACGGGCGGGACGCTCGAACATGTCGCCGGCGTCGTTCGGACCGTCCTGCACCTTGTACTCGGATGCGAACGCAGCCGCCTGCGCCGCCGAGTATTCCGGGCCACCGGGCTCGGCCAGGTTGCGGAAGGCGATATAGCTCAGCGAGTGACAGGACGAGCAGACCTCCTTGTAGACCTTGAGGCCGCGCTGGAGCTGGGCACGATCGAACTTGCCGAACGGGCCGGCGAACGACCATTTCAGCGATTCCGGCGTCGGGCCATGGTCGGCCGCCTCGGAGCGGCTGACTCCGCCCGCCAGCAGCATGCTGCCCGCGAGCAGTGCAACGATCACGGGAGCCATGACGTTCTTCTTGCCGTATTTGGCCAGCACGTCATCGGCGATCGAGTGCGGCACCGGACGCGGGGTCTCGACCCAGCTCAGCACCGGCAGCACGATCAGGAAGTAGGCGAAGTAGCAGAACGTCAGCACGCGGCCGATGATCACGTAGATGCCTTCGGCGGGCTTGGAGCCAAGCCAGCCCAGCAGGATGCAGATCGCCACGAAGATCCAGAAGAACTGCTTGGCCAGCGGACGAGACTTCGACGAGCGCGTGCGGGCGCTG
>ERZ781398.3124-NODE-3124-length-13177-cov-5.155083_pt1 | contig 13177 bp, 13 predicted proteins | sample MGYA00433077_ERZ781398 | MGnify/ENA primary metagenome ERZ781398 (study PRJEB29847, sample SAMN06458254) | wastewater metagenome | isolation source: Wastewater bioreactor | place: South Africa: Cape Town | study: EMG produced TPA metagenomics assembly of the... | reverse complement strand
TATAATTTTACTGTTTTATCAAATCGTAATTTATGTCCAAGGAAACATTTCTGCGTACAACAAAGCTCAAAGAATCTATTTTGCTCCCAATCGAAATACACATTTAAATCCGTATACAGATCAAACGAAACTGAACGATAAAGCTCAATCTCCTCCAGCATGTTTGATCATTATTCGTACAGCAGACGGTCAATTCGGTAATCGGATGTTTTTATTTGCAAGTGCATATGGTTTAGCTCGTTTACATCAATGCACACTCTATGTTGCTCCGTGGATTTTAAATGATCTTCGAGCAATCTTTCGAATTGATATCAATCAAACCAAAGTTCATTTAACTACGAACGATAGTGTTGTTAGTAATCCAAAGGAAATCTTCGGACGATACAGTGCTTGCACGTTATTTAGTGATTTATTTCGAATTCCATTAAATTCAACTTACAGTCGTTATGAAATGATTGGTTTTTATCAAGCTTATGGATATTTTGAAAAATATCGAGAAGAAATTAATTTTCTATTTCAATTTAAATCAGAACCCGTTTCGAGAAATGTAGCTCTAGTCGAACAACTTCTCAAAGGTTAAATTAACAAGAAAAACTGATTTAATAATGAAATAAAGTTTTTTTTGAGTTTAGCGGTTTGGAATATTCCATTGAATTTAAGCAAATATACCAAAGAGAATGTTCCACATAGTTATTTGAAATCATTACTGATAAATCCTCCGTCTGGTTTACCAGTAGTGACATGGATTGGAATTCATATTCGTCGAGGAGATTTCTTAACATTTTTTAAGATCGACACAAGTATCGAATATTTAACTTGGGCGATGAATTATTTTCGAAGGAAATATGTCAATTGTCGATTTGTAATTGCCAGTGACGATAAAAAATATGTCGAAACAACTCTAGGAAATAATACGGATATATTTATAACTCCATCGAATTTCTTCGCTGGTGATGATTTAGCTGCACTAGGATTATGTGAACATGCGATTGTTACTGCTGGGACTTATGGATGGTGGGCTGCTTGGTTCGCTGGTGGTGATGTTATTCATGATCTCAATTATCCAGTTGGCTTTCAGAAGTGTGTTAAAGAACATTATTTTCCACCTTGGTTTCTCTTTCCACATAATAGTACAAGTTTAGGTTCGAATCCATCCAAATGAAACTAAGATAACTTTTATGTCTGATCGAACATCAACAGAGTTTGTTTTTTAAAAAAAAAAAGATAAATAGAAACGATCAACAATTATAAATAAGTAGTGGAATGTTTATTTACACACACACATAGAGACAGAGAGAAGTATGAAAAGAAGAAAGATGTGTTGTTTGATAATTAAGCAGATGCTGTACTCTGTACTTGTGCTGGTTTATGAACTGAATCAGGAGCTAATGTTCGAATAAGACTTGCAGCCATTTCAAAGAATTCCATAACTTCTGAAACTTGATCATCTGAATTATTCGTACTATTATTTGTTGAACTTTCATTTTCAGTAAAATCCCAATTGATCGAACGATTATTTGGTTGAATATTTTCCATTTGTTCATCTTCACCATTCGTTAAACCTTTTTAAAACAAAAAGAATAAAGATTTATTTGAAAATCGAAATCATAAGAAACCATGTTGATTGTCAATAGCTGGGTGAATTTGTTCAGAATTAATATTTAAATTTCTAAAATCTAACAAATATGATCGATGATCGACTTGATACAATTGAAGACCCAATTTAACCTAAACGATAGATTCGTTTGATGAATAGGCACTGGTGGTTCAGTGGTAGAATGCTCGCTTGCCACGCGGGCGACCCGGGTCCGATTCCCGGCCAGTGCATTTCTTTCTCTCTTTTTTGACTTACATATCGATCTGTATTCGGAACTTTACGACGAACACGAAGACTGTAAACACTTTTATTTGTATATTTCCATTCCTATTCAATTTCATCGATTTCTTTTGTCTTTTTTTGTCTGTAAAAGTAAAGAAAATAAACGAACCATTCCTAATTCTTTCATTGCTTTGAACACTTCGTTCATAATATCTTGTGGTTTCGATTGCGATCGAATACCTAAATGCCATTTTGCTTTTTTCAGCGAAGCAGCAGTCGGTCCATTTGTCGAGCCCGATGATTTTCGACTTTGTGAAGAATTTTGATTTGTTGATGAAACTGCTGGAGAATTTGTTCCATCGATTGGATCTAATGTTACGCTTAGATCTTTCAAAGCTAAATAACAACAACATTCATTTGATTCATATTTTGAAGAAAAATATAAACCTGGCATTTTTTCTGGATGAGGACGAATTGGTGTTGCTTTCTATTTCAAAATCGAGAAACTCGTTTTTTCTCATTAAAAAAGCAAGAGCTTACAAATGGAGATGGAGAACGAGCTGATGTTGCATTTGGCTAAAGAAATTCTTGATTAAGAAAAGTTTGTTTTTATAATTGAATTGAATTTACTGTCATCGATAGAAATGCTGAATGTGGTGGACTTGATGCAGCAAAGAAATCAGCAATTTCAACTTTTCTCGCTAAAATAAAGAAAATTTGATTTGAATGAAAAATTGTTGTTGAATTCGAACCTTCATTCCAAATTCTTTTATTATCAATAATTAAATGATAAGCAATGACAAGTTGATCATGTCGATCATTAATTAAAAGAGCATCTTGAACTTCAGTTTCAGTGACACCGAATTTCTGAAGACAAATTTCTGTTGAACAAAGATCAATATCGATTAGGAAGATTTTCTTACTTCACAAACATCTTGAATTGCATCGAGATCAATGATATTTGTTCCTTCTTCACACGTTTTCGGGAAAAGATAATCAGGTAAATTCACTTTGAACCATTCGTGTTCTCTGCAGAATTTGCAAATATTTCGATTTGAAAAAAAATTTTCGAACAAACCGAATTTCTTTAATTGTGATTCGACGAACAGGATCAACAGTTAACATTTTTTTGAGAAGATCAACAACTTGTGGATTTAAATATTCAGGTATTGGAAATATTCCGGCTAATTCAAACAAAAATTTCATCTTATCTTTATTCAATAGACACACAAAAAACGAATATTTTTCGCATTTTTCGAATATCAATTCGTTTTCTCTTTCGATTCTCATTGACAAAACTTACATCGAATTTTTTTAAATAGAACTTGAACATTATCATCATCGAATGGTAACTAAATTCACATGTTTTTTTTTTCTGTTTTCAAATCAAACAAAACAAGAATAAACACATACAGTTCCCGTTAGTAAAGCATAGAGAATGACACCACAACTCCAAATATCAACTTCTTGTCCAGCATAAAGTCTACAAATGGATTTTTTTCAATGAATTTTTTTTCAATGATTTGATTTAGTCAAACGAACTCTCCGGAAACAACTTCCGGTGCAGCATAATTCGGTGAACCACAGGAAGTTTTCAATAATTCACCATCTTTCATCATATTTGATAAACCTTTACAAAAGATTCTTTAAGAAGAAGAAAACAATTATTTGTCTAACCAAAATCTGCTATTTTAACATGAGATGCATCATCGAGAAGAAGATTTTCTGGTCTAAAAATCAAGATTTTCAATTGAAGAGACAAATTGACAATGAAATCTCACTTAAGATCACGATGAACGACCATATGTCGATGACAATAATCAACACCCGAGATGATTTGTTGAAAAAATGGTCGAGCTTCTGCTTCAGTTAATTTTCCTTTTTTAACAATATAATCGAATAATTCTCCACCAGAAACATATTCCATAACCATAAATATATCGGTTGGTGTACTTATCACTTGATATCTAAATAAACATTCTCTCGTCTGTCAATTCAATCAAATCGAATCGATTACAATTTAATAATATGTGGATGTCGAAAAAGTCGAAGATTTTGAATTTCTCTTCGAATTTTTCCCACGACATCTAACTGTTTGATTTTAGTTCGATTGACAATTTTAATTGCAACTGTATGTCTTGTTAATTGATGATAGGCTTCTATTCAAATTTGAAGAAAAAAACACCGTGAATTTGTTTTCTTTTCAAAAAAAAATGAAATCTAACTTTTAACTTTTCCGAAACTTCCTGTTCCAAGTGTTTCATTAAGAATGTAATGACCAATTCGAATAACACCAACATCCGTCGAAGGTGTATTTAAACTGTTTGCAGCTTGATTTTCTTTCTTCTTACGTTTGTATTTATCCTATTGTAAAAAAAAACAAATCAAGTTCAAAGTTCAAAATAAAAACGATCGAAATTCCTACAATGACAGAAGACATGACTTTCTTCGATTGATTCGATTAAATCTCAAAATTATCACAATTCAAAAGACAGAATATGAATGAGTCTACGCGAATGCGCAATTGTTAAATTCCGATGAAAAGATATGTGATGATATTTTTGTGCGTATCGATGTGTTTGTATAAACGAACAAATTGTCTGTATCATGATTCATTCATTCTCTTACTAGCGTTGTTTTTTTCCACATAATCATTACCAATCATGTTTAACATTCGAATTATTTTCGACTGACACATAGTGACCTCCCGTACGAAAAGATATTTTTTATATCTATCTACAGATTCTTCTTAGTTAAGATCATCATATTCACTCTGGTTTTATCCGGAAGATCAAAACACAGCTTCTAAGATAGGATTTCATTTCACAGAACTGATATACGGAACGAGAAAAATCTGGACTTCAATCAATTTTTTACGTAAAATATTTCCTTGAATAATGGTGAAGGTAAAAGAAAGTGAACTAAAAAAATTTAGCTTATATTTTTTTTCGAATTGTAAAGGTATTACTTTCCATAGTTACCATACCAGTTTTATACAAATAGAATTCAATTTTACTAATAAATGAATCAGGTTTAATTAATTTATTTCTGAATTATGAAAAAATATATTTATTTTTTTGTGTTATTAGAATAATTGTGATGTTGTTTGAGTTTGGTTCCAGTTATCCCAGCATTGTAATGTGGACCTTGATTACCAGCAGTATTTTCATATTCGACTGGATTATCTTTTCTAATCGATATTTGTTCACCATTGACATTAGTAAATTTATATTCCGTAACAAATTGACCTGAATTATTTCTATCTGCAATTTTGATTGGATGTTCTTTTGGTGATTGACATCTTGCTATCCCATTTCGATCTTTTGCCGTTCGAAATGCTTCACGTGCTGACAAACTTTCACTATCTTGTTTACTGTTAAATCCACCAAATTTTTGTGAATTGTTCTTTGACATTTTTTAAACAAAATAATAATGATACAAATTTGAAGAAACTTCGTATTGTATGTGTTGATTGCGATTGATTTACGTTCTCGTTGAAATTATTTAGAGGGATATTTGATAAAATATTCATGTATATATATATATAACGTAAGTGGGTTTTTTCTTGTTCTCTTTTGATGTCATTTTTATTATGCATATAATAATAAGTTGTGTATGTAAAGAAATGAGTCAAAGAAGAAAGCACCTTTACGCATAAAATCCATCCATGAATGTGATACGTAGTGTACAAATTGTATTTATCTGCTGTATCATTGATCAGTATATAGAAGGAGAACAACGACTATCATTGTTTACATTGGGTTTTTTCCATTTTCTCTTGTTTTTGTATTTTTATTTCTATCGCCACTGATTCATTTAGATTTTTTTGGAAGAAAAACGAAAGAAAAAAGTAGTTATTATTACTCTCTATCGCAGAGATAGGAAATCCAATTTTTCTATTCATCAAAACATCTAAAAATAAAATTTTAAAAATTTAATATGATAGTGAGCCATCAAAAAAGATCTTTAATTTGAATAATTGAAAATTTATATAAATATTTAATCTTGATATTCAATTCAAAATACTTAATCAGAAATGAGAGTATCTGTTCAAAACTCAATCTAAGAGCATTTTTGATTTAATCATAACGACAGCATATTTAAAAATATTTTTAAGAAATAATACAACCACTACCGAACTCAGCTACAATTCTATCGCGAGCACGAGTCCAAACAGTAATAGCTGCTTGATCTCCATCGATGATTCTTTGATTATCACCACGATCTCTGCCATGTTGTAATTGTGTTCTTCTAAGTTCTATATTTGTAGAAAGTAAACCAGATAAATATGTAAATTCAGTATTATTATTTGGATTTACACGATTACGAGCAGCAATAATCAATAAATCTTGTGTATGTTCTAATGCTGCTAAATAACCATTTCCACGTGTATTCAAATTTGGATAAATTCTATTCCATTGTAACAATCCGTTAGATGTTCGTTCAGCTTCAGTTCGAAAACGTTGTTGAATTCCTTGTGTTCCTTCTACGTGATTTTGTTCCATTAAATTAAAAGCAGTATCAAATATATAATACTCAATGGTTCCATTATGAAAATTATCTGGTGGAATTATTTTTGCTTCGGCGTTTCCCATTTTTTTTTCACAATAATTATTAGAAATCAAATTCAATACAACAAACTCCCTCAATAAACAGTTAAACATATTTTCAAGATTTGTGCTCTTATATATAAATTTGGTTGGTTTTTTCCAATATAAATAAAAAAATGTTGTTGAATATTTTTTATTTATCATTTATCAATATGAGTAATACCATAAAAAGAACAAAAATATCTCGATTATTTTATGATGCAACTATCAATTGTATTTTACATCATTGCGATTAGTATGAATCATCTTTTTCCCCTTTTCTTTTCTTCATTCATTGACGTCGTATTGATGATAGAATTGATATATGAATTAAATATTTAGAACATACTAATTGAGAATGTAGATATCAATGTGTTGCGCGCTCTAGAGTTGAAAAACGGTTTTGGCGAAAACGGAATGTATCGTAGTCATGAGACTGGTTTTTTTCTGTGGAGAGATTTAAAAGATTTAGACAATCAATGAAAAAGAAACTTTGCCGTTATAGTCAAAATAATTAAATTTTTGACTGCAATCGATTCTTTCATAAGACTTTTGTTGATATTTTCATTTAAAAATAAATTGCCTGAATTAAAGGAAATTTCACACTGTAAAGATATTAGCTCGTGAAATAACAGAAAAACATCGATAAAACTTTTAAAAATATATAAAGACGTGAGTGTCACTGTTTCATTCTAGAAATAAAATCAAATCATTATGGATCTATTTTTACTATTTTTATTTGTTGTATTCAGTATAATGATTTTCGTCGAAAGTTTAGCAGGTATGTCGTTGAGGATAATTTGATATCTTTTTCTTGTTAAATACATAATAAAATTTATTAGAAACTGTTTGTGAAATACCCTACACACGATTTAATAAGTATGCAGTTGGTAATTACCCATTGTCGATCGTAGTCGGTGACTTTAATAATGATAAACATATCGATTTAGCAGTGTCCAATACTCAGGCTGACCATATTAGTGTATTATTTGGCAATGGAGACGGATCATTTCAGAATCAAATAACATATTTGACTGGTCCTGGGCCAAAATATATGGCAATAGAAGATTTTAATCATGACAATCAATTAGATATAGCCGCTCCAACTGCCGCAGGTGTATCAATCTTACTCAGTAATGGAGATGGAACGTTTCAAAACTACGTAACGTATCCAATATGTTCTCAAGGACAAACTGTAGCAGTAGGGGATTTTAATAATGATACCGAACTAGATTTGGCAGTGACTTGTTTCGACGCTAACACCATAGATATATTACTTGGTAATGGAGATGGGACGTTTCAGAATCAAACAACATACGATGCTGGCCGTTCACCATACGATCTGAAGATAGGTGATTTCAATAACGACATGATATTAGATTTAGCAGCAACTAACAATTATGATCATACCGCGAACATATTGTTAGGAAATGGAGATGGAACATTTCAGAATATCACAAAATATGAAGCTGGTAACCCTCCAACCTCCATAGGAATTGGTGATTTCAATAATGATCACAAGCAAGATCTAGCAGCAGTAAACCTTATAGGAACAACTGTCAGTGTACTTCTCGGCAATGGAAATGGAATGTTTCAAGATCCAACTCCATACACGGTTGCAACAAATCCGTTCGCTGTAATAGTAGATGACTTTAATAGAGATTCCATATTGGATCTAGTAGTTTCCAGCTTCTGTGAGTCAAGTGTCTTCGTACTATTGGGTTATGGTAATGGAACATTTCAAGAACGAAAAAGTTACTTAGTCAGTACAGCTCAAATTCCAGTAGCATCAGCTGATCTCGACGGAAACAGAATATTAGATTTGATAGTAGGATTTCCTAACGATGGTAGCATTGATGTGCTACTCGGTAACGGCGATGGAACTTTTCGACAATATTTTGCATATGAAACTGGCAAACATCCAAACTTTTTATCCATAGGTGATTTTAATAAAGATACTAAATTAGATTTAGTCACATGCAATGAAAATACAGTTACTATATTGCTTGGTAATGGAAATGAAAATTTTCATAAATATACAAATTACACAGTTGGTCTTCATCCAAATTCTGTAGCAGTAAATGATTTCAACAATGATAAGCAGCTGGATTTAGCAGTAACTAATGGTGGAAATCATGATATAAGTATACTTTTTGGTAATGGTGATGGAACGTTTGAAAATCAAACAAGATTTACAGTTGGTCATAATCCAATCTATATTGTAGCAAATGATTTTGATACTGATAAAAACGTCGATTTAATTGTACTTAATAAAGATGATGGTACTATCAGTGTACTTCTTGGCAATGGAGATGGTACGTTTCAAAAGCAAACACGGTATAAATCTGGTAGTAATTCAACCGCTATGACAGAAGGCGATTTCAATGATGATGGTAAACCCGATCTAGCAGTGATCAATTCTGAAGATCAATCGAACAATACAATCATCGTATTTCTTAACAATGGAGATGGAACATTTCAAAGGCTGGTTAATTACGTTACTGGTCGTTGTCCATGCTCTATTACAACAGGTGATTTCAACGATGATAACAAACTCGACCTAGCAGTAGCCAATAATGGCAGCAATGATATTAGTATATTGTTTGGTGATGGTCATGGAAAATTTAAAAATGAAATCAAATATTCGACTGATAAAGAACCGAATTGGATTTTATCAGCTGATATAAATGATGATACAGAACTGGATCTAGCCGTTATTGATAATGGCGGACAAAATGTTGCTTTGTTTCTCGGCAATGGAAATGGAACTTTTCAAACGCCAATCATTTATGAAGTTGGATCTAATTCCAGATCTATGATAGTTGGTGATTTTCGAAATACTAAAAAATTAGATTTAGCAGTCGCAAGTTTTCATTATAATCATATCGCTGTTTTCCTAAATTCATGTTTGTGATTCATTTTATTGTCTTAAAAAGGAGTTGAAATAAAGAAAAAAAAATAATCGAGATAATTGTTAACTCTGTCTTAGTGTTCATTTTGAGAACATCGCGAGAGATGAACGTAACTTTTCACTTCTTGTATGCGTTCACTATCTTTATTATTTGATATAATGTCAATATGCAAATAAGTAGAAGTATTAAATCATCCGCATGACTACATTCAATGATATGTTCTACGCGATTTAGAATTAATTAAGTAGATGTCACTTAAAAGTTTCGAAAAGAAAACAAAGTTCTGATACGAATTTGATTGAATATTTTGAATATCCTATAAAATGACAAAGAATTGAACAAACGAACGAGAGAAGAATTGAATGAATGAATGAGAGCGTATGCAAATACTAAAAAAAGAAAGAACAAAAGCAAGTTGTTTGCTTATTCTGTTATTTCTTGATTAAATCATCATTTATTTTTCTTTAGTTCACATTGATTTAACTGAAATGACCACTGTCGAGCAACTAATTGCCTATTCGAATACTCGGCATGGTCTTGGAATTCGAGTCTTAGCTGCCAAACGACCGACAAAGAAATCGGGCATTTATATAAAAGAAATCCTTGCCAATGGTTTAGCCCAGAGAGACGGTCGATTAAAAGTATTTCGAAAATTCTTTTCTTCAGACTATAATCGAAAAGATTTCGTTGAGGTTGGTGATCAAATCTTGTCGATCAATGATCAAATGACAATTGGTATCAATCGTGAGTCTGCTGTCAATATTCTTCGTTGTGCAGCAGCAACAGATCAAGTTCGACTTTATGTTCGACATTTTCCATCGACATTTTTCTCCAATGAATATCAAAAGTTATTGTTCGATGAGAAATTTACTGATGACGACGAATGTGAAGATACAAATGACGAAGAAATTCATCGAATTTTCAGTCAAAATCGAAGTTTTGACGAAACTTATAAGAAAAAATCTCATCTCATCAGAGAAGATTATCGACAATCGATCTATAATTTTTCACTGAATAAAAACTGTCGAAAACGTTCGGATTTGTCGTCAAATGCTCGACAATGTTTATTAAATTCGAAATTTAGATTAAACGATTTAATCGAACTTTTGAAAAGAACTTATCCGAATTTGTTTTTCAACGAACAAACCAAACAATTCGAATTGATTTCATTTTTGAACTTAAATCTCAACGATCGAATAACTTTACAAGATTTCGAAAAAGATTCGAGTCGTTTCTTTGGTCAATCGATTGATCTTCTGCCGACATTTGACGTGAAAAATAATCGAAATGAAAAATTGATCTGTGAACTCAAAAATCAACTTTCGAATTGTCAACAATTGATCAATGAACTCAACGAGAAAATTTCAACTTGTGAAAAATCTCAACGTTTAGCCGAAGAAGTCGAAATCGAATACGAAAATCTGCTCAAATATCTTTATCAACAAATGTCTCAATTGAAATTCAATCAAATCAATCAATCGAAAATTATTCAACAAAATCAATTCTTTGTACAAAAATTGTTCTTCTATCTTTCAAATCATGAAAATCAATCCATTGACCAACAGGTTTTAGCTCAATTCAAACAACAATATCAACAAATATCTTCATCAATGAATCCACAACTCAGCGGCGATACTCATTCGATTATTTCAGATCAAATCTATTGACAAAAATTCGTCTTACAATTATTAATCGTGTGTTTTTGTTTTCTCTTAATAAAAATCTTTTCTTTTCTCATTCAATCGAGCGACATCTCATTTTGCTTGAGCTTGAATCATCATCACCATGGTGAATCAACAGTCAATGGTTGTTCCTTTTGACATTCATTCGAACTATTTGCAGAATAGAAAAATGATTTCAAACGATCTGGATGATAAATTAATATTAGATGATCTTCATTTCGATGAACAAGAAGACAAACAAACACAACGAGAAATTCGAATTGTTGAATTGAAACTCATTTTGCAACAACAAATGAATCAAATGAAAAAAATCGAACAAGAAGTTTGTTTTTCGTTTTTTTCATCGATTGTGTCGATCAAATCTTTGATTTGAATTCAGTTAGAATCATTGAAACAACAACAAGAACATCTTCTTCACGAACAAAGTCAACTGAATCAATACGAACAGCAAATCAAACAGTTAGATAAATCGTTTTTTCAACAAGATTCAAAGTTCGATGCGTTTGTCTAATCGTTGATGTCAAATTTTATGTTTCGTTTTTGTTAGTCGACAACTTCTACGTCAACACAAAGCAAAAATACATAAACGTGCAAAACAAATTCAAGAACAATTGGTTTGCATCGATTGAATTGGATTTTATCGAATCTTTTCTTTGTTTAGGAATTTCATCTTGAACATCTTCAATCGTTTGTCAAACGAGATCAACAACAAAATCAATTTCAAACCGATTTAATCAAATTAATCAAACAATTTCAAAACGAACTTACGGAAGAAAAACGAAAAGAAGAAGAATTCGAATCGATGTATCAAGAAGAACTTGCTAAACAGTGGTCTTCACACGAACTCACCTGGAATCAACAAATCGAAACTCGAGACAAATTAATCGAACAATTTTTAAATCAAAGACAAACAGAAATTCAAGACAAGTTAATCGAATTAAAACAACAAATCGATGACAGCGTTCTTCAACAACAAACATTGATTCAAGAAATGGAACAAGCAAGAAAATATCAATTAATTGAAAAACAAAAACAAATCAACGACAGACAACAACCGAAACAGGTTTTTCAGCAAAATATATCACAACCAATTATTGAAGATCAACCAATCGAACAAAAACAAACAACAACGATTCCTGAGAAAACTGTCGAATCAAAAGTAAAATTCATCTTGATTATTTATTTTCTCTGTCGAAATGCTTGACTTTCGTTTAGTTTTATGGTCGTCGTCGAGTAAATTGGAATTAGTCATCATTGTTTTCTTCATGTTTTGATGTTTTTGTATATTACACTGTAATAAAATATATGTTGACATTTTGCTCTTAAAGAATCTTTATATTTACATCATGTCATACACGCATATCAGATAATAACAACCGTTGTATTTTTCGTAATCAACACACGTGTCGCGAGTATTTTATCGTTGAGTTTACAACATTTTTTGATAGGATTTCACAAACAATGCCCATAACACTTCAAATGTTACCCATTGAAATGATCTATCGAATCTTAGATCATTTAACTGACAAAGAGTTGTTCCTTTTTGCAAGTAACATTTGTCGACGATGGAATATAATCCTTAATTCTCATCAAAGATTTCAAGTACGTAAATTTAAATCAATGTTAAGAAAAGACTTCATTTCTCTGTTGCACAGGCAATCGCACTGCTCAACCTTAACCCTTTAAAGCCGAATGTCCCTTCCAATGGACATTCTGATGATTGCAATAAAAAAACATAATACGATCCTGTATATAAATACTAGTGTTTTCCTGGATTTAGGTGGTCCGATAAATCATAGAGAGAGGAAAATATTTTTTCAAGTGGTTGCCTGACGGCACAATATATTTTTTAAAACTCATTGCGTTAAAAAAAAATTTTTTTTTCGTAAAAATTTTGCTTATTCATAAATGTAATGTGAATTTCGATTTTTCTAAGTGATATCGCTTAGTGTATCTTTAATCTCTCAGAAAACACTATCCTGGAGTTTTTTAACCGATCTTGTCGCGAAAACCTAATGTCCTCTAAAAAGGACATTCCAGCAAAAAGTAAAAAAAAAATTTCATTTTTTTTTTGAAAAAACTATCCTATGATGATACTAAAGCATCAGAGTCTCTGTTTTAGCGGTCACTTTTTTTTCATTGTCAAAAAAAACCTCTTCGGTTTTAAAGGGTTAA
>ERZ781398.3111-NODE-3111-length-13229-cov-3.176939_pt1 | contig 13229 bp, 13 predicted proteins | sample MGYA00433077_ERZ781398 | MGnify/ENA primary metagenome ERZ781398 (study PRJEB29847, sample SAMN06458254) | wastewater metagenome | isolation source: Wastewater bioreactor | place: South Africa: Cape Town | study: EMG produced TPA metagenomics assembly of the... | reverse complement strand
CTGGTCGATAAGTCGGTCAACTAAGCTTTCGGCGAGAGCCGGAATGGAGGGCCGGGGCGAAAGCTCCGGCCTTTCTATTTTCGGGCCGTCACATAGAGCCATCGTGTCGGCTCGCCGTCGAAGCCGCCGCCATCGGCTTCGGTCATGGTGACGATCCTCCATCCTGCGGCGCTCAGCTTGTCCTCAAGCCATGTGGCGGAGGGATAGTTGTAGTAGCGCCCGAATTTGTCGTGTCCCTCTGATTCCCCCGCCTTAAAGCTGGCATGGAAGATGCCGCCGGTCTTCAGAGCCTGCAGAATGCGACTGAAGACATCTGGCAAACTCGAGCGCGGCACATGCAGAAGGCTCGCTTCCGCCCAGATGCCGTTGAAAGCGTCGCGGGCATTCAATGTTTCAAAGCGCATGACGCGAACGGGCTTGCCGATGTGTTTCTCGGCCTCGCTTGCGAGTTCGGCGGAACCGTCGGTGGGTGTGACGTCGAAACCGCACGAGAGCATGTAGGCCGCATCCTGGCCGGCGCCGCAACCCAGTTCGAGAATGGAAGCACCGGCGGGCAGGGCCTCCAAGAAGGCATCCAGCCGCCTCCTTGGCAGGGTGCGGTCACGCGCGGCGTAGAGGGCTGCGTTGTCGCTGTAGAAGGACGATGTCGGGTCGGTACTCATGCTTGCTTCAGCTCACTTTTTTCGATCGAGATGCCTAGTGCTATCACGAAAGATAGCGAATATCCGGCATGTCGAAAACAAAATAGGTCAGCATTGTTGACTTATCTTTTGTTGCGTGATCTTGTGCCAGAAAGATCAAAAATTACGAGGAAACCCCATGTTGAATTGGGAAAATATCTTTGCGACGCGCTCGAGCCGTATGCGCGCCTCCGAAATCCGCGAATTGCTGAAGCTGCTGGAACGGCCTGATATCATCTCTTTTGCCGGCGGCATTCCCGATCCCGCATTGTTTCCGGATGCCGAATTCAAGCAGGCCTATGCCGACATCTTTTCCGGCCCGACGGTCAATGCAGCGCTGCAATATTCGGTCAGCGAGGGCTACAAGCCCTTGCGTGAATGGCTCGTCGGCCAGATGGCGGCGCTCGGCATTCCCTGCGAACTCGAAAACGTCTTCATCGTTTCCGGTTCTCAGCAGGGGCTCGATTATCTCGGCAAGCTCTTCCTGTCGCCGAAGGATACCGCGCTGGTGACTGCTCCGACCTATCTCGGCGCGCTGCAGGCCTTCAATGCCTATGAGCCGACCTATGACCAGTTGACGCCCAACGGCAACCGCACGCCGGAGTCCTATCGCGCGGCAGCTTCACAGGCGGGCGGCAGGGTGAAGTTCGCCGATTTCGCCAACCCAACGGGCGAGACAGTTGATCTGGCAGGTCGCGAGAAGCTGCTCGATCTGGCTGAAGAACTCGATATTGCCGTCATCGAAGATGCCGCCTATCAGTCGCTGCGTTACGACGGCGAGCCGGTTGCGCCGATTCTCGCGCTGGAAATCGCGCGCAAGGGCAACATCAATGACACGCGCACGATCTATTGCGGCAGCTTCTCCAAGACGCTGGCGCCCGGCCTTCGCGTCGGCTTCGTCGTCGCCAATGCGCCTGTCATCCGCAAGCTTGTGTTGATGAAGCAGGCCGCCGACCTGCACTCCTCGACGATCAACCAGATCGCCATCCATCAGGTCGCCGAGCGCGGTTTCGAGGCGCAGGTCGCCAAAGTCCGCAAGACCTACAGCCATCGCCGCGACTGCATGCTGGCAGCGCTTGCGAAGTACATGCCAGAGGGTACGAGCTGGACGAAGCCGCAAGGCGGCATGTTCGTCTGGGTCACGTTGCCGAAGGGGATGGACGGCGCCAAGCTGCTCGACGCGGTCGCCCGGCTGGACGGAGAGGCTGATGGCGCCGCGCTGCTGGCGAAATCGCTTGAGACGGTCAAGGTCGCCTTCGTGCCGGGCAAGGCCTTCTTCGCCGATGGCTCCGGCGCCAATACGTTGCGCCTCAGCTTCTCCTGCGCCAACGACGAGATGATCGAAGAAGGCATCTCGCGGCTTGGCAAGTTGATCGCGAGCGAGATCGGGGCGATGGCGGCCTAAGCCGCCGCCCGGTTTTGTCACTTTGCCTGATGCGGGCCGATCGGCGAAAGGTCGGCCTCGCTCATGGCACTTAGCGACTTTCCAGCTTTTGAGGCAAAGTCAGCCAGAAATTTTGCTTATCCCGGCCACTCAAGTTTTCCGGAGGATCCTGTTCCCGCTGGCCTTGTAATCTTGTTCTGCTTTCCATTTGCGGTTACCCTCTTCAGCGAGGTGTTGTCTCAGGTTGCTGAATCGCCAGTTTCACCAGCAAGGTGATAAATTGTAATCTATTGGTAGCGCCCTAATATTTGGGGGTCGAGGATTAAGTCATCTTGGGGGATTGATGCTTTACGTTTGGGGATCAGGCACGAAAACCGTGGTCGCGGCGCAGGACATCGGGGTTCAACGCTGTGAGATATGTCATAACGACCAGACCTACCGTGCGATGCTGACCTACCGCTATCGCCACTTCTGGTATTTGATCCGCTTTGTGACCTCCCGCAAATACGCTGCCTATTGCAATCGTTGTAACAATGGTCACGTCATTGAACGTGCTGCTATTGCCGACAAGCTCACATCCGATCCCGTACCCTTTATGGACCGGCGCGGGTGGATGGTCGGTTTAGGCGCCATCGCCGCGCTTGTCGGTCTGGTGGTGGTGGTTGGCATCCAGCATGATGGCGAGGTCGCAAAGATGTTGGCCGAACCCAAGATCGGCGATATCTATGAGGCCGAGATCTCGCAAATATCCTCGGGTTTCACCAATCCGCATGTTTATGGCCTTTTGCGAATTGTCGGAATTGCCGATGGCAAGGCTACCTTCGAGATTGCCCACAATGGTTATGACAAGAAGAGAAGCGCTTCAAAGGATTATAGTGAGGCCGCCTATAAGGTTGCCGGCTATTTCGACGCGGATGACACAGCGACTTATTCGACCGATGAATTGAAGGCGCTTTATGACAAACGCCTCATCTACGATATTGACCGTCCCTGATTGCCGGCGAGGTCGGGGCAATGGCGGCCTAAGCCGCCACGCGGCTTTCCTTACTTATCCAAGTGCGGGCCGATCAGTGAGAGATCGGCCTCGCTCAGCCGGTCGCTCGCTGTATTGCGCTGATGCCAATAAGGATACATCAGCGGCGGCAGGCTGACATCGTCAAGTCGCTTGCGCTCCTCGTCCGTCAGCTTCAAATCCGCACTGGCAAGATTATCCTTGAACTGCGCCTTGTTGCGGCCGCCGACGATGACCGAAGTCACGCCCTTGCGGCCGATGAGCCACGCAAGCGCAACTTGAGCCGCCGAAACGCCGCGACCATCGGCAACCTCCGCCAACGCATCAACGATATTCCACAGGCGGTTTTCGTCGCGGATCGGCGGCTCCGTCCAGCCTGCGAACTGGCGCGTACCCTCGGGCGTCGCCTGGTTGCGGCGATGCTTGCCGGACAGCAGGCCGGCAGCGAGCGGGCTCCAGACGAGGATGCCGAGGCCCTGGTCGATGCTAACAGGCACCAACTCGTTTTCCGCGTCACGGGCCTCAAGCGTGTAGTGGATCTGCTGGCTGACGAAACGCTCGCGTTTGTCGCGCTCGCTGACGCCGAGCGCCTTCATGATGTGCCAGCCGGAAAAATTCGAGCAGCCGATGTAGCGGACCTTGCCCTGTCGGACCAAGGTGTCGAGCGCTTCCATCGTTTCTTCGAGAGGGGTCTGTCCGTCCCACTCATGCAGCTGATAGAGATCGATGACATCGGTCTTCATGCGCTTCAGGCTGGCTTCGCAGGCCTGGATGAGATGCTGGCGGGAGGAGCCGACATCGTTGACACCTGGACCCATCGGGAAACGGGCCTTGGTGGCGATCAGCACGCCATCCTTGCGCTGGCCGCCGATAATCTCGCCGAGGATCTCTTCCGATACACCTTGCGAATAGACGTCAGCCGTGTCGAGCAGGTTGACGCCGGCATCCACGCACATGTCCACGAGCTTCTTTGCTTCCTTGACGCCAAGGTCGCCGGCGGCCTTGGCCCAGCCGACTCCGCCGAAGGTCATGGTGCCCATGGTGATGGTGGAAACTTTGAGGCCGGAGCGGCCAAGCAGGCGATATTCCATAGATCTTTCCTCCTCGATCCCGTCTGAAATACGTGCGTCAGGAAATAGCGGTTGATGGCGCTGGTCAAGATTCAATCATCATACCAACGGCAATCTATACAAATTCAACTGTCACAATCATGTTAAGCCGCGCGTCTACAGAACCTTCCTGCAACCTAGCCGAGGACGTTTTTCATGAAGACCTTTATTTCCGCCTTTGCTGGCCTTTTGGCCGTCGCTCTTTTCTCAAGTGCAGCTTATTCCGCCGATCTCGTCCTCTACACCAGCCAGCCGAATGCCGATGCGCAGGCGACCGTCGATGGCTTCATGGCCGCCAATCCCGGCGTCAAGGTCGATTGGGTTCGTGACGGCACGCCGCAGATCATTGCCAAGCTGCAGGCTGAAATGCAGGCCGGTGCCCCGGTTGCCGACGTCCTGCTGATCGCCGACACCGTAACGCTGGAGCGCCTGAAGTCGCCGGAAGCCGCAAACTACGACGCATCGCTTTATGATGCCGACGGCTATTACTACTCCACCAAGCTGATCACGACCGGCATCGTCTACAACACCGCTGCTGCGATGAAGCCGGCAAGCTGGCAGGATCTGGTCAAGCCGGAAGCCAAGGGCCTCGTCGCCATGCCGAGCCCGCTTGCTTCGGGCGCCGCTCTCATCCACGCGCAGACGCTTGCCGGCGTCGGCAGCCTTGGCTGGGACTACTACAAGAACCTCGCCGAGAATGGCGCAATCGCCTCGGGCGGTAACGGCGCGGTGCTGAAGTCCGTCGCTTCCGGCGAGAAGGCCTATGGCATGATCGTCGACTACATGCCGATCCGGGAAAAGGCCAAGGGCGCCCCGCTGGAATTCGTCTTCCCGAAGGAAGGCGTTTCGGCCGTCACCGAGCCGGTCGGCATTCTCGCCGGCACGCAGCATGCCGATGCCGCCAAGAAGTTCGTCGATTACGTTCTCTCCGAAAAGGGCCAGGAAGGCTTCCTGAAGCTCGGCTATATCCCGGCTCGCAACGGCACGCCGCTGCCGGAAGGCTTCCCGGCACGTGACAGCATCAAGGTTTTGCCGTTGAATGCCGCGGTTGCTCTCAAGAACACGGATCAGGACCTGAAGACCTTCTCCACCTACTTCAAGTCGAAGTAATCCGACCCGGATTTTAGATGTACGGATATGTGCGTAGGGGAAACAGCCAGCCGGCCTGGCTGTTTCCTTTTGTTGTTGCCGTCGTGCTCTTGCTCAGCGTCCTGCCGCTGGCGCGGCTGGCGTTCGTCGGCATCGAGGCGCTGCTGAGAGGCGGCACCTATGATCTCATCACCGATCCGGCACTCTGGCGTTCGGCCTGGTACACGATCGAAACGGCAGTGCTCGGCACCATCGTTTCCGTCTTGCTCGGCTGCCTCTTTGCATTTCTGCTGACATTGACCGATCTTTCGGGCAGGGGCTTGCTCGGCTTCCTCTTCGTGCTGCCGATGATGATCCCGCCGCAGGTGACGGCGCTTGCCTGGGTGCAGATGTCCTGGCCATCGAGCCCCTTGCTGAAAGCGCTGCACCTCGCACCGCCGCTCGGCTCGCCGCAGCCGCTTTATTCCATCGGCGGCATTGCATTACTTTACGGCGTACAGCATGCGCCGCTCGTCTATCTCGCCCTGCGCGCCGGTCTGATGGCGCTGCCGCGCGATGGCGTCGAGGCGGCAAGGCTTTCCGGCGCGTCCGGTTTGCGCGTTTTCCGCGATATCATCCTGCCCTTGTCTCTGCCCGGCGTCATCGCGGGTGCGGCCATCGCTTTCGTCTCCTCAATCGGCAATTTCGGCATTCCCGCGATCCTCGGCATTCCCGCCTCGATCTACACGCTCTCGACGCTGATCTTCACCAAGTTCTCCAGTTTCGGGCCACGCACATTCGGCGATATCGCCGTGCTGTCGACGATGATCGCCGTCATTGCCGTCGCCGGTCTTGCCGTACAGGGCAGGGCCTTGAAGGGGCGTGACTATCGCGTCATCGGTATTTCCGGCGCGACGGCGGCCTTTTCGCTCGGCCGCTGGCGCTACCTGGCGCTGCCGATGCTCTACGCCATCCTGTTCGTCATGCTTGTCGCGCCCTTCCTGGCGCTGGTTGCCGGCGCGCTGGTGCCGACCTATGGCGTTCCGCTCACCTTAAAGACGGCATCGCTGAACGCCTTCACGGAAATCCTGTTTCGGCAGAGCATAACGCGCGTCGCCTTTTCCAACTCGCTGTTTCTGGCGGGGATGACGGCGCTGGGTCTCCTTCTGGTGACGGTGCTTGCGGCCTATGCGCTGACGCGGCGGAAGGACATGCTGAGCCGCATCGTCGGCGGCATGATCGAGATTCCCTATTCGCTTCCGGGCATCATCATCGCCGTCTGCTTCATTCTGGTGTTCGCGGCGCCGCTTCCGATCTTGAATGTCACGCTCTACGGGACGATCTGGATCATCCTGCTTGCCTACTTCTCCGCCTATTTCGCCGTCAGTCTGAAGCCGGTCATGAGCGCCTTCCTGCAGCTCGATCCGGCATTGGAGGAGGCGGCGCGTCTCTCCGGTGCGGGATTCTTCCGCCGCCTGACCGATATCATCGTGCCGCTGATCGCGCCGGCTGCGGCGGCATCGGTGATCCTCGTCTTCCTGATCGCCTGCAACGAACTGACCGTCTCGGCGCTACTCTGGTCGGCCGGCACGCAGACGCTCGGCGTCGTCATCTACAATCTTGACGATGGCGGCAGCGCCGATCTTGCCTCGGCCATGTCGGTCATCGTCATCGCCATGGTCGTTATCATGATGGTGCTTCTTGAAATCATGGCCAAGCGCCTGCCGAAGGGAGTTGTGCCTTGGCGAAGCTGATCCTCAATCACATCAGCAAGGATTTCGGCACGGGCGGCCGCGCCGCGGTCAACGCCTTGTCGCTTGATGTTCGCGAGGGCGGTTTCCTGGCCCTGCTCGGTCCCTCCGGCTGCGGCAAGACGACCGTGCTCAGAATGATCGCCGGTTTCGAGCAGCCAACGGATGGCTCCATCCATCTCGGCGAGCGGCTGCTGGCCGATGCCGCGAACATGCTGCCGCCGGAGCGGCGCAACATGGCGATGGTGTTCCAGTCCTACGCGCTCTGGCCGCATATGAACGTATCAGACAATGTCGGCTATCCCTTGAAGGTGCGCGGCATTACGGGCGAGCGCTATCGTGAAAAGGTGCGAGAGGCATTGGCGACCGTGCGACTTGGCGATTACGCCGAACGCAGGCCCGCCGATCTCTCCGGCGGTCAGCGGCAGCGCGTGGCGCTTGCTCGCTGCCTGGTGACATCGCCCGATGTCGTCCTGCTTGACGAGCCGCTCGCCAACCTCGACCGTCATCTGAAGAAGGAGATGGAGGAGACTTTCCGCGAGTTCCACCAGCGCTCCGGAGCTACCATGGTCTATGTCACGCATGACCAGAGCGAGGCGATGGCGCTTGCGACCGACGTCGCCGTCATGTCCGAAGGGCGGCTGCTGCAGATGGCGCCACCGGCGGAGATCTATGCGCGTCCTGAAGGCAGAATGGTCGGCGGCCTTGTCGGGCAGGGCGCCATCCTGGCGCTCGCTTTTCCCGATGGCGGGCCACGACGCATCGACTGGTCGTCTTTCCAGGGTCTTTGGGAGAGCCGGGCAGGCGGTTCGGCGGTTGCGGATATCCTCGTGCGGCCTGAGGATGTGCTTGCCGATGCGGAGGCGCTGCGCGATGAGGCTGTCGATGCCGGATGGGCAGACGCTGCGTGCCTATAGCCGCGAGGCGGTCGCTACGGGTGATGACTATCGGGTGGCCATCCGTTCGGCCTGGCGGCTTTGATCGGACTGGGGACAAGGTGGTTGTTCCCCGTCGCCTCCTATGCTTGATTTGCTCGACGTCACGAATGGGAGTCGCTCATGTCCGATCATAGCTTTCCGATTTTCGATCTCGGCGCTTTCGAAGCAGCCGGTCATGAGGAGAAGAAGCGGCTCGGCGCGGAGGTGGATCGGATATGCCGCTCGACCGGCTTCCTGGCGATTGCCAACCACGGCGTCGCCGATGCCGTGATCGCCGGCGTATGGAAGAAGACACACGCGTTCTTCGACCTGCCCCCCGAGGTGAAGCAACATGCCAAGACGCTCTATCCGGGCTATCCCTATGGCTATCTCGGGCCTGGGACCGAGGCGTTGGCGAAATCGCGCAATGTCGACACGCCGCCGGATCTGAAAGAGAGTTTCAATGGCGGACCGCTTTCCGTTCCCGCAGGGATGACCGACCCGGAAGCGCTCGGCTTCTGCTACGCCGCGACCATCTGGCCGGAAGGACCAGAAGGCTTTGTCGAAGCATGGAAGGCCTATTATGGGGCGATGGAGGATCTGGCGGCGCGCATCATGCGTGTCTTCGCAACCGCGCTCGGCCTCGACGAGCATTTCTTCGATTCTTATGTGGATGCGCCGATCAGCGCGCTGCGGGCGTTGAATTATCCGGAGCAGCACGTGCCGCCGCAGCCGGGCCAGCTTCGCGCCGGCGCGCATACCGATTACGGCAGCCTGACGATCCTCCTGGCGCAGCCCGGCTCCAAAGGACTCGAGATCATCGCTCCTGATGGCAATTGGACACCGGTGCCGCCGGTGGAGGGAGCCTTCGTCATCAATATCGGCGACCTCATGGCGCTCTGGACCAATGATCGCTGGGTTTCGACCGTCCACCGCGTCGTCAATCCGCCGCCGGAAGAGGGCGGCATGCAGCGCCGGCAGTCCCTTGCCTTCTTCCATCAGCCGAACTGGTTTGCCGAGATCGCCTGCCTGCCCTCATGCCTGAAGGAAGGTGAGGCGCCGAAATATGCGCCTGTTCTTTCCGGCCCGTATCTGATGGGCAAGTTCAAATCGACAGTCACCGCCAAGGCGGGATGATACCGGCTTAGTGAGCCGGCTCATATTCTTCATAAACTGGAATGCTTCATGTCCCTGCGCCTCGCTACCTTCAATGTCGAAAACCTTCTGACCCGCTTCGATTACACCGGTTTTCGCAACCAGCTGCGCCAGGATCGTGTGCTGCAGCTCTTCGATGTCCGCAACGAGGAAGTCTATCAGCAGCTGGAGGCGGCGCGCGTGGTTGCCGCGACTGACGACACCAGGCAGATGACCGCGCTTGCGATCGCGGATGCCGATGCCGACATCATCTGCCTGCAGGAAGTGGACAACATGGCGGCACTGCAGGCCTTCGAATACGGCTATCTCTACCGCATGGTTGGCAACGGCTATCGCCAGAAGTACCTGATCGAAGGCAATGACAGCCGCGGTATCGATGTTGCCGTGATGATGCGCGAGGAGACGCGTGACGGCCAGCCGATCGTGCTCAATGACATCAAGAGTCACGCCATGGTGACCTATGGCGATTTCGGGCTCTTCAACGACGAACTGGCGGAACTTGGCCACCATGCCGAAGACAAGATCTTCAAGCGCGATTGCCTGGAGCTGCATCTTCATATCGGCGGCGTGCCGTTCTCGCTCTATGTCACCCACCTGAAATCGATGGGGCCGGCACGTGAGGGCATGGATGGACGGCATGCGACCATGCCGATCCGTCGCGCCGAGACGATGGCGGTGCGTCGCATCATCGAAGATCGGTTTGGCGCAGGTCATACGGCAACAAAGAATTTCGCCATCTGCGGCGACATGAACGACTATCAGGAATGGGTCGATGTCATCGGCACGCGCCGCACCGGCTATCGTTTCGAGCCGCGAAATGAGGAGAAGGGCAGCGCGCTCGATGTCTTCAGCCATGATGGTTTCGTTGAAAACATCATGCACCGGCGCGACGAACTCGATCGTTGGACGCTCTATCATGCGCGCGGGCCGCAGGAGCAGCGGCTTTGCCAGCTCGACTATATCTGGCTGTCGCCGGCTCTTGCGCGTGCCAATGCCTCGCGCATTCCGGACATCGTGCGGTCCGGCCAGCCTTTCCGCACCATATTTCCGCCGGGGCAGGAGGTGGAGCGCTATCCGCGGGTCGGCTGGGACAGGCCGAAAGCCTCGGACCATTGCCCCGTCGTTATGACATTGGATCTGATATGACCGTTTCACAAGAGAATGACATGGCCGGCTGGCCGCCGGAAAATACCGTATTCCCTGTCTCCAGCATCGATCTTGCCGTGCTTCCTGGCGAGCATCCGTTCCATATTCAGGAGCTGGAAGCCGCGCGGGAGAACTGGGAGAGGGAAATTGCCGCCAATCCGGCGCTTTACGACGGCCGCATGATCTTTCAACGCCGGCTTTCGCTTGCAGACGGCGTGGTGAAAGGGGAAGCTTATGTAACGCCTTTTTCCACCTTCCTCTGGTGGCGGAAGCAAAGGGAGCGGCAGGGCGGCTCCCATCTTTTCGCATTTCCGGTGGCTATATCGTCCGATGGCGCGATGATTGCCATCCGGATGGCGTCGCATACTGCCAATGCCGGCCAGGTCTATTGCGCAGCCGGGTCGGTGGATGAGAATGATATCGTCGACGGCCATGCCGATGTTGAAGGCAACATGCGCCGCGAGGTGTTGGAGGAAATCGGCCTGGATCTGAACGAAGCGGCTGCTGATCCCGGATATTACGCCACGCATCTCAACCGTTCAGTCACGCTTCTCCGCGTCTTTCGTTTTCCATGGACGGCGGAGGATATGCTGCGACGGATCGAGGCTCACATATTGGTTTCCGAAGAGGATGAGGTCGATGGCGTGGTCGCCATTCGCTCGGCCGATCCCACAGCGCATCGCTATAATGTCGCGATGCTGCCGATCCTTGCCTGGTTCTTCGGCGGGGAGAAATAGCTTGGGCTTGCGCTGGAGTCGCTTGCCGTTATGAATAATTGAGTCTGGAAGCATGGATGGAGGCCGGATTGGCGCGCAGCTATAGTGTCTATGATGTGTTCACTGACAGCAAACTGGCGGGCAATCCCCTCGCGATCATCTTCGACGCCGAGGGGTTGAGCGACGCGGCGATGCAGGCGATCGCCAGGGAGATGAACCTTTCCGAGACGGTATTCGTGCTGCCGCCGCAAAATCCGGCGCATACCGCGAATCTGCGTATTTTCACGCCCGGCCGTGAGCTGCCCTTTGCCGGTCATCCGACTGTCGGCACGGCGATCGCCTTGGCCGAGAAAGCCCATGCGAGCCATGGCGGCGATCTTGATCTCGTTTCCGTCCTCGACGAGCGCGTCGGGCCGGTGCGCTGCGCCATCAAGCTGCGGCAGAACAAGGCGAGCTTTGCCGAGTTCGATCTGCCAAGGAAATCGCAGCAGATCCTGTTGCCGCTCGACAAGGCCGATATCGCCAATGCACTCAGCCTGAAGATTACCGAGATCGGCTTCGAGAATCACGTTCCCTCCATCTGGAGCGCCGGCGTGCCGTTCCTTCTGGTGCCCGTGCATGATGTCGGTGCGGCTGAGCGACTGGAATTCGATCTGCAGCTCTGGGAAAAGACGGTGCCGTTCGTCGATGGCGCGCTTGCCTCGGCCTTCATCTATTGCCGCGGCGGCGTCAATCATATCGCCAAGTTTCATGCGCGCATGTTTCCGGTGGGAATGGGTATTGTCGAGGACCCGGCGACGGGTTCCGCGGTAGCGGCGCTGTCGGGCGCGATCAACCAGTTTGACGCGCTGCCGGATGGGCATCATCCTGTTATCATCGAGCAGGGCATAGAGATGGGACGGCCGTCGCTGATTCATCTTCACCTTGACGTCGATGGCGGTCAGATCGCCAATGCCCGTATCGGCGGCCAAGCTGTGCGTATTGCGTCGGGAATTCTTGAGCTTTGATTTTATTGAGTTTTCGGCGGCCTCTGAAATTTTTTTGACAAAAAAACAAAGAAAATTCATCTGGCCGCTGGACAATCAAACCGATCCTATTTATATGCCCGATCACGCCGCCAGCAAGCGGTGCGGGTGATTAGCTCAGTTGGTAGAGCAGCTGACTCTTAATCAGCGGGTCGTAGGTTCGAGCCCTACATCACCCACCAAAAACCTCTTGATAACGCTAGATAATTCGAAACGTCTCAAGGGTTTTCGGCTGCGCGGTTTTCTGCAAATTGCAAACCGTTTCCCATTCATTTTCCGTTCTTCTACCAGTTCCATTGCGTTCGTCGCCGATGCGAATATCAGGCGCCGACCAGCTTCGAATGGAAGTGGCCCCGTTGCACGCAGCAATGTCGGATAAGGGCGGCCTGAGCCGCCCCTCAATTGCTGCAGGAATCGTCTTATGACGATCTTCCATACGGGTTGGATTTGCTTTGGGTTCCGAAGCCGTTGTTCCTGTTCTGGCCTTTTACCAGCTCAATGGATTGCTTGGTCTTGACGGCAGCTTCTCTAAGCGGCGCAGATGGCAAGGCAGCGAATGCCGGTGCTGCAAAGGCGATCGACGCTAGAGCGGCAATGACAAGTTTCATGGCTATTCTCCTGGGTTCGAACCACGCGCAACAGGCGCGCGAACCTCGGCGTAAGCGCATAGGCATTGCGGAGACATACGACACCTGTCGTATTTCGATGCGGGAACGGAAGGCGAATTCGAGATCTGGTTACGAAACGATTGACGCCTCCAACAGGCCAACACCGTCACCTGAACGACGGGCTCAGCTGTGATGTGCCGCCCATTGGGTTACAGGTGGCTGCCATCTCGCTTACGAGAGGTTGGATCAGTCCGAAAGCTTGCCCAGGAGAAGGCCGGCAAACACCCCGAGGAGAGCCGTCACGACCAGGACGGAACCGGTGGCCGTCGGGTTTTCCCTTGCTGCCTGGACGACGTTGCGGCCTTCCGAGCGGGCATGGTCCGCAATGCTTGCAACCTTTGTTCTTGCTGAAGAAAGGGCCTCGTCGGCTCGTTCCGAAGCGCTGTCGATTCGCTTTGCCAGCTCGGTAGAGAGCTTGTCGATCTGACTGCGGAGTTCGTCGATCTGAGCGTTAATATCCTTGTCCAGCGAGGCGTCGGCCATCGTGTTCTCCTTTGTAATGGAAAGCGCCCTTAGGAACGACCGGCGGCCAGCTTTGGTTCCCCATCGCAGCAGAATGGTCCGGGATGCTCAAATGGGGATCGCGGGATTCCGCCTC
>ERZ781398.3105-NODE-3105-length-13250-cov-3.873740_pt1 | contig 13250 bp, 10 predicted proteins | sample MGYA00433077_ERZ781398 | MGnify/ENA primary metagenome ERZ781398 (study PRJEB29847, sample SAMN06458254) | wastewater metagenome | isolation source: Wastewater bioreactor | place: South Africa: Cape Town | study: EMG produced TPA metagenomics assembly of the... | reverse complement strand
CGAAGAATTCCAATGAAGATAAACGATTGTTCGATGATGTCGAAGAAGATGACGGCGAAGAGAATTGGCTAATCGAAACAGAAAAGTAAACAAAATGAAGAATTATCTATCACTGTTTGTTTTTGTTGTAGTTTTTTTAAAAATCTTTTCGATAAAGAATATTTTCAAATACTCGATTCTAATGATCAACAGTTCATACGAACAAAATTCGATTTTATTCAAACAAATCTTCTTGTATGTTTTTCCATTGTTCTTATACAAAATTCTTATTGTTCTTTTTATTAGAACGGCAATATTCCATCGAAAACTGAATTGATCCAGTCAATTCTTCAATTCAAACCTGAACAAGCCAACGAAAATCTTAATCAATTTTTTACAAATATCGAATATGATTTATCGAAAACTTCATCGGATTCAGTAAGTTTTCTGGCATTTATCATCATCGATACGAAGTCATTTATCTTTTTCATTTAGAAACGTGTGCGACAACAATAGTTTGTGCTCTTATTCAATCAATCATTTTAGTCTCTACTTCGTTCTTTTGTACATAGACATGTTGTGTACATTCTTCTTCTTTACTCGAAGAATTTATTTTTTTGTTTGTTGCTGCAATTGACATAAGAAAGAAGAAAAACAAAAGCGAATGCTCCAGTTGTGTGTGTTTTTTTTGTCTCTTTCGACGAATACGAAGTGATAATTTGTACAAGAAGAAAAGAAACAAGGACGATGATTTCTTTCTCGTTTGTGAATTTTGTTTGTTTTATTTTATCATTTTTTTTCTCTTTTTTTCTCTCTGTTGAGTGAAAAGATAAAATTATCAGTTGACTTAGTTTGATAGATTGTTCATATGTTTATTTAAAAAAGAAAAAGAAAAGAAACAAATCTTCAAAAATTCTTCTCTCTTTCTTTAGTTGATTGATATGCCTAAGAATTTTTCCAGCGTAGGTAAAGAATGTCATGACTGCGGTCAACATGGTAAGACTCGAGTGATATGAAGTGAACTGAATATTAGGATTTTGTTTGCTGTGATGCATCGTGTTGAATGCGAAAAATAATATTGAATATTATTCTTTCTATGTTTTTCATCAGGTCCAGAATGGTGTTCCATGAATCACGGGATACTTCTTTGTGATGATTGTTGTAGTGTACATTTAAGTCTTGGCAGACATATATCACAAATAAAATCATTTCAACGAAGTCTTTGGTCAGCGAGTCAAATCAATGTAGAAAAAACGTGTTTTTTTCTCTTCTCCAGACAAATAGATTGTTGTTGTTTTTTTTGTTCGTAATTAGTTAATTAATGAATTAAGTTCGAATGGAGCGAATTTAATATGGGAATATAGTCTACGAGATCCACAGAATAAAACAACGAAGAAAAAGCCATTAGCAAAAGATTCACTACCGTAAATAGTTGAATTTTTAAAATACAAAGAAATATTCGCTTTGTTTTTGTGAAGAATTAAAGCAGAATTTATACGTGCTAAGTATCTCCACATGGCATTTATCAATCGAATAAAAGATGAAGTCAATGGTACATTTGAAGATTTAAATTTAGTAAATACGAACTTATTGTTGATTGACTGCAGTAAAGTTCTTTTTGCTTTATTTTCAAGCAATTACATTCGATTGTTCGAACGGATAATGTCATTACGTGTTTGAGATTTTTATCACAAGGTGCAGATCCAAATTTTCGAAATCCGGTATGATATTCAATCGAGAAGATGCTTGTTTCTAAATATAGATTCATCCTAGGAAACTGGAACATCTTCAATTCATGTTGCTGCTAGTCGAGGTCAAATCGATCAAATTGAAGTACAATTTCTCTTTAACAAATTCATTGATTTCTCTAAATCATCTTTCAGCTCCTTTGTATCTATGGCGGTGATCCAGCAACTGCAGATGCTGCTGGTATTTCTCCTGAAGAACACGCCAGGTAATTCATTCATCAATAAAAAACGCCACAGATCGAAAGATTCATTTTAGAACGAATGGATACAATGAATTAGCTGATCGATTAATCGAACTACAATATGAATTAACCGATCGTTTGATTTGTTTTCTTGGAAGCAAACGACCTGACCATAAAAACGAACCGCATATTGTCCTGCCCGAATTCAATGACAAGTAAACTGAAGCCTGAGGAACTCTTTGAGTTTTTTGTTTCATTTTAGTTTGAATAAATCCGATCAAATATGTTTCGCTCGGCAAAAACTTCAACAAGTAAAACAAAATCAATCTCAGAATTATTTTCATTTTTTCTTTGCTATCTTAGTTATCAGACACACTTCTCGAAGATTTAGCCATGGACGTATTCGACGAGATTGACAGACGAGACTTGAAATCTAGTAAATAGACATTCTTTAACTAGTTTTACTTCATCAATCGTTTTCTTTCAATTCAGTTTGGCATGCTCAAGTGGACAAATCTCGATTAAGTCTTCATGTTGTGCCGTTTCTACCCGTTAATTCATCATTTTCAGCAACACGAAATCAAGTAATCGTCGTTTTATCTTTTGTTGTCATTTCTAATCCGATTCATTGTTCAGGGTCGACAAAAACTTGCACGATACGGTGACAAAGAATTTCAGAATTTCGTCTACGATATTCTCATTGAAATCTCTCGACGATATCGAATCCTTTCGGTTTCATCTCCGACTAAACGTATTCGAATTCGACTTCTTCTTGTTTCTATGTTTGATCTTGTTTTTTTGTTTGAAATAGCGTTCGAGAAGAATGATTCGACAACGGCACTGATCAATGCATTTATCGATTCGGATGATGATAATTTCTATGATAAAGTTGCATCAGACGATGATTATTCACCGACTGATCCACAAAAACGAGTGAAAACAACAAGAAAACCACGAAAAATTCTTCCAACAACAAATGGTTTTGCCTCGAACGAAATGAAAACAGAACCAGCACCGACTGATCTCAGATCTCGTTTGGCAAATACCGAACTGCAAGTGAAATATCTCGCTTGTGCACATATCGATTTAAAAAACGAACTTGCTGTTCTCCATCAAATGGTACTTCGAAGATGTTCTCAAATGAAATACGTCAATTTCTTTTTCTTCAATTAGATTCAACGTTTACTCGATGAAAATCTTTCGAATAAATTCAATCATCAAACACTTCAAATTTTCAATGAAATTCCTTCTCAGCAGACGTTCGACAATTTCAGCGATAAATCAAGTCCATTCATTGAAAGTGACTATGATAACACAGCACTTTTCGAAGAAGCCGAAAAGTAAAAAACATTTTTCACTAATTCATAAGTTCGAACTGCTTTTTCTTCTAATTAGACGAAGATCGTTAATTCGAACATACGATCGACCGTAAGTTACTATTTTTTTTCATTCGTTTTGATTGAAACCGAATGGATTTTAGATTAAGTCGTAGTCTGCAAAGATTTCCTCAAATCTACGAGAATTCATTCGAAGATTTTCGTTCGAATCGTTCGTCGACACTTCGAACGCGAAGCTCGCCACACGAAAATATTCCCATCACGATCAGTCGATCTCGTTCCTATTCAGCTAGTCAAAATCAAACTCTAACAACACCGACACTCATACGTAACAATTCGTATCAACAATTCAATGTCAATTATGATATCGATCGACGTACGAGAAAAATTACACAACGTATCGCTGAACTATTTGCTTTGATTCAAGAGAATCGATCAGATCAGTATGAATAACGAAGAACTTTCGAAATAACAATCGAATTTGTTTTTTTTTAGATATTTATTTCATGCTGAATTAATTAATAATTCAGTTCAAGATATGATTCAGATATCGGAACGAGTAAATTGAATTGAGCTTTTCGACCAGAATTTGAGTTTTGATTTTTAGATGAAATTTAATGATGATATTCGAGCGAATTTGAATATGTTAACAACCAGCAGTCGAGAACTTTTACTTCATACGAATTTCAAAGAGAGATATCCAGCAATACAAAGTCAATATCTCATCGATGATTGTTATAGTATTGCATTGGCAACACGAAATCTCTTGAGTTTATATGATAAAATCTAGATTTGGTCTTTCGAATTTAATCGATTATCTTAGTTTATCGTTGTGTTTTTCTTTTTAATCGACAACCGAAGTATTTAGTTGGTTTTTTTTTCTTCTTTTTTGAATAACAATAATTATTATTAATAAATCTCTAAATCATATTCATAAAACGTCTATTTTTGTTAATTCTCTTAAGTTGGACTTGGGCACAGCTATTTCTAGATAAGATTGACGTCAAAACTCAACGACTATTTAGATAAAAAATCTTCTCATTTTTCTATAATAATAATAATAACAAACATGCTCTCAAGGTTTCAAATAAAATTTTATCAACTTATTCATTCTCTCACTCATTTCTCATTATAGGCCTCGAACAAAATCCTTCACGGATCATTTTGACATAATAAAAAGTTGAGCGTTTTTTTTTTCTTGGACAGGACAACACATGTATTTTATTTCAACGAAAGACACACACGTATACAAACAAACAAATTAATAATAAGACTTTACTACTATGTTGTAGAAGGTCTGACTCCATGAACAATCTGACTTTAGTCACAAAGTATCGCCAAATCCGAGAACAACATAGGAAAGACAATGCATGAAGAGAAAGAAGAAGAAAGGAAGACGAAAAGAGAACATGAACGCACAATGGCACACAGACAGACATACACCGAAAACACATAGGAAACACCGTGTATCGCAAGATCGAAAAAAAAACGGAAAAAAAGAAAAATACAGAAAACATAGATTTTCTTCTTAATTCGTTTTTTTTGGATAAATATATAGAAATCATTTTTTTTCTTAATTCTCTCTCTATCTCACGGTCGCTTTCAGATTGTAATTTCCATTTTTTTTTCGTACAAAATTTACAATGCATCACAGTCGAGTGAGAAAAAAAGATTCGAAGAAAAAAAAATCACGCACACGAGAAACAAAACAGCGGAGAGAAAAACAAAAGGCAACTTTTTTTCTACATGTGATTATAATAAATTAATAATGTCAAACAGAATTTTTCACTGTTATCAGTCGATCAGGCGAACTCGGTTTTCGTAAAACAACAACACAAGAACTAATTCTAATCGTGCTTAAGAATGCATCGAATGAAAATTTCAAACAGAAAAAATGACGAAACACACAAAAACATCGAGAGAAAAAAAACGGACTAGAAGTGACTCTTGTTGTTGTCTTCTCGACTGATAAATATTGACGATGGTAAAATGATTGTGGACGGTACACACACGCATACATACAAACATGAAACATTGAGAAAGAAATAGACTATTGCAATATCTTTGTCTTGAAAATCGAGAGAGAGAGAGAGATAGAAGAGAATATGAGTAGAAAAGAAAAGAAAGCCATAGAAACAAAACGGATCACCGTCCTCGTCATCGACAGAGACACACACATTGAGGCTCAGCCGTATGTACAAAATACTGCTTTGCTATGCTCAACACACACTAAATACATCATTTACATAAGATTGCGTGAGAGACAAAGCATTACTGTACAGAAACAAGAAGAGAAACGAGAAAGAACCATACGGGCTATTTTTGACGAGGAAGGCGAAAGTTGTTGTGAGAAGAAGATAGTCATTCTCAAAAGAAGATGAAGAAGAAGAACAAAATACGAAGAAGAGAAAAGAAAAACGAAAGATATTGATTACGATGAGGTCGAATGTATGTTATATTGGTATTGTTTTTTGTTTCGACAGAAAATAAGACGAAAAACAAAGAGAAAGAAGAAGAACACACTTGCCTTCGGCTTGGCTTTTTCGTTTGTTTTGTGTGGTAAAACTTAAGCTTTGATAGAAATATATTGTGTTGGAAATTTTTGATATGAATTTGTTGATGGCGAATAATATGGACTATAAAAACCTTGATTATTTGTTGTATAATAACATGTTCGAGAAAGATTGGCTTTCGGTTTAATTGGTGTTCGAGAAATATTTAAATTCATATCTTTATCTTTTTCTTCTTCTTGTTGTTGTTGTTTAACCGGTTCATTATCAATAGAAGGCGTTGATAATGGTAAATACCATGATTCAGGTGGTTTTGGCAATGATGAACATTCAGGTGGATCTGCATAAGTATCCGTATAAAATAATGGCACAGCTGGTAATGAACTAGCGGACATGGCAGTTGGCGATGTTGTATTCGAATAATAATGATAATGATAATGATTGTTTGAGTTATTGTTATTATTATACATTCTCGGATAAGATGATGCCATACTACTAGTTGATCTCATCCGACCATTATTATTGAGATTTGCAACGGGTATTGAATGCGAATGTTTCAAACGTTGTTGTTGTTTAATTGGTGATTTACGATTGTTCATATTCATATTTGGCATGATGATATGTGTTATTCAATGTCGGTTGGAACGACGAAAAGAAACGAACACAAAAAACAAAACACAGAGAAAGAGAGGAGAAAGAGAGAGAGAATATCTAAAATAGAAGAAAAATTATAATTAATCGAAGTAAAAATCATCGAATCCAGTGATTATTCACTGACAAAAGGTAAAACAACGATTCACCGGTATTTATGCTCGTTTGTGATGATGAAAAGAAGAAAAAAAACGAGAATCTAAGCGGGTTGAGAAGGGTTTACCATCCATAGACAAAAAAAAAGTGACGACAGACAAACAGAAAGGCTCGATGCAACACGCGCCCCTCTACTATATTTTCTATTGGCCGATGAAAAAAAAACGAGAGAAGAGAAAAGGGAGAATAGAAAAGAAACTTGCTTACATACACAGACAACAACGATCGAGGCAGAATAGTGTTCGTATTAACGTCAAAACTAATGCTGTCGATGCATGCGTCAGAAAAGAAAAATAGCTGAATGTAGGCGCGAGAAGACAAAAAACGGAAGAACGATGAAAAAAAGAGCCCCTCATACAAGACATTCCGTTCTTTTTTTGTTGCCTACGACCACCCTACTTCTTCGATTTGTATTTTCTCAATGCTTGATGTTGATGACGACTATTATCAAATACTCAATGGGTCTTTTGCGCAGCTGCTTGCTTAACAAAAAAAAGAGAGAGAAACAACATCAAACTACAGTAATAAATATTTTGTATTGTTAATACGCACAGCTTGGATAATATTAAAAAAAGATTAAAGAACCCAGCGTACATGATGTCAAGTCAACTTGTGAAAAAGAACTATTTTTCTTTCTCAACACCCACGATATTTCATATTTGCTCTATTTCTGATAAGAGATGAATTACCGGCGAATGTTTCTCATAGGTTTTGTGGTTATCAATTTCGAGAGAGAAGAAGAAAAAAAACTTTCAGTTACATGACCTGTTACCTTGTGATTGTGTTCGATATAATGTATGTTTGTGCATGCAAATGAAGAATGTTGACCTTCTCCATCTCTCTCTTTTTCTCATTCTCTCGCTTGGACATATGGACGGAGAGAGAAAGAAAGAGTTCAAATGAAGAAAAAAAAGGAAGATATTGCTCGTTCACTCTCGTGCGTTCACATAGGACACACAAATCTCTATATATATACAGTGTATAATGAGTTTCTCTATTTCTCTCTCGCTCTCATTTTTTCTTTCTTTCTTTTTTTTTCTGTCCAGAATGTTCTCTATCCTAATCAACTTGATACGTCGTGTGTTCGCACTAACCGACGGATGCAGCGAACAAACAAAAAATCACGTCCAGCACACTACTTACTACGATATGTTTGATAAACATCGGATTGAAAAGAGAAATAAATAACACGAATAAGAAGAAAAAAAGAATTCTTTCGAGAAGGCTGCTGCTTAGTTACATAAACACATGATTGGTTCGTTCATATTTATCGGATAAATAGTATTTGGCTGACAAAAAACAGGCAAAACTAATGACTCAAAAACCATCTGTAAATCTAACTGATGGTGGCTTATGGAATACACGAAGGCCACAACACAGTACGGAAACAACGAGATTACTGAAAAGTAATACGCAATAAAATATCTTGAGCAAAAGAGCACGTAATTAAGTTACTAATCTTGATTCTATCTGTCTATCTAGCGCTTATCAATGAATCTCGTATCAATAATTTTCAACATTCTCAACTGACAAGTAATATGCTACGTAAGCGCGAGAGACAGATATGAAAAACATAGTAAATCTGATTATGAAATAATGAATTCATATAGGTGGCTCGTCATTATCAACAAAATCTGAAATATCATCGACTAAACCTGCTCGTTCATCGAAGTAGAAAAACAAAATCTTTATGCGTCGTTGAATTACAACGGACGAGAAGAAACTAACTTTGTCTTTCTAGAACATTCCCTAAGACAGGATTGCGCACATATAATGATATTGTTAAATCAGGTGCATACGAACAACCGAATTATCAACCGAAACCTATGAGTACTTTTGAAAATCAATTTCGAAATTTGTCTTTAATTATTTTTCTTCGATATTAGAAAGTCGAACTGACCAAGAAAAAGATCATCTTGCAAATCTAATGGCTTATGGTCGAGATCCGATGAAATTCGTTGCACAAACAACAAACTCTTCGTCATTATCTCGACAAATCGATCGATTCGATGAATGTAATTTTGCACTAGATACACGAGTCAAAAATATGTCATTTGCACATCATTTAGTGGTCGATGAAGTCGAACAACGAAAGAAATTTCTCGATCAAATGACAGCACTTGGAAAACGTAAAGACTATCAAGAAGTGATTATGATTGAAATTGCTGATGTTCGTTCGTCTATGCAAAGTTTTTCTTCAAAATAATTGAATCGATTTTCTAGAAAGTCCGTGAAATGGAACTCATCGATCGACAACGTTCGAAAGCATTAGAGAAACGTTTGAAAGATTCGGTCTAAACAATTCTGTTTCGAATTCTTCTAAAATATTCATGATACTATTCATATTCATGAATATAAATAAGGTTTCTCGTCCCCGATAGAAAGACTATTTTTATATTCAACTTCGAAATTTGATTTTCTTTTTTTTTGTTGTTGTTACAATATTTGTACTTTGCTCTACAGGAAAAATTTGTTTGTAGAGAAAATAAATAGGGCGTAAATAAAAATACAAAATTCATTATTTAACTATCGAGAATAGAAACTGATTTTGACGAATGTTTATTTAAAAAGAAACGAAGCAAATCATTTGTTTTTCTTAATACTGATTAAAGAATTCGATTGTTTCGAATGTTGATTTTACTTCTTTTTGTCTACCTAGCACTTATCAATGAATATCGTATAAATTCCTTTGAAAAAAGAACAGCAAATCCGATTAAAATGTAATTAATTCGTAGGAAGTTCACGACTATGAATAAAACTCAAAATACGTTTGAAAGAATCGACAAAGCCTGGAAATAAATAAATTAAATTCATTCACTCGTTGAAGTAGAAAAATCTAGAAATATCATCGACAATATTTGAAAGATTATTCTTGTTTCAATGTCTGCTGAAATATTTATACTTGTTATTCATATTCATGAATATAGATAAGATTTATCTTCTCGTTTCTTTTTTTGATAGAAAAACTAGTTTGAAATTTGATTATTTGTATTTTATGTGTGCTGAAAATTGTAAAGAAATTTGTTTGCAAAATGTAAAGAAAAATATTAAATTTATTATTCAACCATCAAGAACAGCAACTCATGTTTATTTGAAATAGACCAAATATATAAGAAAGTAACTAATTTCTTTTCTGATTCATTGAGGAAAAAGCAAATGAAAATAATTAGAACACAAAATTTATTCTTGTTTTTAATATTCGACAACGAGAGATAAGAAATAATGTGAGAAAATGAAAGCAGATGGATTATTTATTTTCAAAAGATAATCGATTCAATTATAAATACTGCGATTTGTTTTAGTACTTTTATTGAATGAATTGAAATAGCTCTTTTATCTCTAGGCTAGAAATGTCTCGCTTTTACTAAATGACAGCAACGGAAATTCATAAAGTCGTGATTCTCGATCTGTTTCCGGATTTGATCTAGACTTCTAACTAGTAATTCTCGGATGTTAGACTATTATAAATGCATTACATTCGATTCTCTTCTAATGATAATTAGATCTTGCATCTTTTTTTCTACTTCTTCTTCTTCGCTCTTCGACGATTAATTGTAAAAAAAAACTAGCCGAACTGTAATTGTTGTTGTCGTTGTTTAACTGTGACATTCTTTTTTTTCTTCTTTTTGTATCGTCTTATAGAAAAAATTTATTGAAGTGGAAGATTTATTTACTCTATTATTTAATCTTCTTAGATGATAATTTTTTTATTCAATCGGATTTCTTAATAACACTTATGTCGTTTCTTTTGGTTCATCTAAACGATTTACTGAATAATAAAAAAAGATAGATAGACAAGAGAAGAAAATCTTTCATATTTAATTATCACTGTCTACGTATGTAATTTGAAAAAAAAACGAGAGAAGAAAGAAAAAGGAAACATGCAATAATAAGCATCATCTAATAGAATATTAGTTGTGTTTTTTTCTTTGCCTCGTTTTTTTTAGTAGTAGTAGTAGCAGCAGATAGATTGATGAAACAAAGAAGACAAATTCATAAAAACGAGCAATCTAGTTGATTTATTAATCTGTTGAGAGAACGGAAAAGCATCATTGCTTTAGTAATATAGATGAGGGGTGGTACGTTGCGTGACCTCCATTCGTAGGTTGTGCACGATTGAAAATGGTTCATTATCGGCGTGCATTTCTTTTTCTTTTTTTCTTCGCGTTTTTTTTGTTCCCTGACTGCTGTGAATATGTGTTAGTCTAGTGTGTTGAATTTAGCGCTGTATGTATGCGTGCGCAACGATGCGACGAGTCCATCTGTAATCATCTTGCTTGTGCTTGTGCGTGTTGATTCATGTGATTTTCATTTTTGTTTTATTCTTCTGATTTCAAATGTATCTACTTGTGTAGTGCAAATAATATAAAAAAAACTACTCGAGAACGAATGAAGTTAATTTCTTTTGCACAATTGAAAGAAAAAACCATTATGCTTTTTTCTTCAGTTGTTATTGACATGTACGTGATCTATCTATTTCTTTTACTTTACTTTACTATTGCATGTCATCATCATCATCATTATTATTATTATCATCATCATCACATGCCATATACATATATGCGGACAGACTGACTCATTATTTGAGTGAATGTTAATCATTTTCATCTTGGTCATCGCCGCAGGCGGCAGTCAGTTGGTCGATGAGAGTGAGGGCATATAATACATACATTTATCTCGCTTTTTCTCCTTCTTTCTTTCTTTGTTCGATTGTGTATAGATGTTTAATCGTCAACCATCGGTTTTCTTCTCCACCTGTTCATCTGTCGTTCATCGATATTGACGTAAGCAAGGCAAAGTAAAAGCACATTTTAGTATGATTATCTTCTTTCTCTCTCTCTCTCTCTCTCGCTCGCTCTCTTGATGGCCCTCACATTCTTCTTAACCACACTTTACTTTCTCTTTCTCGTTTTCTTTTTTATGCGCCGCATGCAAAAACGATAAGATCAATCAAAAGGACAACGAGTCATTTTCTCTTATTCTTTCGCTGTCATATGTGTATATACATTACAACTGTTTACAGTGGCTCCCATCATTAGAGTTGCTAATCAAACACAGTTGAATGCACATTTCATAATCGACATATGAAAGGTGTACATGTCTCGAGGGCAAATTAGAAGAATGTCGATTGCTTTATTGTTGAATCTAGTAACAACAGTCACTGATCATATAAGTAGTCCTATTCGATTTGTATCATTTCGTTAGAAGAGCGACAACGACGATTGTGATGATGATGATGATGATGATCGAATATTCTATTAAATAACAAGAGGAAAAGGAAGAGAAAAGAGAAAGAAACGACAACTCTCTTGAGAATCAGAAAGAGAACAGAGAGAAGCAGTATTACACAGCAGTAGCAATTAACTTTGCATTTCCAGTGAGCGCTCTCGCGGATTCTCTTCTCTTCTCTCCTCTCCTCTCCTCGTTCTCATTTTTTTTTCATCTCCTCGTTTCTACTTGTCGTGAACAGTATATGTTGTTACGAGCTACACTTCTTGATCAGATTCAATTGTTTGACGGCGACGAGAAGTTTACTTTGTCTCTTTACTCTCGTGTGCAAAGATCATATTATCGCGTACACATACTTCTAAAGAGACACATACTGTAGAACTACAGATTAGCATTGACTAGCTATGCTTGTTTCCGTTGTTCATCAACATTACTCAAATACACGCACATAACACATTGCAGATCGTATTCTTTTCTTTTTACTTTGTCATTTCCTTCATCTTATAATTGTTGAACTTAATGAGTTACTACATTACAACATTTCCTCCCTTTGAAAAAAGAAGAAGAATGAAGAAAATAGAATAAAGTTTGTATCATATTCTTGCACGTTATTCATTCAGTCACCCGTCATTATTTGCCTGTTCTCGTTTGATTAATTGCAATGAAAAGCACATCTTTCTCTTTCTCTTTCTCTTTCTTCTCCTTCGTCCCATCACATATGCACGCATAGCTCATATTTCATCAAATCCTCGTTTATCCACATAAATGGAGTTCTCTCTTTCTTTTTCTTTCCGTTTCATGTCATAAAAGCAACGACAAACGAGCGTACACTATTGCTCTTCTCTGCTTTCTCTTATTATTCTTCTTCGTCTTCATCTTTTTACATGTAAAGTGATATAGGGATGACCGAGAAAGAGAAACAGAAACAGAATAAATAGAAGGAGAACGCCGTCGACGACGACGACATCGATGACAAGATATCATGTGTTTTAGTAACTGCTAATTAATTGTTGCTATTAAATTTAAATCTTCGATCTTATTTTCTTTTTCGTTTCCTTGAGTCAATATTTTCATCTCACATTCTTTTTTTATCATTGATAAAAAAAAGCATTACTACATTCTGTCGTACAAACATGTATATATATATATATATATATATATATAGAGAGAGAGAGAGAGAGAGAGAGAGAGCGAACGACAAGATTGTGCAATACATCATCATCATCATTCGATACGTCAGCATGTATACGCGCACATACATACATATGTATAAGTAGAGCTTTTTCCTCCTCAAGGCTATAGCGGACGATAACTAATTTCTTTGATATTCGAATCATGTCTCTTGAGAGATACTTGTGCTTTGTGCTTGTCTGTCAATCGTGTTAAAGGGCACGCACGTAATGACTGTTCGGTGGAAATATTATAGAGATTGAGTGGTTGTGTTCGAACCAGATGCTG
>ERZ781398.3084-NODE-3084-length-13310-cov-4.194115_pt1 | contig 13310 bp, 18 predicted proteins | sample MGYA00433077_ERZ781398 | MGnify/ENA primary metagenome ERZ781398 (study PRJEB29847, sample SAMN06458254) | wastewater metagenome | isolation source: Wastewater bioreactor | place: South Africa: Cape Town | study: EMG produced TPA metagenomics assembly of the... | reverse complement strand
GAACAATTCGAATGATTACTAAATAAACAATCGAGTTCAGTCTGTTTAGCCGATTGATTTAACATGAAATTTTCCAAGGGTTTCGTTTCATTGGTTAGATTATGTGATAAATAATCGTACCATTCATAAGCTGTATGTGTACTTAATTCCGATGAACAAAATATAGTCAAACCGAAGAATTCAAATAGATAGGCGAGAAGAAAGGCACTGAATATTAAAACAAATGAAAATGATCTCGATGATGAACTTCGACGAATTAATCGAACCGATGTTCCATACATATCATAGGCACGTTGTACAGCAAGAAATGCCATTAATAACAATGAAAATCGTATGTATAATTCATAATGACAAAATGGAATGAAAATTTGAGGAGCATTATGAACAAAATAAGCATAGAATTTAAGAAGAAAACTCGATGAACATGTTGAGCCAAATAGAAATCTATGAAACATTGTTTCTTGATAATATAATAATTTAATAACACGAAATGTTAAATATACACAATCTGAGATGAGTAATGCGACGAAAAATGGCGTTAAAATTGATACACGAAAACGTTTTCGAAAGAAAACACATATGCATAGCCAATTTCCGAATGAGCCAGCGAACATAATCACTAATCCAATCGATGTACATAACTCAATCATCGTTTTTATATACTAAAATAGGTAACAACAAAAAAAGATGAAGACGATAGACTCACGATTGTCAAATAACGCAAATAGAAATGACTATTCATCGTGTGAGTATTATTCAATAAATATAATGAAATTTCTCAAGAGTATATACGAGCTAGAAAACATTGTTCGAAAATCAAGTGACAAAATTATCTTGTTTCTTCTCACAGAATTCTCGAGTGGATTAAGAGCTTTAGTTTATCAGAAAAGAAAATTTAATCTAGGCAATCATTTGTCAATTGAGTTAATTAACTAGAAAAAAAAGGACTATACTACCTCGAATTGAAACTATTAATGCCAATTAGACATATTAGATAAGCCATTCGTTGGTTTAACAAATGCAAAATCATGCTTCTACGTAGAAATACAAGACAGAATTTTGTTTCTGATTTGCATAAGTTTTCGTGCTAATCAAACGGAAGACTAGACTACGAATAATTAATGAAAGAAATAGATGGAACACAAAATCAATATCATCTATATTTTTTCTATAGAAATCCCATTGAACAACAGATATGAAAACAAAGAAAAACTCTGTCGTTTTAACCATGTGATGTTTACTGTCAAACATCTAACTGTAGCAGATTTTATAATGATTTCTTTTTGTAAATGACAAAAACAGAATGTCGCATGGGTCTCATCTGTCATATAGCTAATGAATAGATAATGCAAGAACTAATCGAGATCTGTTTGTGTTGATTTGAAACGAAAAAACAATATTTTTGAATCATTTACTTTCTTAACTGACTATTTTTACCCTTTGAGTACACTGCATCTACCACAAAAAAAATATTTTAAATTATGTAACTTTATCTTGTAAAATTAACATAAAAATATTTTAATTTCAAATAATACATATAGTATTTTTTCTCTTAAAGACGGTGACTATGTGACTCTATATCTCCATTTTAATTTATTATTATACAATATTCGTTTTGGAATCTAATTAATCAGTCATTCATCATTCCTCGGATCTGTCACATAATGAGAAGACTTTCTTAAACTAGAAATATTTAAAAAAAAAAGACATAAATTAATATGTTCTTCAAATAAGGTCAAAACACTCTTAGTTATCTCATAGCCTGAAGATAGATGCATAGTTTGAAAATTAATATCTATTCTTTTCTTTATATTCATGAATATATTACTTGAATAATTGAAACATCACTATTTTCAGGCCAAGTCAAACTCATATCGTAAATTATCTCATTGTTTATTTGGAATAGAAAATTGTGTAAAGTAGAACATCGGAAGAAAACGATTTTTAGAAAAAATGAATATAAATATAATAAAGAAAAAGTAATGAAATAGCGTGAGAAGAATATTAAAGCTTAGATGACGCTTTTTTATCTATACAATAGAAAATAAACAAATGAAAGTTAAAAGCTTTTAGCTATTAACAATTTGCAATCATGTCAAACGATTAAAAGATCATATTTTTATAAAAAAAAAAGTAAAATTTAAAAATAATTCTTCTTAGACGTCATTAGAAAATCTCTATTGAAAAGAAAAAATAAATCTTATTTGTTAATGGATGACATTTCGCATGTGTCACCTACAATTATCAGTTTTTTGTTTAAGAAATAAACAGTGCTGAGATTTGCTCTTTTTTATCTCCAGATATAGATGTAAAAATGTTTGTCATAAAAAAAGAAAGTCCTTACTAGTTTGTGTCAACTTTACTCTCAAATATATTTCATGCGATTGTTTGTACTGGTATAAAAAAAAGTTATATCCCCATAGGTATATATATAACTTGTAGTTATTTTTGATGAATATTACTATAGTTTTCATAAGATTAATAAATATCGATGAATTTCCTAGTGGGTTAAGATCTGTGAATAAGTAGAATTGTTTTCATTTCATTGGATGTTTATACGATTATTGTAAATAATAGATATTCTTATTGTTTGTTTTCAAAAAAATGATTCGTGACCAACATAAAAAGTAAAATAATTGTCACAGATTCTCTCTTATGATTCAATGTTATTTGTCAAACTAATCCGATTACACTTGTGCTTATTTTCTAACTCATTGAATATCATGCATATTGTCTATCGTTGAATAGGCTTCAACGCAAGCTTTGTTAATCTACATCTATCTACATTACCTGATCAAAATAATCTGTCATTTCATATCCATATGGTTAAACGACAAGAAACGAAATAATAACCTTGAATCAGTTGTTGTTTTTTTTTCTCTTGATTAATTAAGTAGTAATGATTGTAGACGAAAAAGAAAATATATGAATATGCTATTTTCGACTTTCTTTTTTCTATATTATTGTATGAGTGCTTGATGATTAATGACATCTATCGATAATCGATGTTAATCAGAATGAAAAATCATCTTGAATTTGCATATCGAAAATAAAATTCATTCAGATTGATTCGATTGAAATCGAATTTACTTGTCAAATTTGTGTCTGTGAAAGATCAAAATGACTCATGAGTTTACACAACCACTCATTCGAGTAGTTTTGTTACAGTCAACGAAAAAGTAACCGAAGCATATAGGTAAATTTAAGGTTAATTACAGAAGATTTTTTTTCATTTGATTTCAAAAATGGCCAAACATCTGAAAAGAGTAAGTGCATTCGTGAATAGCTATTCGATTGAAAATAAAACCGAAAATAAATCTAGGAAATAGTTAAAGATCAGGTGTTAACAAGGTAGATATATTGCTCATTAGCTTTTTGTTATTTTCAAAGCGAAAAAACACGAACATAAACAAATTTGGATTTCGAGTGCAACTTGTTGTTTTCTTTTCATAGACAAAATTCTGACTTCGGAGATCGTAAAAGTGTATATTCCAATCACGCATTTGACACAGCCACTACGACCGTTTACGAAGATCAACCGTTATTAGCACCGCCGTCACCAAACCCAATGGAGCTCTCAGATAATCATCATTTACCACCATGGAATACCGATATAAGCGATGATGCAGATTATTACGAAATTATTCGACAATCTGAACGAGCAATTGAAGGCGGCGTGCTACCCGTACGAATAGCAGCTGGCTCGTCAGGCTCGTATTTTGTTCGAAATTTAGAAGGCGTATGTTGTTATTCTTTCGCAACATGAATAGTTTGTTGTCTTTTGCTTCTATAGAAAACTATTGGAGTATTCAAACCGAAAGATGAAGAACCCTACGGTCGTTTTAATCCCAAATGGACGAAATGGTTTGTTCGATAGGAACGAAGGATTTGATCGATTTTACGTTTCATTTAGGCTGCAAAAAAAACTTTGTCCTTGTTGTTTTGGTCGAGGTTGTCTCGTGCCTAATCAAGGCTACATATCCGAAGCTGGTGCGAGCATAATCGATCGTAAACTTCGGCTGAATATCGTGCCAAAAACGCGTGTCGTACGTTTAGCATCGAATTCATTTAATTATCCAGCTTATCAACGGCATTTAATCACGGCTACACGTGAAATAAACCAAAGTGTCAGTCGACATATGCATGGTCGACGGGTTTTTCACCCGAAAGGTCTACGACCGAAAGTAAATGAATTCGAAGAAGAAGACGAAGAAAAAACAACAGGACGAGTCTTATTTAGGTTGGATCATTTCAATTATTTGTTGAAAATTATATTGATGCCGATGTTTTTCTCAAACAAATCGATCAAAATCCACTTTCAAAAGAAGCTGAAACACAATTTCAACGACAGTTCGAACGACTTGTTGTTTTAGATTATATCATTCGAAATACTGGTAAACATTGAGATATGAGTCAAAACAAATAAATAAAAAGTACATGCGTGTGTCTAGATCGAAACAATGGAAATTGGTTAGTTAAATATCAGCCAAAAGCTGACAAAGAACGAGATCAAGTAAGAATAAATAATAATAATCATTGATAATATGCATTCTATCAATGGATTTTATCTCTCCAATCTAGCTTCTTCAGTCAGTTGCCAATTCTTCTGAACAAATCACTGAACAAGTAAATTTTCGATACGAGGAATATTTCTTTTCAATTGACCCATTTGTTCGTTCGCGTTTTTGCTTAGAGTGAAAGTCAGTCGGATGAATCGACGAATACTGTTGAAGTTCAAATCGCTGCCATTGACAATGGTCTAGCATTTCCATTTAAACATCCTGATGAATGGCGTGCCTATCCATTTCATTGGGCTTGGTTACGTCAAGCTAAAGTTCCGTTTTCCGAAGAAATCAAAACACTTGTTCTACCGTTTCTTTCCGATATGAATTTTGTGCAACATGAACTATGCGATGAAATTCAACGTTTATTTTCACAAGACAAAAGTTACGATCGACGACTTGTCGAACAACAATTGTCTGTTATGCGCGGACAAATTCTCAATCTTGCTCAAGCAATGCGAGATGGCAAATCGCCATTTCAATTAGTACAAATGCCTGGTGTGATCGTCGAACGTTTGCATAACGATCCGTTATCGAACAATCGACAATTTAAACAATCGTTCAATGAACGTTACCCATTATTTTCGTGGTTTTAATATTTCCTACATAATCACAACGATATTTTTCTATTTATTTATTTTTATTTTTGTTTATTTTTCAAGAATAAGGAATTGATATGCTAGATTCTTGACATATAAATAATAATTCGCTATTTAATAAAAAAAAAACGAAAAGCAAGTTCTAATAGTGAGAATGTTTTACGTGCCATTTGGAACCAACACGTTCCACCATGTTTAATAATTGAGGCATAGGTGCATTGGATGTAACGAGAATATCGTATGGGGAATTCGATCCTCGAGAAGGTGCTGGAGGCACTGCTAATCGAGGCATAGGAGCGGGAAGAGTTTGAATAATTGTTCCCGGAGTTGGAGGTTTAAATGTTCGTTCCATACGACTTAAAAATTTTGTATAAATGCCAATTGGTAAGAAGATTTCCAAGGTTGCTTTTAATTGTGCATTGAGAATATCATAGGTTCGATTGTGTCGAGCAAGACACATTTTATATAATTGAATTAGTGCTTGTCCATCCATGTTTTCACAGAGAGGCATAAGTTCAGTAAGTTTATTCATCGAAAGAAAATCTAATACATCCGATTCAGTCCAATAGTAGATATCTTTCGATCGGAAGCTCGAATTAGGTCGACGTGTTTTGTACGTATCCAACGGTGATAATGATGATAACGATTGATCGACCTTTGGCTCAGGTTTTTGTTCTACAACAGCTTGTTTTGTTGCCTTGACAATACTCGATGGATGTGGTCGGTTTCGTTGTCGGGATATTTCAGCCATTAGTTTTTCACAAGCCACAGGAAAATCAAATGAACCATAATCGACATAAATTCTTGTACCTATCATAAAACCTAGCCAACCATCGGCTCGATATTTAGGTCGAACAATCAATGGAATGAGACGTCGTTTACAATTAAACGCATATTCAGCTTCAGCTTGACAATATGTACTGTTTTTATATGATTCAGACATGCATAACAGTACGAATTCAGATGATTCGACAGCGTCGGCCATAGCACTCATTGCTAAAAAGAAAATGAAAACTCGTCCAATTGACGAATGATAGATACGTACCTGGACCAAACATATTATTGAGATCAATCCAAATTTTAAAACCTTGATCGGATAAAAATTCATAAATTTGTTTAACTAATTCTTTATCAGCATGACAATATGAAATCATCATATCGTACGGAAAAGTTCTTTCCTCTTGAGTACCATCAGCAGATTGACCTGTTTTTGTTGTTCCTGATAAATTTTCTTGACGTTCTTCTTCCTGTCGTTGAGCAACTTTATTCAAAAATTCCGGTTCTATTCAACATTGAAATGTATTTATTGTTATCTTTTATTTTCTTCTACCTTTAACAAGTTTCCAAACGAGGCCATCTGCTGCTTTGTGTACCTCTTCTTCTTCCTCCGAGTCTTTCGATAGTTCTTGTACTTTTTCTTTTAAATCGTCATTATCTCGAAGAACATCGGCTATTTTCGAGTTAAATGCTAGTGTACAAAGAAGTTTTAAAAGTAAAGCTAAAGCTGTTCCAACTAATCGATCTGTCGATTGAATAAGAAATCCGAGCATATTTTGTTTTACAATTTCTTCTTTTAATTGTTCATGTTGAACGAGAGCTTGCATTGTTTGTAATAGTTGTATACTATTCGATGAATTTTCTTCGACCGAATGTTTGAACGCATTGAAAACTGTCGATAGAAGAGCGCCCGGATCTTTCATTGATTGAATATCATCATCACCTGTTGTATAAGCAAGAAGTGAATGCGTATTGTAAACAATCGATTCGTCTTCAGCAGATGTATAACGTAGGAAAACTGATGACAATTTTTTCTCTTTAATATGAGTTAAAATCGTTGAATTACTAATACAATTCGAGAGCAAATAAATAGTCGTATCGATTAATTGTAGTTCAGAGCTTGAGAATTGATTTGGAAGTTTATTGAGAAAGAACGGATTTTGTATGAGTTTCAAAATATGATCAATAAATGGCAAATGTGAAGTGAGCACATCGGAATTTTTCGAACCATGATTAACGAGAAGAAATAGATGTTCAATAGATTGAAGTACCGTCTTTTTCCAGAGAGATACAGACGGTAGTAATCGGCCAAGCAGTGCAGTATATTTTGGTAGCATAATAACGAGTAATTCTTGAGTGATTTCTTCATGACGAGAACCTAACAAATATTAATAGTAGGAGTTGAAGAAAAGAGGCTCTTTTTTTGAAAAATTATTTACCTCGATAGCTAATAAAAAAACGTGGACAATGAAGAAGAGCAAGTTTTTGTCTTGGTAATAATTTTTTCACATTATTTTGCAGATAATGAAATGAATTCATATAGAAATTCGATGTTAAGCACGTAATAATTGGATCTATGAATCCAACTAATTGATCTTGATTAGCTGTTGAATTTTCATCGATTAATATTTGATAACTTTTATAGATATTAAAAAATCGAAGAAAATATTTTATTACTCGTTTGTTTGGATTTTTCTTCGATGTAATAATATATTTAAGGAACGATGCAAGGGTTTCAATCAAAGACGAATTATTTATCCACGATGGATACAAATTAATATCGTCGATCGATTTCAATAGTGCTTTGACTAATTTTGCAATATTTCGAAAAAAGAAAAGATCATCTTCGGTTACTTTTGATTTCAATGTCCATTGTTGAAGAAGATTAACCAGTGGTGTTTGAATCAAAGTAAAAAACTCATGTTGACGAACACTCGGTAAATTCGATCGATTCGTTTGAATTAATGTAAAAATAATTTCTTTTAAATCAATTGTTTGTTGTTTTTCATTTTGAATACTGTTGACATGTTCGAATATATCGTCTAGTATATTTGATATATTATTTTCTTTATCACGAAGAATTTTGCAATATTGAGTTGTTTCCTTTGATATACGTGGTGCATTCATATTCTTTGCTAAACGCTTTGAATATTGACGAGGTAATGCGTGCGAATTATAAACTGCGTACATATTTGTCTCTAATACGTGCAAAATAATTTAGGTGTTGACCTTCAAGTGACTACCAATATGACTGAAATATATAGAATATATAGAGAGAGACCAGTAATAGCGCAATAATGATTCATTATTCGTGACTGCATATGATTATACGCTCTTCGGACCTATTTGTTTTTTGATTGTATGCAGACATTCTGCAATATCATAGACTCGATTCTTTTTGTTTTTGTTTTTCATCAGACAATGTAAAAATGGTCGAAATAATATATTAAATAAACATATTCCCTCGTGCTTATATTCCCTATTATCGCACTACGGACATCCTTCGAACTGAGGTCTGCATTTTCGTTTTTACTTTACGCTCGAATAAACCATGTGTATATGTATCGCTTCAAGGATAGTCATCTGTGACTAAAAAGACCGTTTTCGTTTTGATGATCGTAATTGTCAACAAAAAAAAACGAACGAAAGAAAACAAAATCATCAACAATATCATTCGTGATTTTCGTACTTAATAGCCATTTGATTTAATCATGAGTGATGAGCAAATCGACATGCGAAGAGTTAGTGTGAGCCCAATTTGGTCGCGTTTAATATTTGGTAACGCACAGTCAAGTAAAGATTCAAATGGTTCGGAAAAAGAAGAATCCGAAATAGCTATTGAAAGACAAACAGAAAATTCACGTAAAGGTGGAACAATTTGGCAAGCACTTTTAAAAGCCGATCAGTCGGCAATGGAACGTCTTGTGAAAGAAAATCCAAATATCGTCGATAGCCGAGGAGCCGTCGGTGAATGTCCTATACATATGCTCTTTTTGTACGGATCTGAAACCCATCTTCAAATGGCTCGTTATTTAATAACGAATTATCCGCATACTATTACTCAAATATATAATGGAGCAGTAAATGAAATTGATACTTAGTTTCTTTTCGTTTTTTTTTCTCGTAGGAATATTACGGTGAAGGCGTACTTCATCTTGCAATTATTAAACGAAATGCAGCAATGGTCGAATGGTTATTGGGTGATAAACATAATCAAACATACACTGAACAACTATTAACATCGGCTGCAAGTGGAAATTTTTTTAAAACGTTTGTCTCGGATTCACTGAAGCGTAAAGAATCGAATTAAGTTCGTTTTAGAGGTCGACCATGTTATTTTGGCGAATTTCCTCTTGCTTTTGCTTGTTGTACGAATCAATGGGGTATAGCTGAAATTCTTCTCAAACACGGCGCATCTATGGATGCGGTACAATCTTTAGTTTTCTTCTTTTTTTTTGTCTTTGAATTGATTCTCGAACTTTTAGGTTGATTCTAACGGTAATAATGTCTTGCATTTACTTGTTATTCATAAACTACCAAAAATATACACGAAATATAAACAACGTTGGATTGAAGAACAAGAGAAATTCAAAGAGTCAAGTGACGATGAAGATGATGAAGATGAAGATGATCAATATTTTCAACTCGAAAAACAAACCGTTACGCCTCTATGGAAACGATTGAATAAGGAGGGTTGCACACCATTAACTTTAGCGGCAAAATTGGGTTTGGCCGATATGTTTTCGTTTCTATTAGAAGAACGCAAAATAACTCAATGGAGCTTCGGACCTGTAGCGTGCGTACTCTATCCATTAGATCAAGTTGATTTAGAATTTCAAGAAGATGTAAAATTAAAGAGACATAAAAAAATTCAACAGTTAATTGTTTGCTTTCTTGTTTTTTTGAATTCAGGGCGCTGACGCACCAACTGGTGCTTTGGAATGGATCGTACAGAATGCGCATGTTGAATTGATCATGCATCCGCGTATGGTCGACTTAGTTACCAAAAAATGGGAGCGTTTTGCACGACGTATATTCTTCCGTCGATTTATGAATACATTAACCTATTTGACTATATTTCTTCTTACAACAATTCTCGATCAAACTCGTATCGAAACTGTATGTGAAGAACTTTGTTCTCGGTGATTTTTACTGAACTATCTTGATTTAGATTGAAGGTGAAGGCGATGAAGCTGTTGTAACACATGTTGAAAGTCCGGGAATGATTCATCAGGGGATTTGCACGATCGGTCGGATGATTGTTCTAGCTGGAGCAATATGGAAAGGTAAATCAGAATATGCTGAAATGACAAATGTCGGTTTCCGGAAATATTTTCAAACGACGGTAAATTTCGATGTCTTGCTTTGAAATCATCTGTTGTTCTTTGACTTGATTGTCAGGGTTCGGGTTTACTCGAAAATTGTTTATCATGCTTGTTTTGTCTGAGTATCTACATAGTCAATATTCTTCGAATCTTTGATATTGAAGCACAAACAGCTGCTCTAGCTATAGCTTCACTTCTCGGTTGGGGTTATGTTCTTTTTTTTGTCATGGCTTTTCGTTTAACTGGACCGTTCGTTGTTATGATCTATGAAATGTTATTGAACGATGTTCTTCGATTTTTTATTATCTATGTCGTATTTTTAGTTGGCTTTTCTCAAACATTTTTCGTTCTCTTTGATTACAATGGTATTCAAACATTTCGTTTTCATCAATTATCCACATCTTGAAAACGAAATATTTTTATTCTAGGTTTTTCTGGATTTCTTGTCAGTGTTAAACAATGTTTTCTCGGTATGCTAGGTGATTTCGATCTCGATGCATATACAGACACAACATTTCGTTATATTAGTGTTTCATTATTAATTTTCTATATTATTGTTGTAACAATTTTGTTACTCAATTTACTTGTAGCTATGATGGGTGATACCTATGGAAATATAATTGAAGGTGCAACACAAGTTTGGTGAGTTTCGAAAGAACGAAAAAAAAAAAAGTTTCATTGTTGTTGTTGTGTTTTTCGTTGAAGGCATTTGGAACGTGCACGTATTGTGTTTGCAATTGAAAATGAAATGTCAACTGCAGATCGAGATTTACCAACGAATAAATATTGGACAAATATCGACGGTGAACGATATTTACAAGTTGAAGAAGTTGATGAACAATGGTTTGCTGAGGAAGATGAAAACGATGAAAAAGATGAAAAAGAGGAAAAAGAAATAGAAAAAGACAAAAAAGGAAATGAAGAAGAAAAAGACGATAATAACGATTCAGCGGAACTTTAAAGTCTTTTGGTAGTTCTTTTAGCAAATAAATTTATTGAAATAGAAAAAAAATATATTCAAGGACAAGATCTAATGTTTTTTTTAATATGGGCGTATTTCGTACGTAATAGAAAATATAATTAGATCAGTTTTGTCAATCTTCAATCATTTACATCAGAAAAAGATCGAATGGCTTCTGAAAACAGCGAAACTCATTAATGTCATTGAACTGATTCATAAATGAGAGAAAAACATATGCCTCCTACTCACTCTCAACAGAGACAGATTGATTTTCTTATGCTCAAGAAATCAGAGAAGAAAATCTTCATTTTATCTCATGTATATACACATATATATATATCCATGCATAAATCTCGTTTGTATTGTCATTAATAATAAGATAAAGTTCACTTTTTTGGTCTCCGAATGTCGTACAAATCATCGTACTTTCGATGTCTCGAAGTAAGTCTATTCGAATTTGAAAACAAATGGGAGGAAACAGAAAGATTTAATTTTAGCATCGATTATCAACTTTACACGAAGATATGGACGATCAAGAAGCAGTTGCCGTTGTCAATCATGAATTTCCAATTGAAAAACTCAAGGCACTTGTTCAGCAAGGACAAACAACTTCGTTTATATTTTCAATTAAAAATCGTGTCGGAGGTTTAGCACGAGCTCTGCGAGTTTTTCAAGTAGATTTTGCTAAACTAGGATTTCATTTTAAAATTCAATTTGAATTTTTAAGGAAAATGGTATCAATGTTGTTCATATTGAATCTCGTCGTTCACGTCGAGTAAATTCTGAATATGAAATATTCGTTGATCTCGAAGCTGATCGTGCTCGTGTTCACGAATCGATCGAACAATTAAAACGACAAGTTTCATGTGTTCGATTTGATTTAAATAATCTATCGGATTTAACTGAGAATTTCGAAGAAATATGTGCTGATACGGATGAAAAAAATGAAAATGAAGAATTCGATTTACCTCCACCGTCACCATTTCTGGACCAAAACGGCGATCCAATAAAACGTAAAAGTAAGTTGACACGTAAAAAGAGAATAAAAGAACGAAAACTAATAAAAAGGCAAGAGTCCGAGGGCAACAGATGGACGTTATTACTTATCGATAAGTACAAAAAAAAAAGAACGAAGATCAAATCTATTTTTAACCCGAGGACTAGAAATCGAACATACCTTTTGACATCGAAAATAATTCCGTCGGAGAAAAAAAACAACATAAAAGAAGTACGCAATATTGTACGAAAACAATTTTTTTATTAAAAATTAAAAGACAACTAGATCGTGTTCTTATGCACGCCAGAGAGAAAACATCATACTGGCAATGTATGCAAGACACATGATCAGAAAAGTGCTCTTATAACTTATTGAATAGCGTCGTTTCGGCACCAGATATATAATAATCAAAGAAAATAATATTATTATTACAAATTTTTCATTGATAAATTTCGACTTGGTGAACAGAAGACAAATGGAAATGCTAGCCGATCAATTATCGGGCTCACATATGCAAAATGCGCTCGAACAACATATGTACATATCAACAGATCATGTGATTTGTTACGATGAAGTTCTATGTTATTTATCCAATATAATTGGTCAAGGTTCATTCGATGAAATTCAAGAGAATCTCAAACGTTTTTTTACAAGTGAACAAATTCATCAAGCTCATCAACATCTTCAATCAGCTCTTGATTATACATTGACAACAATCGATTCGAATGACCAATCATCTGTATATAATCTTCTTCGACAATGTAGATTAGATCTCAATCAATCGACAAATTTATTAATAATCATGGAAACTATTTCTACAAATAAATTATTTTCATATCTACCAATATTTGTAACACATGATTGGATTCATATGATACGTAGTATTCAAAATATCGAACAATTCGATACGGGTTCGACATCAATGTCAAATCTTCATCAACAAATGTGTCATCTCAAAGAACATATGACATCCTTAGATTCTATCATTAAAAATTTCAATACAATTTCAACAACAAATAATCAATTATCAATGTCACCACTGACAAATGATCAATGCTGTTTACGTACATATTGTACACATAACACCAT
>ERZ781398.3077-NODE-3077-length-13334-cov-3.909255_pt1 | contig 13334 bp, 22 predicted proteins | sample MGYA00433077_ERZ781398 | MGnify/ENA primary metagenome ERZ781398 (study PRJEB29847, sample SAMN06458254) | wastewater metagenome | isolation source: Wastewater bioreactor | place: South Africa: Cape Town | study: EMG produced TPA metagenomics assembly of the... | reverse complement strand
CGTGTCATCGATATTCAAAATGCATTGAAAAGTGCCGATGTCAACAAAGATGGCATCATCGAAGTAAATTTAGTTACAATCGATGATTTGATATTGAATTTGTTCTGTTTAGTTCGATGAATGGCGTCGTGAATTGAAAGCTCGTGGTTATACTGATGTCGAAATCGAGAATGTCTTTGCACGATACGATTCCGATGGTGATCGTGTTCTTCGTGATGCCGAACAACGTAAATTCAAAGCTGATCTCGCCGCACAAGAGAATAATCTCGAAATGGATATCAACGATTTAAATAATTCCCATGGAGCACAGTATACGAACTGCAAAATAAAACAAAAAACGATCGATTATCATTTTGAATTTAGACATAATAAAGAAGACGGCAGTACTGCAGCAGCTACAACAACATCAAGCGGAGCAACAGGTGGCAATGAAAATGATCCGGCTAATCGTATAACCTACGATGAATTCGCTATTTTGGTTCGACGTATCGATCGAATGGAATATTCAATTGGCAATATTGTTTCACGAGTAGGACTTCGAACAATTTTTTTTTCGTGTTTTTTTTATTGGCAATCAATTTAGATCGATGGTGTTCTAACGAAATTAGAATCGTTAGAAAAAGGCAAAATGAAACGACGTGAAGCATTGACACGTATACTCAATAGCATTTCCGAGGATAATCAAATGAGCAAAGAAATGAAACAAGAACGTTTGGAGAAAATGATTCGTGATGAACTCGAAGAAAATCATTCCGATCGACAAACACCAGTTCAAAGTTTACTTCCAACATCGGCATCATCGCCTGGCGCACCGACCAGTGGTCACGATCGTTCACCGAATCGTTTCAGTCCAAATACAAGTGGACATGTACAATTTTAAAATACGGTCCAAATATACGCGTTTAACGTACATTTTATTCTTTTCTTTTAATCCAAAAAACAGCTTTTTGTTTTTGTTCTAAAGCGATGTTCGTTTTCTTCCTCTTCTTGAAATAAACTAAATATTTATCAACATTATATTATATTACTCATGGGTTTTCGTTTTTTTTTTCTTTCGGAATTCGAAATCAATTCAAATTGACATTGGTGGCACAACCAACCTCTTCAGAAAAACAATATTTAACCTTTTCTTCATACGATTCGTGCATGTTTTATTACGTTGTTACGAAAAGATAATATTTATCTACCTCCTCGTGCCGAGGAGTTCTTTTTTTATAATTTTAGTCTATTATTCATTTTATTCTTGTCTCGCTTTTTCGTTCTCTTCCATGATTGCTGATTCAATATGTTTTTCAACAATCTCTCGATGTATTCGATACCAATTCTGTGTATTATACTTGTTGTTGTTGTTGTCGTTGTTCTTCCAACATCACGACATATGTTCAATTATCAATTGAATGGCAAACGAAAACGACGCTGTTCCCGTAACGACGATGACGAACTCATACAACCGGACATATCAATTAACTTTTGTGATACAAAATCAATAGCATTACGTTTAGAAGCAGATCTCGATTCTGACAACGATGGTGATGTGAAATGAAGAGAAAAAAAAATTACATTTATTCAATAGAAAATAAATAAAATTTCGATACAAAAAAAAATATATTGTCGATTATTTCTTATTCTCTTCAAATTCTTCTAATGTTTGAAGAGGATTTGTTTCTTTATGTTCAACGATTTCTTTTGATTGTAGTAGGTTTTTTTCATATCGTAATAGCTGTAAAATAAAACCTTCATTCGGCCAAATTTGAGGACGTTTTTCAAACAAAAAATTAAATGCATCTTTCAATGTATTATGATGATATTTCATCAAATAGGCAAGAACAATCGTCGCTGATCGTGAGACGCCTAAAACAAGAATTAGTTAAATCAACAATTTAGCTCAATTTCATTTTTACCAGCAGCACAATGAACTAAACATCGTTCTTTTTTCTCAAAGAAACTATGTAACAACTCATTCGTTCGATCGAAATGCTAAACAAAACAATAGAGAAAAAAACAATCAAACATCGATTCGTTCTACTTGTTTAATATCCGTATGTGGCACATCGGCCATGGAAATATGTATAACATCGAAATTGTCATGAATTTGTGAGCTTAATTTTAAATCACAAACGTTAATGATATGTTTTATTTGAAATTTCGTTAGAAGAGTTTCGTTTGATGCATGTTGGATATTTCCAAGAAAGAGAAAATCATCGAGTACTAATGATGGTTCATGCAATCGTTTATATTGAAAGTGTTTGTCAAAAGTTGCTTCACGTTCCTGTTCAAAAACTTTCATTTGTTCACGTTCATCATCAGTCATTTCCATTTTTGGCGATGATAGCGTTTGATTGTACTCGAAAGACACAAGCATTTTTCCAAGAAAAAAGAATTCGAATATATAGACAGACACAGTCCACTCACTGAATCATTATTGGTGGAAACGATCGGCCAATAGACGAACAATAGTGGATTTACGAGAAAAAAATCGATGAAGAAAAATATTTTCGAATTGAAAAAATAAAAATAAATTCTTCGATTGAATTTTTGCAGAAAAAAATCATTCGTTCGAAGGTCAACGAAATGGAACAATGGCTGCCACTTGACAGAATTTATTAGCAGCAAATCAATCAATCTCTATTGAGTTTCTTTTTTTTTTCTTATTCTTCGTCATTTTGCTTGGCCTATCAAATGCTTATCCAAAGTGAATTCATACGTAAATAACGATCATGTATGGAAAAAATAAAACTCTCAATGCTCCATCTGATATTCATGCTAAAGACAAGTAAATCAGAAGAAGAAAAACACGTATATTTCTAAATCGATATCTTGTCTAGATTAAATTTGTACATATATGAATATTTGTATCATATCGGTGCAGCGAAAGCTGCTCAGGGATTTTGTGCCGATGTAAGTGATTGATCGATTGAGTGAGAAGATGAGATTTTGATTTTCGTTTTTCAATTCAAGATGAAATGGGAACCAAGTAAAATGTCACTTGGTGAACCGCCTGGTTTCTTACTTAGTTGGTGGTGGTATGCGAAAAGTCAAAGATTTCGAGGATTTGCTATTGATGTTTCGGTTTTCTAGTGTTTTTTGGGATTTATATAGTGCAGCACCTGAACGACGAGATCAACATCCACATTCGGAAGAAGCAAAAGCGTTTCACGATTATGTAAGTGAGAGAAAAGAGATAGAACGATGTGTATGTGTGTGTTCTAGGGATTTATCAATGCGAATGGTGGAATGCCACCTCAAGTAGGATGAAACATTTTTTCTTTACTCGAAATTCGTAATTTTGTTGTAGCCAAATGGACCGCCAAGTATGCCGATGAATGTCAATGACGGAATGCATAACTCAGGCGTACCGATGTTTCCTGTAAGAGATTGATTTTCGATTGAATGTAAACTATTATTTTCGTTGTTTTAGCCGCCTGGACCACAGATGATGAATCAGGTATTTCGTTTGAGAAGAAAAAGAATGTAAAAAATGTGAATTTGCTTTTGTTCAGTATCCTCGTTATCCCAATGCTCCTCCGCGTTCACTCATTCGAATGCCTTCGCAACCGGACTATTCAGTGAGTCTTTTTTTTTAAATAATAAAATTTCGAAGAGAAACCATCGATTTTCAGAGTGGAATGCCACCGCAAATGGATCCAACTCGAAATGGTATTTCAATAATTTGAAAAGAGATAAGTATTCAATCGAATATTTAGGTTTACGTATGCCATCTCTCGGTGCTCGAATGCCAACGACTCCCATCGGTCATCCAGGTCCACCTGGTGGACCAATGCCAAATGCATGTCGACCTCAAGGCATGTCGCCATCGATCAATCCGCCAGGACCACGAATGTACATGACAAATTCACCTGGCGTAATACAAATTTCGAGTTTTTTCGACAGTAATCTACGTCTTTTCTCTTTTTAGATGGGCTATTCTTCTTCTTCACCAGCTCCGTACGGTCCGACCGGTGGTCACACTCCAACAACTCCTACAATGATGTCCAGTCCTCAAGATGCCAATGGCGGAGAAATGCAACCGTATTCTATGCGAACGATGCCCCCCGGACCTGCCCCAATGGTTTTATTTTTTAAATATTTCTTTCCAATTTTATTTTTTTCGTCTTCTAGTTTCATGATCAACATCTAACACATCTTCCACCTGACATGTCTCATCACACACCGATGAATGGTAAATCAAAGTCGATCGATCGTCCATTTATTTCTCTCTCTCTCTCTCGTTTAGGCGAATACGATCAACAAATGAAACAATCACCGAATTCGACTCTTCCGCCGCCGCCTCCTGTTCCGCCTGATGTTCCGACTTACACGAATTTCGACGAGTCAAATACTGATACGAATGCGATATTGAAATTGAAAGAATCGATGCAAGAAGAAGTGAAAAAATTCGATAAAACACCGACGAATGACGATTTCAATCAGTTCGGTTCAGTTGGGTAGTGCCGATCATTTCTAATTGCTTTTGTTTTCAAATTCAAATCCGCACTAAACAAACTAACAACATTCTCAACCTCATTTTTGTTCTCTCTTCTTCTTCTTTCCTTGTCTTCATTAGTTGTCTCTTATTTTAGTTACAAAACTAGAAAATCTTCTCTTTTTTTTTATCTCTTTATGCGGATGAAAACAGTGATAAAATCCTGAAGATTTTCGTCGTTTCCATCAATACGACGAGTCTTCCAACTTTATCAAGTGCATTTCTCTTTAAATATATATATATATACGTATACTTTGTGTGTGTGTGTGTTCATGTACAGTTCTCTCAATATATTTGTGTCTTCTCTCTAATATTCTTAAATATACATATTTGAAGAAATGAAAAGTTTACTTGCTCAACACCCTCACCCTCAAGAGGAGAAAATGTGTGAAGAAAAAGTAATGACTGATATGCTTGAATGAATTGTACAATTAAAACGACAAGAGTCGAGAGCAAAATGAATGTTGTACTTTTGATTATTTTAGATGATGAATGAAACGTTAGATAAACAATATTTTGATGTCAATTTCGATTTTCATGATAATAAATATGAACCAATAAAGAATATCGGTAGATAAGTTCTTTCTTCTATTTATCAATTCTTCAAAATTTTCATTCAGGAAATGGTGCCTATGGCGTTGTATGTCTAGCTCGTCATCAAAAAACGCAAACCAATGTCGCCATTAAAAAGATTGCCAATGTTTTCGAACATTTCTTAATCGGCATGCGAACATATCGAGAAATAAAAATTCTTCGACATTTAACAAATCATGAAAATATCATTACAATTCGTGATGTTTTTCTTGATACACAAGCACAGAAAGATGTTTACATTGTTTTTGATTATATGGATACGGATTTAAAACGAGTCTTAGAATCGAATCAAACATTAACCAATGATCATATCAAATATTTTTCATATCAAATTCTTAATGGAATCGCTTTCATTCATCAAGCAGGCATTGTGAGTTGAGGAGAGTCGAAGTCGATGGTTTATGCGTCGATATTTTCTCTAGATTCATCGAGATTTAAAACCATCGAATATACTCGTTAGTCAATCGTGTAATTTAAAAATTGCAGATTTCGGTAGATGATTTTAAAAAATCATTTGCAATTGAGGGAAAATAATTCGTTGATTTTCAATTAGGCATGGCTCGACAGTATCGTGATCATGATCAGACTCAATATGTCGTCACGCGTTGGTATCGTGCACCGGAGGTTATTCTCGGTTATACTGAATATTCTCAAGCGATTGATCTCTGGTCGATGGGCTGTATTCTTGCTGAAATGTTCGGTCGAAAGCCGATTTTCTCGGGAACGAATACGATTGCACAGATTCAATTGATTTTTATTATTCTCGGAACGCCATCGAAAAGTTATTTGTCATCATTGAATAGCGATTGTTTTCGACGTTTAATTTTGAGTATGAACAAAGATATCTCGTGAGGAGAAAAGAAAAACGCAGCTTTTTGAATAGGTGTTGGCAATCGTCAACCAGCAAATTTCAAAGCTTTATATCCGAATGCAACTGATGAAGGAGTCGATCTTTTAAAACAATTACTTGTTATCGAACCTGAACAACGTATAAGTGCAACAGCAGCACTAAATCATAGTTTTATCAATGAATTTCTTGTTAAATTCGATGACACGAATGAATCCATGATGGAACAAGAAGCCGAAAAGTTCGATTTCGGTTTCGAAAGTGAAGTAAGAAGATAAAATAAAACAATACAATCATGCATTTGATTTATAGAAATGGACATTAGATCAACTACGTGCAGCTATTCACGAAGAAATCTCACATTTTCAATGTCGACCAATACATGACGATAAACTCGTCGTTCAAGATCAAAAAATGGAAACACATCAATGTGTTGTTATCGTTGATGCAACTCCTCCGCCTACGAATAAATTACAAATCGATACGACTCGTTTAATTGATAAAAAACGTAAACATCGTCGTAAGTTTTCTTTTTCTATTTTTATTTTAAATAAATAATCATTGTTTTGAAATTTCAAAAACAAACAAAAGGACGAAAACATACTCATCAACATCATCAAACGAAACGATCATTTGTTGCGATGAATACTGATGAGCAGACGAACAGTGCTGATACAAATGATGAAGACCTAACAAACAATTAAATTTCCATTTTCATTTATTTATTTATTTATTAATTTTTTTTTCCGTCTTCCTTTTCTTCTTATTTTTAAAAGAAATAAATTTTCATTTCGCACTTGTTTTATTTATTTATTCATTCATATCATTCGAACACTTCATTGACGTAGATACGTGTTTCTTATCTTTTCACTTGTTATTTCATTCGTTTCTTTTACATATACGTAGGTGTAACATTACGAGCAAACATCAAGTGAGTGAAATAGAAATTCTATTCTTCGCGTAACAAAACGAAAACAGTACATACAATGATTCGAGCAAAAAGTACGTTCGACGATACATTTCCTTTGACATGCACTATTGAAGGTTCTCAATTAAACGAAGGTCACGGGGTAATGAGAAAGAACGACAACATAAACACAAATATTAATTGATTTCTAATTTTCATTAAAAAAAAAACACAATTGATTAGGAATATTCGATTCGAATTTCGCGTGTGTCCGATGATCCGTTACGATCGTGGGTTGTAACGAAACGTTTCCGAGAATTCGATGATCTAAATACGATTTTAAAAGAATACGGTTATGATTTTGATTTACCACCAAAGAAAATTCTCGGACGAACTGATAAAGCATTTATGGCAGAAAGACAGAAAGGTCTTCAAGTAGGTGTTGTGAAAAACATGAATCGATATAAATTAAGTATTTTTTTTTTGTATTCATTAAGACATATCTCGATTCACTTGTTAAACAATTCGAACTTTGTAATTCATTATTGATTCAGCGTTTTCTCGATCCTGAAAATCACGTCATTAATCATTCCGGTAGATTTGATTTATTTTTTTAAAATTGATAATAGATTTTGAGTTTTTATTTTAAGAATTAGCATTACAGTACACATCAATGTTTCTTCGTTCAACAAATAATGCGTATCAAATAATCGAACAATTACCTGATTTAGGTTGGAGACACACGAAAACGTATTTTCTTGCAACTAAAGCTGGATCTTTAAATAAAGATGACCGTTATCTTTTATCATGGGTATGAAATTGAGTTCTTAGTTTTTTGACCTTATGTTTTGTGTTTGATTAGTGTCAATACGGATTAGATAAAACGTTCGGAGAGAAGGAAGTAACCCATTGTTTGAAATTTTTAAAATCAATCGCAGTAATATTATGTTGTTTTTATTTTGCTATTGAAAATTTCGAAATCATTTAGCATCCATTAATCGTACCAATCGAAGAAATCTATGCGAATGATTCAGGTGTATTGGTTGTGTATAGATTTTTCAGTCAAGGTTCATTGAAAGATCATTTAAATCAGACAAAACCAAATAATGGTTCATATTGGAAACGATACGGTCGAAAGACGCCATCGAAAGGACTCACTCTAGAACAAATCAAAGTCTATGGTCGCTTTATTCTCGAAGCTTTAAATTCTATCTACGAAAATGGTCTCGTTTACGGACATTTACATAGTGGAAATATTTATTTTGATAAAAATTCATCACATCCAGTTAAATTACTCGATCTATCGAATGCACTCAGCGGTGTCTCATCGAAATATCGATGTTATATATCTGAACTCAAACAGATTCGTGTAAAGATACAGGAGAAAAAGCAAACAAATATCATTGTTTTTTTACTATAGACACTTGATCAATGTGATGTTTATGCTTTTGGACGAGTTCTTTATGAAATGGCAACTGGCCAAGAATGTCCAACAACGACTTGCATGCAATTTCCTAGTTCTGTACCGACACTATTACAGCCAATTCTACTGAAAATTCTCTGTCCAACTGGAGATTTACCGAGTATTCAAGAACTTCTCAATGATTCATTCTTTCAAATAACAACATCGAGTAATATCGAACGATTCAAAGTACAATTAAGTTCAAAAGGTAAAGAAGCCTTCGAACAAATCAGTCGAACTGCACAAAGTCGATTGGAAGGTGATCAGACGAAGGTAAACAACAACTTTGATTTTCTTTAAAATTCAAAAATATATGATCTAGATAAAAAATGTACGTCGATTGAAAAATTCTAGTCAATTCATGTCAGACGAAGAAAAACTCAAACGACGACGAGAACGACAAGTATGTCAACACAACACAAAACTATTTCTATTGACTAAATTTGTTTTCAGTTAAAAGCAGCAGGACTAGCTTCAGATCCGAATTTAAACGTCTCAACAACATCAAGTATAATTCGATACTTAATTCCTCTCTTTCGAGTATAGAAAATTTTCTTTGAAATTTTAAGAAACAGTTCAACGTTCAATCAGCGTTGATCCATTACAATTAACTACCGCACAATCATCATCATCGTCAAGAAAGCCAATGGTATCCCAGATGAGTGTCGATATTCCTGAAAGACCGACAGCAGCAGCACCACCACCCCCAGCAGCAGCTCCACCTAAAGTTTCAGCAGCACCTCCTCCTCCGCCACCACCGCCAGCAGCAGCAGCTGCACCACCACCTGCATCAGGCGATCGATCACAATTATTAAATTCAATCACCGATTTCAGTTTGGCGAAACTGAAAAAGGCAAAAACAAATGATCGTAGTGCACCGAAATTCAAATAACTCAGAATATATTATCTCTCTTTCTTTTATTTTTTTATGACATGAAAGCGCTTTTTTCTTTTCTTCTTCGATAGTCAATAATATGTTATTTTTATGAGTGATTCAATAAAAAAAAAGAAGAAGGAGAATTTCGATACGATGAAGATCTGTTGTTGGAAACTAGATTCCGATACTATAGTTGAGAACAAACAAATCGAATGGATGAAAAATCTACCGAGTGATTTGCACGATGAGCCAATTACAAAACTTGCTATTCCAGGTAGACATTTTTGGAGCGAAAAACAATAAATATCGAACACATTTGTGATAGGAACACATGATTCGTTTGCATTCAAATTAACACGACAACCAGGACCCGATTTAGATGCGAGTTTACGACGTGTCAATTTACTTATCAGTCCAATTATTAAAAACTGGAGTCTCACTCAGCAGTTTACATTTGCAGGTAGATCTGTTCTTTTTGTTTTGGTCGATTTCCGAAAATAACTTCATAGTTTGTAGAACAATTGCATATTGGTATTCGATATTTTGATTTACGTGTTTGTCGTACGATAAATGCGTCGATAGTCAAACGGAGTCCATTTACGTTTACACACGGTCTACGTGGAGGTTTAGTTCGTGATGGTCTCGAAGAAATCAATGAATTTCTGAATAGACATCCTCAAGAAATTGTTCTTTTGGATTTTATACATTTTTATGATTTTAATGAAGAATATGGTCATGAGCAATTGATCGAACTTATTCATGAAATTTTCAGTGAGAAAATTTGTACAACAGCGAAAACAGTATCAGATTGTACGCTGAACTATCTTTGGAGAAATAAACAACAAGTTATTCTGCTATATAATCAAAAGCGAGATCAATGTTCAGCATATATGAATCGAATAGGTCATTTTTTTCAAATTTGTCAATCACCTTGGCCAAATACATCGAATGTTGACATGCTCTTTCGTTTCCTTGACGAAAAAGTTTCACAAGCTCGATCAACAACTTGTCTCAATGTTATTCAAGGACAGATTACTCCCGATAGTGCAACTATACAAAATAATCCATTTAGTTCACTGAAGAATTTTGCTCGTGAAACAAATCAACGATTAAACCAATGGTTAGGTGCTTGTCAACGTGATCCATCGTTAATCAACGGTGTTAATATTGTTATTTGTGATTTTGCTACTCAACAATTTGCTAATGCTGTTATACAACTTAATCATCAATCACGAAGCTAACATCATGAACAAAGTCTTCTATTTTATTATGAATGAAATCTCTTGATAATAATACAAAATTTATTTTAAAGAAAATCATTAAATATAATTTCATGAAACAACTATCACCAAAATGAAACTTCACTATATTGCACAGAGTTGCTCGTGTTTCGTTTCTCTGTTATGAGCACACGATAGCTACTGTAATAAGCAGTTGAGTTAACAGCAATAGTATTTCCACATGTTAATCGACTTGTTGTATTAACTAAACCCGACGGACCTACATAAACACTAGTCCAACTTGAACCATACACCAAAGCATTTCCCGTCGCATTACTTCCTGCAATAGATATTGTTAATGGATCTCGCTCAGGCGAGTCATCTGCGGTACAAAATCTAAATTGTTGTAGTAAAGATGCACCACGGCTATTAGTGAAATAAAACCCACTATCGAGACCACACTCTGGCGAGCTGGTGGCTCCAGTACATGCACCAAAGTTCACATACTTATTACCGCTACTGACACTACAGTCCAAAGCACGCTCTGGTGGTTGATCATCCGGATAATGGCACCGGATGTTTTTAACCGTTGCCACTATACTGTTCCCATCAGCAATAGTATTGCATATACCATACACGGTTTCCGAACACGTTGTGATTGAATTCGATACTAAATCAAAATATTGACTCAACAATCAAAAACAATATATATTCTATATGCGCTCATACTTCTTGTAGTGCTACCAGTTCCAGTTGTTATTGAGGATGCACTAGCTAAAAAAGATCGATTTTTGATAGTTTTAGTGTTTTTTTTACATTGAAATGAATCTAATGAAAATCCGGCAAAATGTGTCTTACATTTTGGTTTACATGGTAGTTGATGATAATTTGGTTTGTCTTGACAATTTGTTTCGCAAGTTTCTTCGAATTTTGATTGGCATACAGTTTGAACACCACCCCTAAATCGTTGCAATCGAGAATCATATGTTAGAATATTTGACTGATTAACTAAAAAGAAATTAATGATCAAGCAAATTGTCTCAATCGTATAACTAACCAGATTCTGGTTGTGTGAAAGATTCAATATGAAAATACGATGTTATGGCAGATTCACTATCGGAAACAGTTGCGTAGCCTCTCTGAATGAGTTCACCTATAGAAACGGCGATTCCATTGGATTTGATCATTGCTGGAATAATATAGACTGAAAAACAAATAAAGAAATATATTAAACCATAGGAAAGAAATTTTTAAGCATACTGCCAGATAATGTTCGAATCAAAGTTTCTTTAGTACTTGGATTGACGTAGATAGGCAGGCATCGCGATACTTTTGTTAATGATCCAAATGAAGCTAAATTTTCGATAGGATAAAATATTATTAATTAATATGAAATTCGATAACTGTTACTCACACAATTGTTCAGATCGTGAACAAACATATGGAAAATCGTGCTTAATGAATGTAGTTTGTGGTCCATTATCGCATGATTCGCGTATATAAAAAGGAATACAACCAGATTCCAGTGACTATTTAATCAAAGTATTAGTAAATTTTTAATATGAAAAAAAAACATACAGATGAAACTGAACGAGAAAATCGTTTTTTCTCTTTATGATTCGTTATTATTTGATTCAAATCAAATGCATTGATAACACTAATAGATAAAAGGTATATCCATATTATAAAATGTTTGATTATCATCTTTCAGACAAAGCTTCTTTTGTCTATATAAATTCAATGAATACACGTATAAATGAATATGCATATAAATCACTTGTGTATATATAGTTGAGGGTGTTGTACTTTATGTTGAGTACCTGAGTCGGATGATTTCAGCAAATATTTTCAAAATTATCAGGCGTTTTTATGATCAACATACTTTCTCACCCTCTCTCTTCTCCTACTGTCTGGGAATGTTTGAAGTTATTTGCGCTTGTGTACCATTTAGTTTACGTAATATAGTCCTTCTCGTCTACTCTTTATACTCAACTGAAGTTTATTGAGTTTCTTTTTTTTTAATGTGACAAGGTTGATGCTGAGCTTCTATGTCAAAATGATAATAATGTACTTCGTTTCAAAATTTTAGCTAATTCTATGATACAAACAGAATCGTTTTTTTTTAATTGAAAAGTAACGTGAATCTCATGATTTCTTCAAGAATGTACTTATATCAGATTGTTTTTCTTTTCCCTATAGAAATTTTAGCACGTATTCGATTTTCATTTACCACGCGTATTTACATTGACTGCAAGAAAAGAAAAGATACGAATTCAAACTCAACAAAATGTTGTTTTCATCTGATACACTGTCGATCATGTTCTTTTCAATGACTTCGTTATTTTTCTCTACTTTGGAATTCGAACTTTCCTCATAAATCACAAAATTAATGTAACTATGTTGTTTATTCTTATTTTTTTTTCGTTTCTGTGATCTATGAAAAATAAAAATAATTTCCATCATTTACTTTGAACATAAGCGTAGTTATTTGTGCTTGACTGATCATCAATGAAACCCTGTAGTCGTAATTTGATTTTGTCTATTCTTAAAAATGAAGTGACCGGGGGAATTGCTGTTATTATTTCTTGTGCTATAGCTTTAGCTGTTATTTGGTCTGTTAATTTGCCTATTGCCTGGCAAAAATATAAAGATCCTCATCATGAACAAGGTCTTATTGCGATTATTGGTGGCATATTTGCTCTTGTTGCATCGGGTATGACACTCGTACAAATTGTTGGACATTTTCGTCATCAAATTCATCGTCAATCTCAAAAACGTATGGCACGTATTCTAGCAATTGTACCTGTCTATGCAATAACATCATGGATAGCTATTCTATTTTTTATTTCAGCTATTTATATGGATTTTATAAAATCTTGTTTTGAAGCTTATGTAATCTATTGTTTTCTTTTATTATTAACAAAATATCTCGGTGGTCATCGTG
>ERZ781398.3068-NODE-3068-length-13355-cov-4.806917_pt1 | contig 13355 bp, 13 predicted proteins | sample MGYA00433077_ERZ781398 | MGnify/ENA primary metagenome ERZ781398 (study PRJEB29847, sample SAMN06458254) | wastewater metagenome | isolation source: Wastewater bioreactor | place: South Africa: Cape Town | study: EMG produced TPA metagenomics assembly of the... | reverse complement strand
TCGCGGCGGCTGCTGCTCGAGCTGCAGCAGCAGCACGTTCATTTAAATTTGCGATAGTCTTTTGAACATTTTTTGTTGTTTCTAAATTTGGAAAGAAAAAAAACAATTTTCTTGAGCTTTTCAAAGCGAAATCACGAACCAAGATCGTATCGAATAGCTTCGAGTGATGCGAGTGGAACTTGTTGATGAACAAGTTGAATCATTTGTAGAAATTCAGCACGACGTTGAGCTGAAATAAAATGGAAATCGAAAATATTTTTGCTCGTTTTTGTTTGTTTTTTACCATGTCGACGTTGGAGAAGATCAGGTCGTTTTTTCAATTCAGCTACATCTCGTTCATCGAATTGTGTTGACTCGATATTTACTGATTGACTTATACTCTGTCGAACTTGTTCAGCTAAACTTTCAGCTGTCGTCGAGTCAGTTGGAGAAATAATTGGCAAAAATCTACGAAATATTTTTGTTGATTGTTTTTTTCAAATTCAATTGTTCTTACTTGACGTTATAATGCGTGTAAGGACTAAACAAAAACCAGAAGAGATCCACAAATGGGTGACTATTAAATGTTGTCTAAAGATACGAAATTGAATATTGAAAAGAATGATTTTTTTAAATGTTCGTACAGTTCGAATTGGAAATGCTCGTGAAGTACGTAAACTGACAGGTTGAATAGGCAATTGAAGTTTTTGAGCGATTGCCAATGACAGAAGACTTGAAAAGAACGTTGAATTAACAACAATTTTCAAAGAATAGTTGACATCTACTTGAATTTTAACAATCCATCCGAGCCTGTCGTTGGTTCACATTCAGGCAAGAAAATCAATTGAGAATTAGATTTCTGAATTTCATTCACACATAAATCTTCTTGATTCTCAATTGTATTGAATTGTAAACAGTTGTCTCCTTCCGGTTTAACCTAAATTCATCAGATATTTAGATAGAAATTCAATTTATTCGTTTATCTTTTCTACCAATTGACAATTGGGATTGGAAATCAATCGTTTCAAAATCCATCCATCGAATAACGAACTTCGATTGGCAAGAAACAGTCTCGTTCTTTGTCTAGTTGAGTTCTCTCTGGTTGTTTCATCAGTTGATGTCAATTGAAATAATACACAAACAATTTCATTCAAAAATCTAAATAAATTCTCATTCGATTCAATCGAAAACGAAGTCTTGGTCGAACTCACAAATTAAACGATGAATTTCTCGGAAGAAAATAAGCTATTAACAAAAGAAAACAAATAACTATCGAACGTATTAACACAAGACAAAGGCCAATTGGCGCATAAAGTATCAACGCAAAAGACAATTCAGCAATTCTATTTAACAAAAATCAAATATCTTCTTTCATTTATTTATTCTTCTACCGAGTTTCATGAAATAAATCCGGTAATTCAATCATCTAAAAATACAAAATATCTCCAAATTAACAAATAATAACATCGAATATGTATATATATATGTATATATTTGTTGTTTTTTTTTTTCATTATTATCATAATTCGTTTTTGTTTGAATACACACACACACAAATATAGAGAGGAGGAGGAGAAGAAAAAAAACATTCACAAATCATGAAGAAAAGAAAAACCGAAACGGTTTCGTTAAACGAATATGTTCTGCTGAATTGGTATTTACATTTGAAGAGAAGATTACGCATTTGCACTGAAAAAAACAAATATTCAAATGAATGAATAAGATCCATCGAGTGACTCACGATAAACGTGTTTGCCGTCGTGTTGTCAACGAATTGTTTACGATCGGGTGTTTTCTCGTATTTGGATAGGCACGAGACGACGAAGTAGACGAGGAATATTTGATCGATACCATTCTATAGAAAACAACGATGACCGATTTGATGCATTAGGATCAGTCGCTGTTACGTACGGTGAGGAGTTTAAACTAAAATTTTCTTTTTCAATAGCACGTTTCTTTGCTGGAGGTGATTCCGGATGACTAAACACGGAGAATACGTTGTTTTTCTTGTGAAATTTGAGAATTTAGCTACTTGTTAGATGTTGATTTCGAACGGAGAAATGCCTTTCGACTTGGTGATACTTCCGAGAGAACATTCTGTATGCAGGTTAGACGTTGAGAGTTATTGTTCATTCGAAATCTTGTATTCGGATCGTCGGTAAATCGAACGAGTGGGACGCGTGGTGAATAGGAAACGATTTGTAATGACGGAGAATTCATTCTAAAAAAAAACGAAAATGTTCGATTTTCAAAAAAAAAACGAGTTGTTTGTTTACATTGAATACGGAGGAATAGATGATGATGAAGGTAGTTCAGGTGTTGATGGACTATCTGGTTTAGTTGAATTTGTAGTTGCTAAACGTTGATTTTGTCGTTCACGAACGGACAATCTCGGTTTCGAACTAATCAAAACAAGAAAATCAAATGGATTTACATTCGAATCGAATTATTTTTTACATTGGATTTGATGAATTTTTCATTCCTTTTTTCAAATTATCGATCATGACATCGAGCTCATGAATAGTGCCGATATTTCGATTGTACGGCATTTCTTCTTCTAAATTCGACCATGTCATTGATTTTTTCGCTGATGATCCATGACGAAATAGAATCGTTCGATCAGCAACTAAACATTCGTTTTAATATTGAAAAATTCCAAAACAATTTCTCGACTTACGATAAGAACAAATTCGGTCGTGAATCGTATCTCGACGTTCACGTTCTAATTCTCGCAGCAGACGTCGACGTGTTGATTCTTTCAAATGAGCTGTATGAGTACGACGACACTGCAATCGTCGAAGAGTCCGTTGATCACGGATGTACCGTTCGTAGAGTCTTTTTAAAAAGAAAAGCAAATTTTGAAAATAAAACGAAGAGCTTTTTTTTTATTGTTTTACTTTCGATCTTTTTGCTCTTCGAGCATCAATCGATGATGTCGAGCACGAAGTTCATCAAAATTATCGTCATTCGTACTTGACGAATGTGAATTTGATTCATCATCAATATCATCTTCAACTTGACGCCATTTCGGAACTAAGAAACGCATAAAAATAAAAATAAAAACAAAATAAAACGAAGAAAATACTCGTTTCAGAAATCGATTTTGATTTTTTAGTATTTGATGTTAAGCGTAGACTATGACGACGAGTTGTTTCAACTGTATGTGCTTTACTTTGTTTTATTCTAAACATCATCAAAGATATATTCCATAAAAGATACAAATCAAACGCGACAAACGAACATTCGAGTCGACGAAGCCTTCTTCGTCGGTGTAACTATTGATTTAGCCGGTTGAAAACGAAGATTATAACGTGGTTTCATTGAATGAAAAAGCAAATTATTTATTAGTATTGTAACCAAAAATTTGACATAGACGCGAAAGCGAAGAAAAACAACGACAACAACAACAGTACATAATTACATCAAGGAGAAAGGAAAATAATAAACAAATCGATCAGCCATTGACATTGATCAATTAGTTTTTTATTTATTTAATCGAAAAAAAATAAAATCTTTTTTTTTACGATAAATATCTTTTTGTTTTTTTTCGATTTTCTTTTCGAAATTAATAAATCTCGCAAGAGACTAGTGTCATCTGTCGAAAGATATCTTAGTCTACACGAGGGAGTTAATAAGACGTTATACACTCTCTCTAATTTAGCAAAGTGCACTTGAAATCACCTCTGACGTCTATATTTAAATTGACGAAGTTTCTTTTTTTTTCTTCTAGTATCGATCGAAGAAGATTGTTTTCAGGTGTAATTTATGTTTCTTTCTCTATAAATAAAGCTGATGAGATGAGAGAGAGAGGGAGAAAAAAGAGACGCGAGAGAATGGTTAGAAAAAAAATAAGGGGAGGAGAGGGAGAAAAATCTATATATTGTAATAAAAAACATTGCAAATAATTTCATTTCGATAATAAAAAAACAAGACCATTGTTGAGCTGATAGTTTGCTCATTTATTTTTTCTCTCGTAAGTAGAACACGAATAATAAACAAAAGAAAAACAATAGTGTTTCTATGTGTTTTTTTTAACTTCAATTTCAACTCAAAGTACGAAAGAATATTGCAATGGGAAAATGGGAATTCCATAGAGTAATTGATCGTGTTTTAGATAAGAAAGTGACACGGTCATTGATGAGACGAAGAAGCTTCGTTTTTTTTTTTTTTAATCTTCAATGAAACCCCGAGAAAAGAAAAGAAGCCGGATTTGTTTATGATTTCCATAGGAGAGAGGAGATTAATCATCAGACAGTCAGATTGAATCAAGAAAAACATCGATACCTCATTAGTATTCTAATCGAGTACGATATTATAATGCGTATATATACATAAGTTAAGTAGTTCCGAAAGAGCGAGAGAGAGAGAAAATTATTTGTCAATGAGTGACATCTTTTACCGAATCTTTCGTTCTAAAGAATCGACGAACAGATAAACCAATGAATAAGTTTTAGTTCTTGTGTGTGTGTGTGTGTGTGCGTGTTGTTTATTTTCTTTTGCCACTCATTTCCTTGCTCAACGTACCCATGCGTTTGTTTCTCAATGACAACATGCTGATTAATTAAGACAAATATTTATTTACATTTCAGTCATTTTATTAATTCTTTCGTTTCAGCGGATTACATTACTTTTCGTTTTTGTTACGCATTCCATTGTTAATCTTCGGCCTTTTATTCTAAACTTCTCAATGAGTACAACATCGAAATCAAACAGCAATACCGCTGATTCGGCAAATACCATAACCGAAAGTGAAGATCTAAACCTATTTCAAGCAGCTCGACGAACAGGTCGACGCAATGCTTTGGGCGATTTAAGTGAACATTTATCTAAAGGTAACTATTTTCACTTTTGAACACATTGATTATCGTTCTGAAATTCTGTCGAATTAGCCATGGGTTCAAGTTCATCATCCGATGTCGAGAAAATGGCTCCACATTTCCAATCAATGTCAATCAAAAATTAATCATTCGATTTGCAATATAAATAAAAATCCATTTTTCTTTCTTTTGTGTACATATATTTTGTTGATTAGCACTTGAATTTTCAAGACAAAAAAAAAGCCATGCGAAAGACAATTTGATTGCTATACTTTTTTTTTCTCCTTTTCGTCTCATATTTTTTTTTGTATATAAACAAAATACTTTGAATCTTTTGTTTTCTTTTTTCTCATTTATACACATATTTGTCGTTCTTTTTTGTTTTGTATTAAATTTTATTTCATTTCAAAATAACGAAAAGTAAATCATTAACAGTTAATACTGAACGAGGTTTTTTCAGATGTTCATTGCAAGAGAATAGTATATTTTTTTAGACTCAATTAAATTCATGGCGGTGCGTATGAACTCGTTTCATACGAAAACAAAACTATTCGCGTTCTGTTTTTTTTTATATATTTAGTTCGATCTCGTACGAAAACGTCTGACAAAAGAAATAAAATTACTCACTGAAAATCCTACACCGGGCATGTATGTCACACTTGTATTTTTCGATTACAGATTCTTATCTTGTTCTTACTTTTTTTATGATTCTAGACGTGTTGTCGAAGATTTTACTGATATGAGAAAGTAATGACACGTGTTTTTGTTTTGTTCTGATTATTCAAATTTGTTTTTTATTAGAATACGTATTGATATCGATGGTGCATCGGGAACTTTATATGACGGAGAAAAATTTCAATTATTATTTAAATTCTCCGATCAATATCCGTTCGATTCTCCACAAGTAAATTGCTTTTCATATTCTCTTGTTTTATCTTAGTTTTCAAAAAGGTAACATTTATCGGCTCAAACATTCCTCTGCATCCACATATTTATTCAAATGGACATATCTGTTTATCGATTTTGACCGATGATTGGTCACCGGCATTGAGCATCAATTCAGTCTGTCTAAGCATCCTATCGATGCTTTCGAGTTGTAAAGACAAAGTAATTTGTTTGTTCATGAGGAAAAAGAAAGACAAGATCTCGTTTGGTATATTAGAGTCGTCCACCAGACAACGATTGGTACGTTCGAACGGCATCAAGCGATCCGAAAAAGACACGTTGGTGGTATCATGATGATGCTGTTTGATCAGCAGTCTGTGTTTCTGTTGTAAATATTCATTCGAGAAATGAACAAAACCAGTTATTTTTAACCTTGAACAGTGCAATGCTAATCATCGGAAAAGCATATTAAATCACACATTATCATCAAGAGATAGAGGGAGAAAAAAATGAAATCTATTAGTACAATGTATAATGTTATTTGATCCTTCGTGTTCCTCTTTTTCCTTCCTTTTTCTCTCTCTCTCTCTCTCTCTTTTTATCTTGTACTTCTTCATTTTCATTTCAAGATTAATTTACGTATACATAACATTTTTTTTTCTTCTTTGTCTCATTCGATTAAAATCATACGAAATCTTTTTTTTTTCTTTGATTCTTCTAGAAAAAAAATAAAACAAAACCAAAATGAATGGATGATCTAAGATTAGTCGATCATTTCGCACTTATTGGAATCGGTAGTCACGATCCTATTGAACGTGATGAACTACTTCCAACAGCATCATCACCTATTACTGATACAGCTCAATCGATAACATCGAGATCCTATGACATCACACCGAAACACCAACAGCCAATCGTCGATTTAGCGATTATCGATCGATCACATGGCGAAGATCCACCGAAAGGCTACGAAACCATTTGGACAACGCCAACAGGTTACTCGGCAAATTTAAATTGCAGTACTTTGAGAAGTCATGAAATGTATTTATGTATTCGACGTGGAAGAGACAAACCACCGATTACTGACATCGGAATTTTAATCGAAGGCCGAGAAAAAGCTATGGAAAATGTTTGTTTAATCGAAAGTACACCACACGGATATCCAGCTAATATATGCAGTTCATCATTTAGTAAAGAACGAACGTTGATTACTTATCGACGTGCAGCAACGAATATTCTTTGTAATACATTAGCTGTGACTGATATTTGCGTTATTATTGAAAGTAAAGGCGAAAAACCTCCGCATTCATTTAATAAAATCAATAAAAATCTTAATCGATCTCTCATTGGTCCGTCGGTTTTCCTTTGCTATAAAAAATCGGTTATCTATCCTAAACGTCTTCAATATCGTTCGCAAATTGTTTACAAATATTCGCCGTTCGATGGAATTTCATCGAAATTTCTCAATGAAACACCGCGTTTTTGCTTTCCCATGGGCGCATTTATTGAACGTTGGCCATCGAAAGTGACCTTACAAAACGTTACGCCAACATTTTCAACATTTCACTTAGATAATCAGAAACAATACGGTGCTTGTATATCATTCTATGAACTATTTACAGCTTACGAGCGTTTACCTGATTCAACATCAGATTTACTTCATCGTCTCGATATCGAACAAGACCATTTGTATTCATTGACGTGCATCGTCATTTTTTCACGTTACCCATTTTTTGATGCGTTTCGTCGATTTTTATTTATTATTTATCAATTAATTCTTTCATCGAACTATTTAACATCATCAAATGAATCGTTAGTTAGTCAAGTTCCATTAATTGAACAGTATTTAAATCATTTTTTTCATAATACTCCATGTCCATCACCGTCAAGTCCGAGAGTATTCGTTCAATACGATGAACCATTAATTCTCGTTCTACCTGAAGAAAATGGCCTACCTCAAAATGGTGCATCATTTATTGATCTTTTGAAAAATCTCGGCACAGACAATACATTAACATTATTTATCTATGCTCTACTAGAATCGAAAATATTAATACATTCACTACGATCATCAGTATTGACAGGAGTTGTTGAAGCTGTAAATTATGTAAGAAAAATGTCTGATTGACAAAAAAAATCGATGAAAATTATTTTGTTTGATTAGATGTTATTTCCATTCCAATGGCAATGCGCATATATTCCATTGTGTCCGATTGCGTTGAGTGATGTTCTATCCGCGCCTTGTCCGTTTATTATTGGTAAATTGAGATGAGTTGATTGATTACGATTGATTCGCGGATTTTTAGGTATTGATTCGAGATATTTCGATGTAAGTGAACCACCGCCAGACGTGGTTTGTATTGATTTAGATACGAATTTAATCATTGGAGGGTAGGCGAAGATTTTGTGAAGGAAACCAAACGATTTGTTATTTTCTGTAGAACGGAAGAACAAAAGCATTGGTCAGTTAAAATGTTTCCAAAAAAACCAGTAAGTGATTTGATTTTTTTAAAATTCATTTGATCTGATTGTGTTTTATTGTAAAAAAAAGTTTCGTGTTCTAAAACAATCGTTAGAAGAAATCGAAAATCAAGGTCTTTTATTGTATCATCAACGTTTAACTGACCTTCGTTCGCGTTTAAAATTCAATCGACATGATTTCGATCTTCGTCTACAAATGATTCAACTCGAACGTCAAATGGAAACACGTATCCGCGAAGTTTTCCTTCGTTTTATGTGCGCATGTTTCTACGGTTACGAACAATATCTTCGTCCGATTCGACGTAAACCGAATCAAACATCGACAGACGCCGCTGTTCTATTCGAATTCGATAATTTCCTTCGTTCAAGAGACTCGTCCTACGCTAAATTCTATACACTTCTCTTGCACACGCAAATGTTCAGTCGATTTATCGAAGAACGATCATTTCTCTCGTCGAGCACATTAAATCAATCGATATTAATCACTGAAAATCATCATAATTATAGTTTGGTATTTTTCGATGAATGTTGTTCGAAAGTTCGACGAAGTATTGAAACAAATGAACAACAAGTCTGTTCATTAGTTGATACGAGTGATATGCGAACAAATGATCGAAGTGTGAAAACAACTATTGTCCTATCAGAATTTCTCGATGGAAATCATTCAGCATCATCGAACGGATATAATGATCTCAATTTGAAAACAAATCGATTGATATCGAATGGAGGAAATAAAATGACATTGCAAGAGCCAGCATCGATGAATACTTTGAGAGTTTCACAAGATAAACTTGGAACGGGCAAATTAATACCTAATAGCCCAATGGTGAAACGATCGAGATTAGAAAGAGATAAATGTCAAAAGGTAATTGACTTTTCCCCGCAAACAAAACAAAGAAATATTCATCTGTGTTTGAAATAGATTGCTCGTGAAGATAAAATGAAGCCAACTCAATGGGCGTACTGTTTACTAGCGAATGTATATTCACTTTGGTTTATGCATTTACCAACTATGATCGAATGTTATTCGTGTCCACGAGAGATTCTCAATTATGCGTATAAAATTCTCGTTCAAATGAATCGACAACGTCTAACTAATCCAGATGAAATTTGTTTCCGTGTTATCATACAACTTTGCGGTCTCTATGATTATCCGATTCTTGCAGTTAAAACCTATTCATTTATGAAGAAAACGGGTGTCGAATGGAATGCAGTGACCTATGGTGCTTATAACAAAGTATGAACGAGCAAATCATCTCGAAAAGCTTGATGAATTTTGTTGTTGTAGGCTGTTTATGAAGGTACATGGGAACGACGAGATCGTTGGGCAACATTACGTTCAGTTATTCAGGCTATTCGAGCATTTAAAGCAGCTGGTCGTCATCGTCGAAATCGTCGATCGCCGACCTCATCGATTGATGACGAAGATAGCGATGGTGCAATGAGTGTAGATTCGAATGAACAATCGAAAGGTCTTGATTCATCTGACAATCTGAAAGGTTAATTTTTTAAAGTTAATTTTCAATACAAATTTTTGTTTTTTTTTTCTCTCATAATCGTTATTCAGATGATACAATCACAAGTGTCATTACATCAATCGCTGGAACACTTAAAGATATAACTGAAAGTCCATATTTTCCTAAAATGGCTTTTAAAAAGATTCCTTCCAGTAAAAATCCAAATAAAAACTTCTTCTTTTTTAAATTTCCTTTCTTTCTTTTTCTTTCAAGTCGATGGTTATGTGGATAATAAAATTATTCGTCTAAATAATAACAATACTGAAACCATCGAAAAACGCTCAATATCGAATTTCTCTGATATGCCATCGAAACTCGATTTTTGTACACTTCAATCCATTGCTCATCAAACAGCTCGATCAGAAGCGGGAATTCTAATGACGACAAGTGACGTCGAAATCGGTGATATCGGCATGCTTTCCTATCGTTTACCAGTCGCACCTCAAACGCATCATTCAATTCAAGCAGCACGTCGTTCATTTTCATGTCTTGACAATCAAAACCAATCAAATCTTCCTATTAAATGGGAATTAACATCTCGAACACAAGTTCTTACCAATGATCCACTTGGTTTGCTCAATCCAGTATCACAAACAGCACCTCCACCATCGTCTCTACCGATCAATCGTTCGGCTTCAATGATGGCAAGACCATTTGCAAATCTTAATTCATCAACCGAAACAAAACCAATTATTCATCCAACAGCAACAATAAAAGAAGATGAAGTTTCGTCATCATCATCTCTATTTCCAACATCTATTACACAATTACGTGCCAAACTTAGTCAAACTCCTCTAGCCAATTTGTATAGTCCAAAAAATTTAAATACATTAAAAACTTATGCTCTTGATCGTTTAACTGATCTTAAAACAACTGTTGTATCTACGACTATCCCTCTAACACAATCCAAGAGTCTTTATGCAGTCAAACCATCTAGTTCATCAACATCAAAGGAACGTTCATTTATTAAAGAAAATGTCAATAATAAACATCGTGGTAGTATGTCATCACTTCTATCTCAACAGAGTTCGAATAGTTCATCATTGAATACGAATAATATCAATGGAATTGATATCACTAATATTCATGATGATATTAAATCAAGTCATCTTAATCCATCAAGTGTTGCCATACCGATAACAAGCGATGATAATGATCAAACAGCGAAACAAATCGTTGAAATTAGTAGCTGTAATCGATGTACAGCTTGCGATCAATTTCTTTACGATGAAGAAATCATGAGTAGTTGGTCACCGGAAGATTCCGATTTGCATACGGTTTGTGTACATTGTAAACAAAAGACAATTCCGAATTTAACCATACTTATTCGTGTAAGAGAGACCGACCTTTCTTCTTCTTGTTGAGTATTTGCTTTGTTTTAGAATAACGATAATATTCCAACGAATCACACAACGTAAGAAGTTTTATCTTTTGGAAGAAAGTGTTTCTTTGATCGTATTTTCTCTTTCAAAGGAACGAGGAGGAATCAACAGTGACAACTCCAACAAATAGTAATGCTCAAACAAAAATCGAAAAAATGAAAGAATCCTTGTAAGCAAAGACTGATCATTTTGATTCGTTTACTTTCTATTTCATTCAGTCGTCGACAAACATCAATATCACCTGTGCCAATTACTGTACATTATTTAAGTCCGTTAGTTCTTCGAAAAGAACTGGAAAATATCATTGAATCACATGATTCAAACAATAATGTTCTTTATAAAATTGATTTCAAAGAAAAACATCCGGATTTATTTTGGAATCTAGTAAAAAAACAACAACTCTTAAGTTTCTCGATTTAAAAACGAAATTCTCATTTATTCAGATTTGGTATTTCCGTCGTATACGTGTATGCAGTCATATATTCCAAATCTTACTCCGTTCAATAACAGAATCATCCGATGAACAAGCCAAAATCGACCTTCAAAAGAATAAATGTACGCTTGGCAATGAACTTCGATATGAAACTTCATCCATACGAATTCGTTGTATGTGGGATAGTATCATCGATTATCATGATATTGCCGAACCAATGTACAAAACATGGGAACATGATGGCTATGGTATAGAGAAAGAAACAAAACAATGAATTGAAAGAAAAAAAACAACATTTTAATTCTAGATGAAGGATATACTTTAGTTGCAAATGCGTTGATTACAGACGAACATAGTACAGTCACTGGAAAGTAAGAATTTCACTCTATCTGAATTATCTATTATCATTTTCGAATTCATCTAGTAACTATTTAGTTGAAATCGGGTAAACGAGACTTTTCACTAGACAATAAAGAAAAAAAAACTTGATTTTCTTCACATAGACCCATTGAAAATACTATTTCGAACTTAACTAATTTTTTTTTGTTTTGTCTTCGTGAATTTAGAGTCATTCGAGAGATTATCTCTTGTATTGAACAAAATGATCTCTTCAATCCTATTCGATTGTTTATCAAAGAATCGTCGAAATCAATTCGACGACGTTCTCGTCGACGATCAATGTATCGTGAAATACTCTTTCTGGCCATTGTTGCACTCGGACGCGAGAAGATCTCCTATGGTAAATCAAATTTCATTCTCAATCGAATTCATTTTCGTTCGTATTTAGATGCATTCGATCGAGAATATACAGCTAATTATAATAAATTGAACGAAAAACAACGTCAATTAATATCCGATTTTGATAAATGTCCATTATTAACAGGAATTATGTGTCGACGATTATTTTCTCTCTTAGAACTTTGAAAATTTTTCATTTCTAGTCAAGATCTAATTAACTGTTGTTGTTACTGTATACTGGTCTCTTTCTTTTTCGAGTTAAATATATATATATATATATTCTTTATTCTAATCATATTTATACATGAAATGAAACACAATTCCGCTTTATTGTATTTAACAATCGACAGACATCTTTTTTTTATTCTATGATTGTATAACAAATAAGTTGATGAATAAAAACAAACAAGCATATGTGTATTTTATTGTCTATTTAATTTTCGTTCTTTTTTGTTTCTTTTGGAGAACATGACAACGACGGATTTAATTCGTGAGTCAAGCTCAAAAGCTTTCGATGGTGTTCAAAATGTTTATACACATGAAAGGTAAATAATAATGATGAAGAAGAGTGTTGAAGGTGTTGAGAGATTTCCATTTTAGTTCAACTGTTGGTTGTAAAATGAAATTTGGAGTTTATATTCCAACTAAAGCAGAAAAAGAAAAAGTTCCTCTACTGATTTTTCTTTCTGGTTTAACTTGTACTGAACAGAATTTTATAACAAAATCCGGTGTTCAACGTTTAGCTTCGGAGTACGGTTTTATTGTTGCTAATCCTGATACAAGTCCTCGTAGGAGACGAACTTCGATGTTGTTTTTTTTTTGTCTCATTTGACGAAAATATTTAGGTGGCTGTAAAATCGAAGGTGACAGTGAGAAATGGGATTTCGGTGAAGGTGCTGGATACTATGTCGATGCTACCGAAGCTAAATGGTCGAAAAACTATCGAATGTTCTCGTATGTGAATGATGAATTTTATAAGTTAATTTTACAGAATTTCAATGTCGATCCAAATCGAATTGGAATACTCGGGTAAAAACAATCCATTCATGAATTACTTTCGATAAATTCGATTTTGTTTTCAGACATAGTATGGGTGGTCATGGTGCTTTAATTAGTTATTTCA
>ERZ781398.3061-NODE-3061-length-13383-cov-6.371399_pt1 | contig 13383 bp, 12 predicted proteins | sample MGYA00433077_ERZ781398 | MGnify/ENA primary metagenome ERZ781398 (study PRJEB29847, sample SAMN06458254) | wastewater metagenome | isolation source: Wastewater bioreactor | place: South Africa: Cape Town | study: EMG produced TPA metagenomics assembly of the... | reverse complement strand
CTCCGTTTTTCAGCGTGTACTGAACTCCGTTGACCTCCTGAAAGAATTCCAACATAAGTAAGTACAAATCTGTTCCTGCTCCTGCCGGTACAGCTGTAGGTGTAAGCGTAACAGTTGTTGCTGTTCCGTCAATCGGAAGATTCTGGCTATTCGTTTCTTCTACGGAAGACACAGCCCCCGAAAAATCAACCTTTGCCCAGGCACCTCTCAACGTTACGTGAGTTGCACCTGATGGAACATTCAAATCGTTGATTGGAACAAACCCTGTCAGATCAATTACTCCCGTACCCGTATTCACAGAATAACTTTTGAAAAGCACAGAACCCAAAACAGCACGATTATTGAAATTGAACCCTTTCAGTAACGCCTTTGCAGCAGGAGTTGCAATTCCGACACCAACTGTCCGTTCACCTCTTGCACTTGTCGGATCCATGTTCTTAATCTGCGTCATTACCTTGGTCAATCGTGCCGTAACACGACCATCCGCAGCATTTTGCATCATCGTACGAACAGAATCACGAAGCAATTTCCCAGAACTGGCAGAAGAACCGAATTCAACACCATTTTCACGAGTCCTTACAAATGCAGGATCGTTTTTGATGCGTTCGCCCTCAACACCGCCTTTCTCACGAGCAAGGAAACCATCTTTGGACTTGTAGAATGATAAATCACCGACTTTGCCAGTCAGCTTGATTATCCCTTTTTGTCTTGCCATGTTTCAAGATTTATTGGATTACTAAGCGAGTTACCAGGTCCGCTATTTTACCTGTCATGTGCACATTGACACCACAAACATCAGATAAAACCAAATGCGTTCAAAGTCAGTACTTCCGAGCAATAAACTTTGTGCTGTTTTAGAGTGTTTTTGCAGGAAAAACAAGCCGTTAAAGCACGTAATTTTGTAAAAGCGAAACAGTATGCCACAACCATAGAAGAAGTACAGATAAAGCATACATACAGTATGAAACCGACTAAAAAATGAAACGCCTTGTCATCCATACAAAAGATGTAATGATCGTTACCGGAAAAAGTGAACGATACTCCCGTTACCTCATCAAGAAAATAAAGGAAGAAATCGGAAAGCAGGAACACCAGTATTTGACCATACGTGAGTTCTCTGAATACTTGGGACTGAATGCCGATGAGGTGGAAGAAATTTTGTTTTGATGTGCTTAAAAACGCCCTATAAATCAGAATAATTAAATCCATAAATTTTGATATAAAACATTGTTTTTTAGAGATAAACAGCGTATATTTGTTTTGTAGATTTGTTCATTGACTCAATACAAAACAATGCAGTTTTCAAGGGACCTATTCGGGACCCTCTTTGAAGCCGTTGTTCTGAAAATCATAGTAATACTAAGGGTTTCCCAAAACTGTATCAATCCCAGCGGGATCACGAAAAGCCACCTAATTAGGTGGCTTTTTTCATTATATACCATCAAATTCCTTGATTATACTGATATTCTGATTTTAGTATTTGACGATGAAACACAAACAAAATCAATCAAATACAAAAAAACAGCCAGCTAGTAAGCCAGCAGAATAAAGTCATTACTTTGCTAGCTGATTCAAACATTGATTTATTGCTTCTCTCTTGACAGGCCTAGAGAAACAGTAACCAAATAATCAATAGTATATGGCAAGTACAAATCAAAAAATCAGCTTTTTGTTCTACCCGAACAAGCAAAGAACCAAAAACGGAGAAGCACAAATTTACGTTCGTCTTTATGTTAATGGAAAACGAGCAGAATTCTCAACCAATTTTTATGTGTCACTAAGGGACTGGGATATCAAAAAATCCAAAGTCAAAAACACACATAAAAGTGCTTTGTTAATCAATAACAAGTTAGAACAAATCCGTTCCGAAATAAATCACCTTTTTGTATTGGAAGTAACACAGAAAGGAAGCACAACCAGTAAAGAGCTTCGGGATAAATACCTGGGCAGGGATATCGAAGAACAGCAACCCAAAGACAAAACTATCCTCGAAGCTTTTGACTATCACAACTTAAAATTATCCGAACAAGTCAAAATCGGGAAAGTAGTTTCAAAAACCCACGCACGTTATGTCATCACCAAAAACAAAGTTTTGGCATTCATGCAGCACCAATACAAAAAAGACAACATGCCACTACCCGAAATGCGTTTACGGTTTGTAACAGAGTTCGAACATTATCTATTGACTATCGACAAACTCCAATCCAACACAGCTCACAAATACATCAAGAACCTCAAAAAGATTATGAACATGGCGGTTGGTTTGGACTGGATTCCTTCAAATCCTTTCAACCAGTTCAAATGTTCTTACACCAATCCCGAAAGAGAGATTTTAAACCAGGACGAAATCACTATCCTACTAAACAAAAAACTTCATGCACCACGTCTGGAAGAAGTTCGCGACGTATTTATCTTTTGTTGTTACACAGGCTTTGCCTACTCCGATGTTTACGAGTTCAAACAAAATGCAGTAATGAAAGGTTTGGACGGTAATTTGTGGTTATCCACTTTACGTCAAAAGACAGGAACAAAAGAAAGTGTTCCTTTACTTCCTATGGCTTTGGAAATCATTGAAAAATACCGCAATCATGAATATTGCACCAAATACGATAAATTGCTACCTGTCAACAGTAATCAGCGTTACAATGCCTACCTGAAAGAAATAGCCGACATCTGCGGAATCACTAAAACACTAACTTCCCACATCGCACGTCACACCTTTGCAACAACAATCACACTCGCAAACGGAGTTCCGATTGAAACAGTAAGTGCGATGCTTGGACATAATTCAATTCGCACTACTCAGATTTATGCAAAAGTCGTAGAGCAGAAAGTAAGCGACGATATGCAACTACTTAGAGAAAAACTATTCACAAAATCAAATCAATCATTAATCGCCAAAATCAGCTAATCATGAAAAAGACACGAAAACTAAAGATACAACCAAAATTAGTAAGTCGGGTTTGTTATAATATAGTTGTTCCCGAAATCCTTTTAAAAGGAAAATGGCTTGCAGAAGCAGGATTTAAACCCGGTCAGCATGTTCAGATTGAACAGCAGAAAAACAAACTAACAATAACCATTTTGGAATAGCATAAGGAGGGAAAACATTCCCTCCTTTATAGAATTAAATATATTTAGGTTATATTAAAACATCATTTACCTGATTTCATTATTTTCGTAAACGAACAAATTGTTACAAAATCAAACAGGGATTACATAACATGAAATTTACAATACCCATAGTGTTGTTATTCATCTTACTGATAACCTCGGTAAGACCAAAATGCATGAGCATAGAAACTGTTGGGGTTTGTTGTCAAACTGAAAACGAAGAAATTCATACGTGTCCGGAAGAAGAAACGGAAGAAAACGAAAACGATATCTGTAATTCTTTTTGTAACTGTGATTGTTGCCGAACAATTATTCCATACACTTCTAATGCTATTAATGTCATAGTGTTTGAATCAGTTAACTACCCAGTTTATATCTTAAATATAGATGAAAATATTTTCCTGTCTTCCTATCTAAATGATATTTGGCATCCTCCAAAACAACTCTTATTTTAATTTATCATGTTGATCAGGTATTCGTAAGTCACCTGACATTCGTAATTTATTTAATTAAAATATAGAAAAATGAATTTTAGAAACATATTATTGTTGATTGTACTTTCTACATCTAACATTTTGTTTGCCCAAACAACAGACAAAAAAGGAAAAATAGTAATTAAAACCAAAGTCAATTGTAACCACTGTAAGATTTGTGAAACATGTGGTCAAAAATTTGAAACAGATTTGTATTATGTAAAAGGAATTAAAATAGTCGAGTATAATGAATTGGATACCACTATTATTATTCATTATAATACTAAAAAAACAAATCCCGATCTTATTCGTGCTGAGATTTCAAAATTAGGGTACTCTGCTGATAATGTTCCTGCAGATTCGATAGCGGTGAATAAACTAGATAAATGTTGTAGAAGAGAGTGATTTATAATGAAACAGAAAAAATACCCAGAGTAACATCTGGGTATTTTATAGACCTTTCCATTCCTATTTGTTATTTTTTTATCCTATTTTTCAAAACCACAAATCATTCATTTAGAACTAAATAAAACTACCTCATTTTGGAAAATTAAACCAAATCAACACAAAATACCACAAACAAATACCCAACTTGGGTACAACTTGTGAAAATATTTGAACCGAACCGTTGAGTTTTGTTACAACAATACATAAAATCAACAAAATGGCACTAGAAATCATTACATTAGAAGACTTGGAGCGTTTCGGAGATAAGCTCACGGAAACACTTCGAAACATCATCGAAGAAAACAAGCAACCAGAAGTACGGGAGGAAATCATTTGGCTAAAATCACATCAGGTTCAGCGAATGCTCGGAATTTCTCCCGGAACATTACAAAACCTCAGAATCAACGGTACATTACCCTATTCAAAAGTAGGTGGAGTGATTTTCTATGACAGAAGAGAAATTATCAAAGTGATGGAAGCAAACAAACGCAACTCCCTCTAGTATGCAAGCCTATGAAGCGCCTGTCAACTACATTCAGCACTTGACAGGCTTCTTTGAAAAATCAGCTGAAGATGCACGCTTAACCGCTTTTCATCAAGCGTTATATCTGGCACTTTTTATGACGTGGAACAGCAGTAAATTCAAAAACCCTATTTCCATTGCCCGAGATGAAATAATGAACCTCAGTAAGATTGGTTCCAAAAATACCTACATCAAATGCCTGAAAGAATTAACCCTTTGGGGTTATATCCAATACAGACCAACAAGAAACCATTTTGTAGGTTCAAAAGTAATGATGTACAGATTTGATACATCATCTGGGATTGATACCCTATCATGTCCCGAAAATGGGACACTACCGAGTACCACCACTATTCCCACTTTTGGGACACCCCGTGTCCCATATTCGGGAACACAAGTGGGACATTACTTAAACAATAGAAACAATAAACAGATAAACATTAGAGAGAAAGAAAATTCGTCGAACGAATTTCCTCCCACCCAAAAAAATAAGAAAATGGAAAATCAAAAAATGGCTGTTCCGGATATACAGGAAGTAAAAAATTACTTCCTTGAAAAACAAAATCCAACAACCGAAGCCGAACGCTTTTTCAATTACTTTCAATCAAACGGCTGGTTAGTTGGTGGAAAAACAAAAATGAAAGACTGGAAAGCAGCAGCACGAAACTGGATGATCCGTTCCAAAGAATTTCAGAAAGAAAAACAACCCGCCAACCCACTCAGCACCAACCAAAACAAAGACTACTCAATTCCTCTGTAATCCCATCGGGATGAAACATTCATAACGAGGGAATTCATTCCCTCGAAAAAACAAAACACGATGCAGCTCCCATACAAAATAGAAAACAACACACGAATTTTCGACTGGCAGCAAACCTGTCATTACCTCATCCACATCGGCAAGCTCCGATATGGACAAAACTTCACGCTCCACAAAGAAGACCTGAAAATTATCTATCGGTTGGTGTTGTACATCATCCGTGACGAAGAAAACTGCAAACAACGAAACATTGATATCAACAAAGGTATTCTGTTACTTGGTCCAGTTGGTTGTGGTAAAACCTCTCTGATGGCACTAATCCAAGAACTCGCATTTCCCGAATTTCGTTACCGTGTAAAACCAACAAGGGACATTGCCTTTGAATTTCAAAAAGAAGGTTACGACATCATCCACCGTTACGGAAAATCAAAACATCCCATCTGCTTAGACGACTTAGGAGTAGAACGCAACATCAAATTCTACGGTAACGAATGTAACACTATTGGAGAAATACTATTACACCGTTATGATCTTCTAATTCATTATGGAACCGTCACCCACGCTACGACTAACCTCAACGCAGAAGAATTAGAACAAATGTACGGAAACCGTATCCGTTCAAGATTAAGGGAAATGTTTAATCTGATTTCATTTTCAGAATTATCCAAGGACAAGCGAAAATAACTGAACTTATTCATAAACTTTGCAATACAATTGCATATTTTTTTTTATACATTTGTGTTTCAATGAGATGGTTTCTAATGATATTCGCTTTATATATTACGGCTTTAGCAGTCGTACCATGTAGTGATTTGGATAATCATCACGAAGAAGAAATCAATCTGGCAGAAAATCCAGAACACAATCACGACAATGATGCAGACGATACATGTACGCCGTTTTGTTGTTGTACCTGTTGTGGAATTCAAATGACAATCGTAGAGTATCGATTAATACCTGTAAAAATAGAATCCGTTCAGGAATTTTCATCTGAAAAAGTTAAAACACACATAACTTCTTTTTCTTCCCGATACTTTGGGGAAATCTGGCAACCGCCTCAGATTAATGCTTAATTCATCTTATTAGAAATGACAATGTATTTTGTGCCATCAAGGTACGGAGTTAAAACATTGGTTACTATTTCTTTTCTCTGATTTTTCAGAGTTTGTAACTAATTAGTATTCAGCATTAATTCTAAAATCAATGTTAGATAAAATCATTCGTTTTAGTATCAAAAACAAAATAATCGTTGGGATTATGACGTTGATACTCATCATTTGGGGAGTCTGGAGTGCAACCAAACTACCCATAGATGCCGTACCTGACATTACCAACAATCAGGTACAAATTTTCACAACTTGTCCAACCTTAGCCGGACAGGAAGTGGAACAGTTGGTAACCTTTCCCATTGAACAAAGCATTGCCAATGTTCCGGGAGTCGAAGAAGTAAGAAGTATCTCCCGATTTGGATTATCAGTAATAACAGTTGTCTTTGAGGAAGATGTCAATATTTATTTTGCCCGGCAGCTCATCAATGAAAAGCTCAAAGAAGCCGAAGAAAACATTCCTCCCGGAATTGGTTCTCCCGAAATGGCACCGGTAAGTACAGGACTAGGTGAAGTATATCAATATATCATTCATCCGAAAAAAGGAAGTGAACATAAATATACAGCCAAAGACCTGCGTACCATGCAGGATTGGATTGTGGCACGACAATTATACGGAACACCCGGAATCGTAGAAGTCAATAGTTTCGGAGGACAGCTGAAGCAATATGAAGTTGCTGTAAATCCGGAACGTTTACGTGCAATGGATGTCAGTATTCCTGAAGTTTTTGCCGCACTGGAAAAAAACAACCAAAACACAGGAGGAGCTTATATCGACAAAAAACCCAATGCCTATTTCATTCGTGGAATTGGTTTGGTAACATCATTGGAAGATGTAGAAAACATTGCCGTTAAAACAACCGGAATCGTTCCTGTATTTATCAAAGATGTCGCAGAAGTCCGTTTTGGAAGTGCAGTAAGATACGGGGCGTTGACCTATAATGGTGAAGTAGATGCAGTTGGTGGAGTTGTCATGATGCTAAAAGGAGAAAACAGTAATGAAGTAGTAAAGCGCATCAAAGAAAAATTACCAACCATCCAGAATTCACTTCCAGAAGATGTTGTAATAGAAGCCTATTTGGATCGTACAGATTTAGTTGGGCGTGCAATCAGTACCGTTGAAAAAAACCTGATTGAAGGAGCCTTGATTGTCATTTTTGTACTGGTTTTATTTCTTGGAAACCTACGGGCAGGATTAATTGTTGCCTCAGCCATTCCTCTGTCGTTATTGTTTGCCTTGGGAATGATGAATGTCTTTGGAGTAAGTGCCAACCTGATGAGTTTGGGAGCAATTGACTTTGGTTTGATTGTGGATGGTGCCGTTATCATTGTAGAAGCAACATTACATCATCTGGGATTGAGGAAAACAACCCGAAAACTCACACAGCAGGAAATGGATGAAGAAGTGCTCGAATCCGCATCTAAAATCAGAACAACTGCCGCTTTTGGAGAAATCATCATCCTCATTGTTTACATTCCGATTTTGACATTAGTAGGAGTCGAAGGGAAAATGTTTACACCAATGGCAAAAACAGTTGGATTTGCAATTCTCGGAGCCTTGATTTTATCACTGACTTATATTCCGATGATGTGTGCATTATTCTTACCAAAGAAAATGAGCAACAAAAAGACATTTAGTGATAGAATGGTCGAAAAACTACAAGCAATCTATGCACCCTTGTTACAAAAAGCTATCAAAATAAAATATGTTATCATTGGAGCTACTGTTGCAGTTTTTGTGTTTTGTATCTTTCTTTTCAACCGAATGGGAGGAGAATTCATTCCCCAGTTGCAGGAAGGAGACTTTGCTTTTCACTGCATCTTGCCACAAGGAAGCTCACTTAATCAAAGTATTGAAACATCCATGCAGGCATCCCGCATTATCAAAGAATTTGATGAAGTGAAAATGGTTGTCGGTAAAACCGGTGCAGCTGAAGTTCCGACAGACCCCATGCCCCCGGAAGCAACAGACCTCATGATTGTTCTAAAACCACAGAAAGAATGGAAATCAGATAGAAATTACAACGAACTGGCAGATGCAATGATGGAAAAACTGGAAGTAATACCGGGAGTTTTCTTTGAAAAAAATCAACCCATTCAAATGCGTTTCAATGAATTGATGACAGGTATTCGCCAGGATGTAGCAGTGAAGATATTCGGAGAAAATCTCGATACACTGGTAGCTTATGCCAATGAAGTGAGTGCAGTCATTCAATCCGTAGAAGGAACAACGGCTCCACAAGTTGAACGGGTTAGCGGATTACCGCAAATCAACATTGAATACGACCGTACCCGGATTGCTAATTACGGCCTGACCATTCAAGATGTAAATGACATTGTAAGTACAGCATTTGCAGGAAAAAGTACAGGTGTCGTATTTGAGAACGAACGTCGTTTTGACTTAGTTGTCCGCTTGGACAGCACACACAGAAGTAGTATTGACGATGTGAACAACCTGATGATTCCAATCAATATAGGCAACCAGATTCCATTGTCACAAATAGCAACCATCGGTTATAAATTAGGACCGGCTCAGATAAGCCGGGAAGCTGGAAAACGAAGAATCGTAATCGGATTCAACGTTTCGGGAAGAGATGTTCAGAGTGTTGTAGAAGACATTCAGGATAAATTAACCGAAAAAGTAAAATTGCCATCAGGATATTATTTTACCTATGGAGGACAATTTGAAAACCTCCAGAAAGCAAGTGCCCGTCTGATGATTGCCGTTCCGGTTTCTTTGGCCTTAATTTTTATTTTACTGTACTTTACCTTTCATTCATTCAAACAGGCAACATTGATTTTTATGGCAATTCCAATGAGTGCTATCGGAGGTGTTTTAGCCCTTTTGATGCGTGATATGCCTTTTAGCATCAGTGCAGGAATCGGATTTATTGCCTTGTTTGGTGTAGCTGTTCTCAATGGAATCGTCCTGATTGGAAAATTCAATATTCTTGAGAAAGAAGGAATGACAGATGTCTTACAACGAGTAAAAGAAGGAACACTCATTCGTTTACGACCGGTATTAATGACAGCTACCGTAGCATCTTTAGGATTTCTGCCAATGGCAATCAGTACAAGTGCAGGAGCAGAAGTTCAAAAACCACTGGCAACAGTTGTAATCGGAGGTTTGGTAACAGCAACATTCCTTACACTATTTGTACTGCCGTTATTATACATCGTATTTCAAGGAAAAAAATCAAATCCAATGAAAGGAAAAAAAATCATACCAATGCTTGTTTTGCTTCTGGGATTAGGTAGTACATACGCGCAGGATAATCTGACAGTTGATGATGCCATTACAATCGCAATGGAGAATAACCTCCAATTGAAAGCAAAACAATTAGATGTTCAATCAGCTCAAAATCTGAAAAAAAGTGCATTCGAATTACCTAAAACAGATGTCAATTTTCAATACGGGCGAAATGAAGGCTTTGAATACAACGATGGAATCATGATTTCTCAGACCATTCCTTTTCCCGGATTATTCGGAGCAAAACGAAACCTTGCAAAAGAACAAGTAAAAGGGAAAGAATGGGTACAACAGCTCTCTGAGATAGAATTAAAAAGACAAATCAGAAGTTACTTCTATCAGTTGGAATACCTTGAGCACAACTCTGAAAGGCTTCAGGCATTAGATAGTATTTATGCCGAATTTATCCGCATTGCCGAACTTCGTTATCAGACAGGAGATATCCAGGGAATTGAAATCCGTACAGCACAAAGTAAAAGAGGTGAAATCGCTTTGTTGTTACAGCAAAATGAAATTTTTCGAAAAAATGCATACAACAACCTCAAGAACCTGATGCAGACCGAATCCGATTTCAGAATTGCTAAAAAAGAAGACTACCAACCCATGTTGGTCACAACCTCCGTGGATAGTACTGTTATTGCCAATCATCCAATGATTCAGGCATTGTACCAGGAAGCAAAAATAGCAGAACAAACCAAGAAAGTTGAACGGGCAAATGGTCTTCCGGATTTAAACCTCGGATACAATAACATTTCCTTAATCGGTATGCACACCAAGAATGGCGTTGATAATTATTACGGAAGAAGTCAACGTTTTAGTTATGTAGATATTGGCATTTCCATTCCATTAACGTATGGTGCTACACATGCACGTGTCCGCTCATTGGAATTACAAAAACAATCAGCGGAAACAACAGCTCAGTGGCAGCAGAAACAACTGGAAACAGAATTCAGGAATGCCATCAACCAGTATGAGCAAAATGTATCAAAATACCATTATTTTAAAGAAACAGCCCTGCCAAATGCCGAAGAAATTGCACGTGTGGCACAATTAGGCTACAAAACAGGAGACATTTCATACGTGGAATACCTGTTTGCTTTACAGACAGCAACAGATATTCAACTTAATTATTTAGAAAGTATTCAGCAGGTGAACGAATCTGTGATTACCATTTATTCATTCATTAATCAATAATTTGTCATGAAGTTTAAATCATATAAAATCAGAACAGGTATAGGAATGGTGTTTTTAGCACTGTTGATTACCGCATGTGGTGGTCATTCCGAAGGAGATGGACACAATCATGGTTCAAAAGAAGAACACGAAGAAGGAGAATCAAATACAACCTCTCTCACACAGGAACAAATAAAAGCTGTGGGGATTACGTTTGGCGAAATCGAGCAAAAGCAGTTGACAGCAACAATTAAAGCAAACGGAATATTGCGTGTTCCGAATAATTTTAAAGCAAATGCAACAACTTTGTACGGAGGAGTTATCAAAACACTCAATGTAGAGTTCGGAGACCACGTGAAGAAAGGACAGATAATTGCAACCGTTTCAAATCCGCAGTTTATTCAGTTACAAGAGGAATACCTGACTATAAACAGTCAAATTGTACTGGCAGAAGCAGAAATGAAACGTCAGCAGGAACTCGCAGACGGAAATGCAGGAGCAAAACGCAATCTTCAGAATGCAACAGCAGAATTGAACACACTTAGAACCAGACAGGCATCATTGAAACAACAACTGGAATTAATGGGAATCAATGTCGGTTCTGTTACAAATTCAAACATGCAATCAGCACTTATTGTCCGAAGCCCGATTAACGGTACAATCAGCAATATATTCGCAAAAATTGGAAGTTATGTAGATGTTTCTTCTCCCATTGCCGAAATTGTAGACAACAATTCATTGCACCTCGATTTACAGGTATTTGAAAAAGACCTTCAAAAAATTTCAGTTGGTCAAACCATTGATTTTACATTGACCAACAATCCGGTAAAAACATACAAAGCAAAAGTATTCAGTATTGGTTCATCATTTGAAAATTCAAGTAAAACCATTGCCGTTCACAGTGAAGTATTAGGAGATAAATCCGGTTTGATTGATGGAATGAACAGCACTGCCATGATTAGTATAAACGATGTAACAATGCCGGCCGTTCCAAATGAAGCAATTGTTGAAGCAGATGGAAAGTACTATATCTTTATTCGAACCGCAAAACCAAATGACGGTCATGACCACAACCACGAGGAAGGCGACCATGACCACCAAGAAGATGGACATTCACACGACCACGGAGACAAAGGACATGCCCATTCAGATGGAGATGAACACCTGCACGACGAAGAGCACAATCACGATGAATTTGCAGCAGATAAAGGAGACCTATACTTCAAAAAAATTGAAGTGGCGAAAGGCGTTTCAAATATGGGCTATACAGCAATTACACCAGTAACAGACTTACCTCATCATGCACAAGTAGTTGTAAAAGGAGCATTCTTTATCAATGCAAAAATGAACAATACGGGTGAAGAAGGACACGCCCATTAAAATACTTCACAGGCATTTAAACAACAAATGCCTGTGAAAATAATAGATCTATTATGAAGAAAGAAACAGAAAACAAGCTGATGGATAAAAATACGCGTCCTACCAGCATGCGAATTTTAGTATACGACTTTCTGAGCTCGCAAAAAGTGGCCTTATCACTTTCTGAAATTGAGCAATCATTTGATTCTGCTGACAGAGTAACGATATACAGAACATTGAAAACGTTTGAAGAAAAAGGTATCGTTCACAGCATTCAGGAAAACACAACAACTAAGTACATCTTATGTGACGACGGCTGTGATGAGAAAACTCATAAGGACTGGCACTTACATTTTTACTGCAGACTTTGTAAACAGACAACCTGCAAAGAGGATTTTACAATACCGCAGAACACCAGTCAGGGATATAGAATAGATGAAATAAAATTATTTGGAAAGGGAATTTGCGAGAAGTGTTTGAAGGAGAGTTTGCAATAGTATTGCACCCATCTTTCTCTAATTTTGAAAATACGGACATAAAATAACCATCATGGAACATCAGCACAAATACGATGCACAGGGCAAACAGTTATGTTGTACACAGGAAGAAAAGATATACACCAAAGCAGGTGCAAAACATCTGATACAAGACGACGATTGTTGCAGTGCCAAAAAGCACAATCACGAAGAACATAGCGATGATGACGGACACGGCCATTCTCATTCGGGAGGTACGGACAGCGTTTTCAAAATGTTTTTGCCAGCCATAATTTCTTTTTTAGTCTTGATGGCAGGAATCATTATGGATAATTGGTTTACACAAACGTGGTTTACTGATTGGATAAGAATCGTCTGGTACGTTACGGCCTATATTCCTGTAGGATTTCCTGTTATAAAAGATGCTGTTCAAAGCATCGGAAAGGGAGAAATTTTCTCTGAGTTTTTACTAATGACAATTGCAACTGTTGGGGCGTTTATCATTGGTGAATATCCGGAAGCAGTTGCCGTAATGTTATTTTACGCAGTAGGTGAAGTGTTTCAGACATTGGCTGTATCACGGGCGAAAAGTAATATTAAAGCACTACTAGACCAACGTCCGGATGAAGTTACTGTGTTGATTGACGGACAGGCGAAACTGATTAAAGCCGAAAATGCGAAAATTGGTGATATCATCCAGTT
>ERZ781398.3049-NODE-3049-length-13409-cov-4.017074_pt1 | contig 13409 bp, 9 predicted proteins | sample MGYA00433077_ERZ781398 | MGnify/ENA primary metagenome ERZ781398 (study PRJEB29847, sample SAMN06458254) | wastewater metagenome | isolation source: Wastewater bioreactor | place: South Africa: Cape Town | study: EMG produced TPA metagenomics assembly of the... | reverse complement strand
CTACAATTGAATTGTTCACCTCAGCAACAAGATAAGGCAAAGTTTTTTGCAAAACATCATCCCGTCTACTGGCCATTTCTTCATTTGTCGGTGGAATAATTTCGAATGTACACGTACTATTCAATACATAGTAACTATAAATTGACGTAATACTCGGAATATCATCGTCACGACTCGATCGAATTGTTAACATAGCACAACGAATGAAACAAAACACGAAAATCTTATCTTTGTTTTTTATTTTCTTATCACAATTTATTTTATTGAAAAAGAAAAACTTGTTCGTTTAGTTATTGACATTGGCAACGAAATTTCGATAGTGTTTCAAGGTATTATCAAGAAATTCTAAATAAAAACGAATGAAATGACCTATTTGTTCATAAAACACGGATATATGTTACCTTGATAGCTAACTTGTCCACCATTCTCTTTAGTAAGAATTTTTCTAAAGAAATTAATTCGACGTTGATTGAGAGAATCACTTTTCTTTGCAATAACTTCATTGAATTCATTTTCATCAACAAATCCATCACCATTTAAATCTAAATCAAAATAAACACGAATTCAACAAAAAAATAAATTCAATTTTGTTTATGCTTAACTACCAAATGATTGAAAAAGACTTTTAACATTCAATGAAGCCATTGGTACTTGTGAGAGAACCTTTGTTTCGAATTCATCGATCGAAACCGAACCATCGCCTAGAAATTCATAATTGAAAAGAAAAAAAACTAATTCGAACACACTTCTATACCATTGGTATCGATGAATTGTGTTACTTTTGCCAGATCTTCATCATTGACATGACTTCCGCCAATCAAGCTGATTAAATCTCGAATTTCGTTACCTTTTAATTGACCATTTCCATCGACATCGAATAAAGAGAAAAGAACTTTTACATCTAAGTTTCAATATCGAGAAATTTTTTGAAACAAAAAGAAATTTCTTTCGTTTAGTTTACCATCGGCATCCATGTTTGTCATTCGTTTTTTTTTCTTATTTCTATTAGAAGAAAACGAAATCACTGTGCTGATTTATATACTCTCAAGAAAAGAGAATAATTGCTTCTCAAATCAAAAGAAAACGATTCACGACTATGAAGTCAAAGTGTTTTGACATTGGGTACTCAATAACACAAACGTACATTTTATTTTCTAAATATAATATAAGAAGAATGATTTAAATAAAATATAATATGAATATGCGTTGACCATGCTAATGCTGCTACTAGATAAACTCCACCAGTGGCATTGAGAGATGTGACTAAAGTTGATGAATTATTTTAATTTTGAACAATAATACGTCCGTTACTATACATGTAAAAAAATATCTATTATTGGCGAAAAGAACCCTCTATAGTCACAATGATATCTATTCTATATACTAGATAAGAAATGACTTTTATCATCATTGTGTTTAGAAGTTAAAAGCATATTCTTGATGACAGAACAATGATCACGACTTGTCGATTATTATTATTTTCAATTCATTTTGTTATAACTTGTTCTACTCAATTATATGTTGTTCCATCGATCAATGATAATAAAGGCGATGGTTCATTCGAACATCCATATTCAACGATTCATCAAGCACTTGATCATGTTGAAAGACTGAATGCAGTATCAACAACAATCAATTTGTTTCCAACTTACTATTTCGAAAATACAATTTCTATTACTCAAATGCATAGTCACATGCGACTAACAACAATGAATACGAGAGATACCATGTTCTTTGAGAAATTCTTATCAGTTAAAAACGGTGTTCGAAAGTTGTCAACTGCTGTGATTAGTGGTGGTGTGTCAGTTAAGAATTGGACGAAACTCAGTGGAAATACATATAGTGCAAATGTGCCACAGTTGACGAATGTGAATCAATTATTTGCAAATAATCATCGAATTGTACGATCACGTTTTCCTACAAATTATTCCGATTATTTACATTACCAAGCGCCATTGAATGATTCAAAACAAGCACGTTATGGTTTTCAATATAAGACAGGACAATTTAATTATTCATCATTAGCTGATGCTATGGTTGTTGTTTATCATAGTTGGACTGAATCACATCATTATATCGATCGATTAATTCCAGAAAATAATACTGTGTTATTCACAAATCCATCGTATTATTTCATTGGAGAATTTCCCATACAGAGTCAAAATCGTTTTCAAATTGAAAATCTTTGTGAAGCACTTATTCCGAATTCATTCTGTTTTATCAACGAAACGAAAACTATTTATCTAATGACGGATGGTTCTTATGATCCGACATCTGTCGATATGATTACACCTATACATGAAAATGTTCTTTCTATTATTGGTAATAATGCTACTCAACCAGTTGAAAATATCACTATGGATAACATATCGATACAACATGGTGCTTGGAATATAGCCACGCATGCAATAGGTGAAGGATCATCAGCTCGATTTTTGAAATCTGTTGCTCTGTTTATCGCGAATTCTTCGTCTATTCGTTTGTCAAATATCGAAATAAGTCATACAGGTTCCTATGGATTACGAATTGGAGAAGGTACGTCAAACATAATTGTCATCGATTCATTAGTAACAGATACCGGAGCCGGAGGAATTTGGATTGGTGAATGGTCGACACCTGTATCACTAATCACTTCTTCGATTAATATTTCATCAAATGAAATAAGCTTTGGTGGTAATGTATTTCCAAGTGGTGTTGGTGTTCTAGTTAATCGAGCTTTTAATATTACAATTGAAAATAATGTTGTTCATCATCATCGAAACATTGGAATCAATGTTGGAGCAGCACTAGGTTACAATCAATCGTTTACAAATAATATACATATTCGAAGAAATTATATTCATAATATTGGTCAACATGTTCTCAACGATCTCGGAGGTATTCATTTAGTTGGAATACAACCTGGAACAATCATCGATGGAAATGTCATTAAAAATGTGTTCAGCTATGCAGTATTCATGTGGGGCATCTATCTTGACGAAGGTACTTCCGATATTATTGTTTCGAATAATATTGTTTACAATACTGGTTGGGGTAGTATATTTCAACATTATGGTGCCAATAATACGATTATGAATAACATCTTTGCACGATCATCATTAATACCTCAACCAGCGACTCATAGAATATCGCCAGATGGTGATTGTCGAATTGATCGTGCAGAAAATCATACATCATGGACATTCATTCGAAATATAGTCTACGATACATTTCAAGGAACGAATCATTCAGCTTACATGGCTCCTGTTGGAACAACGGTAGTATTCGGTCATAATCTTTATTATAGTGTATTTAACACGTCATTACGATTTGGATCACAACAATTATCTTTTGATCAATGGCAAAAAACTGGTCAAGATAATGGTAGTGTTATTGCTGATCCACTATTTCTAGGCGATGTGAATCAATGTGATTTTTTTACTATACGATCAGATAGTCCTGCAGCGAAACTGGGTTTTGTTAACATTACGAAACCATCGAAATGGACTTCGGGATGTAGTATGGATGATTCAATTATCAATAATCAGTTCTATCACTGGTGATTTGGCTGCATCACCAAAATGTTTGATTACTGTAGAAAAATTATGAAATTGATTTTATAAATATCTATTTTGAAAGTAAACAATGCGAATCATTTTCACTATGAATTCAGAAAAAGTGAAGTTGGGTATAACGCTTATAAAGAGGGTGAGTTTATTCGTAGAGTTTTATGTTCTCAATCTTGATGTTAAGAAATGTACTCGTACGAATTGTTTGTATCGTTGTATAGTATTGAAAAATTCGTTTTTGTATGCTTCTGATGGGAGGACAAAAATAAAAAATGTTAATATCGGTGGAATAAATGAAATGAAATATCCAATTAGATAAATCCATGCATCTTGAGATGATTTCATGCAACTTGAAACAAATATAATAACTAAACGGGGTGTACTTAAAATGATTATGATCAATGGAGCTATAAGCAGATGTTTATGTTGACTTAATTGCTCCATAAGTATTTCTCGATATTTTTGTTGAGCTTTGATTGTTGCTCGTAGATGCATTGTTTTAATAATAATTACAATAGCCGAGAGAAAATTCAGTAGAAATGGAATAGAAAAATGGATAATATTCATAGCAAAATGATATTTTTCAATTGTCGATGGATAAGAAAAGATACACCAGATACGTTGTTGATCATTTGTTGTATCAGAAAGTAAACTACGATAAGTAATTTCATGAAAATTTGAACCAAGTAGAAAACAAATTAGAATAGGAATTGTAATTTTGGCTATTTTTTGACTTTTTTGTTTTTGAAAATGAACTCCTTGATAGGCTATCCATGCGCGTTCAATAGCAACACATGCATTCAACCATTGATCTATATAAAGACTGCTTTTCAACAAAAAATCCAGTGAATAACATTGAAATAATAAAAATGCTTGATTTGTTATATATGTCATTTGTGCATGTAGAAGAATTGTAAATTTCATACAGAAAATAATTGTCAAAAGCAATGTGACTACAGATGAAGTCAGTAGACAATAACCACAACCATTTTTTCTCGGTTCTTTATTCATAAATGTGATTAATGAACAAATACTATTGATAAAACCAATAACTGTTATAATAATTGTTAATATCAAACTAATTTGAACAATCATCGGTTGAGAATGAAGATCAACAAATGGTTGAATATGATTTCCAAGAATGTTATCTAATGATAAAGCAAATCTATCGGATTTAAATTGACAAAGGTGACCATAGGAACATGGTTCACATATGCATACGGATGTTTGAGGACAAATATCATTATCTTGTAAGCATGATGCATTATTTTGACAATTACTTTGACCAAGACAATTTCGTTTAATCCCATGATCAAATAGAAAACAATTAGCTTGTCGTTGTCGAGAGAAATTCTGACATAAACAAACATGAATTTCATCATAAAAACACAATAGAAATCGAAAGGAATTCTGTTGACATATCCAATGATAATATTTAACTCGACGAATCAGATGTAATCGAGAGAAACTTTCATTTAGAATTTCATTTACATGTAAACATCGATCGGATAATTGAATTGTTTTTTCAATTTGTTTCGATTGATTATTAACAGTTATTAAATAATAAATTCGAGGAATAAATTCAATGAATGCAATATCATATCGACGTTGCCAGTAGATCGTTACATTACTTCCATCATTTGATAAACGTTTCATTGTTGAACCATTTTGTGGGTGAGCATTTTCTTGTACTTCGATAAAATGAACTAGCATCCATTCGGGTAGATCAACAATTTGCCTGTCAAATGTTAAACTCAATTGATTTTCTTCATATTGACATTGATCACCGAAGAAACCTTTTGGACAAATACAAAGGAAATTTTTCTTTTTCGGCACGAATCGTTCGATCGGAATACATTCGCCACCATTTCGACATGTTTGATTCGATTGACATATATAATCACGTAATAAACATCGTCGACCCCATCGATCTTGAGGACAAAGACAAATCGATTGATTTGTCGCTAATTGGCCGAGACAAGATCGGTTCGATGAACATTGACATTCATATCGAATTGTACAAAATTGACCCGACCATCCTGAATCACATTGACAAAATGTTGTTGAATTTATATTAAAATATTGTCGACATTGACCATGTTGACCACAAGGATTATTGCCAATCGAACAATTATCAGAGAGATGACTTGTATGAGGAATATTCAATTGTCGAGCAATACGATGAACAGGTAGAAATGGAAATGGTAATGAAAGAAGAAGACTACCACGATAGACTGATGTTTTCTGTTCGTAGATATCGATGTGTATTGAATAGATTTTCGAAGTATTTCTTGGCCGAGTCGAATATAATAAATCGATATTATATTTTGTTTTACAGCTTAGTACTGGTAAATAAATAATTTTCTCATAAGAATGAATTATTCTTTCATAACTATCATCAATAAGAAAAACGAAAATAATAAAAGATGTGTGCCATGAATCCGAATATGTTCGAAAATAGAGAGTCAAACTAACACGTTCATTTTGATATTGACATTTATTACCGTAGACATTTGGTGGACATAAACAAACTATTCGAGTGTAATTTAGTTGTTTATTCAACCAAAGTTGAACGTATGGACTGCGATAGCAAGGACCTGACTTACTATGGAGCTGGTATGTATTCGTTTCTATTTTTGTTATTGATCGATTGAATCTGTTTTTTCTATTAAGTGAAAAGTAAATTAATTCAGATGAAATTTGTTCTTGAAATAAATTCTGACATAGATATTCTAACGAATAAGAAGATTGTATATTATGTTTCGATGTACATAAATGACCCATATTTTTATTACTATTTCCTTTGAAATAATGGCAAAATTGTTCATCTTCATTTGAAAAACAATCAGATACTTGATCACAAATCATTTCCCTTTGTCGACAAAGTCCCTCAGATCGACTGCTAAGATTGCAATAGAAAACATATCTACTGTCCAAAGAAGGCCGAGGTTCAGTAAAAGTTGTACATAATTGTGGTTCATCACTTGCACCAATACAATCAATAACTCCATCGTTAATCTTCTTCTGAGGTAAACATATGAAATACGTAGTTTTTTTAGATACGCATACAAAACTATCGGTTTTACAACTGATTAAAGCTGATGGGAAGCAGTTTAATTCATCGGCACCATTTTGACAATGCCAAATACCATCACAATGTGTATAAACATTATCACACGGCCAATATTCACATTCGGTTTCGTCTGTTTGAATTTGATTATCAATAAAACTAGGCTTGTAATGAACAAAACGATCGCACATCATTGTGAATTTAATATTTTTTATTTCCGGTTCAAAATATCCAAATTCTTCCTTACACAAGGCTGGAGCATCTAATACATTATCACAAGTGCAATCCTTCTTAGCCGCCTTTCGAGAAAGACACGTCTTATTACTCATCATAGCCGTACAATTAACATACATTTGCGAACTGTGTATTGGACAATTGTATTCGTCATCAATTTTCAATTCATCATCATAATAATCGCAATCATTCAAATCATTTAATAAACGAATTTGTGAAATACATTTCGATGAATTTTGACATTGATACGTCAACGGTTTATTGCAAATCTGTGATTGATTACGATGAATTGTATTACATTGATACAACGTCGTGAATACTCTTAAAATATAAGCAATGTAAGTGATAATTGGTATATCTTTCTTGGGTAACGTTAGTGGAAATTCATGAGGACGACGACATGTCAAATTATGAAATTGAATTGGAGTTACATTCGAGAGAAATCCACTGCATAATTGTTCATTATAACAGATAAATTCTGGAATAAAGTTCTTACGATAATTTTCAAAAGCGTATGTTCTCGTATATGCAAAATAGATATGACCGAATAGAACAGGTGCTTGAGGTGTTAAGAACATTGATGGACAATAGTTCATTATTAATTGTCGACAAGTATTATTTGGACAGAATTGATTACAAAATGACTGTGATGGTTCTCGTGCAAATTCGAAATAACATTTCATTGCTAACGAACAATTTTTATCGGCCGTTTCAGATAAAACTAAGATATTTTGTCTTTTAAACAGATGCGTAAAATAAGAATCCAAACATTGTGTGCTAGAACCAAATGTAGTAACGAACATCGCATTTATATACCTTATGCATGCAATTTCTTCATATTTAAATAAAGATCCATGAGGTTTCCATTCTGGTTCATACATGATATGGTTGAGCTCGTCTGAACCATCAGCGCAATCAGGAGCATATATATTATCATCTACAAACACTGATGGTATACATTGACCATTATCACATCGAAATTCATCGTCATTACATTCGTTTAATTCCAATTGCCAACAATTTTCTTCATCGGTACCATCGATACATTGAACGATTCCATCACATATATTGATCCAACCAATACATAAATTTATCGAGCCTAGATTACAATTGAAATGAATATAACATGTCTGATTGTCTACTATTCGTTGATCGATTCGATAGTATTGATAGATAATTTCATTTAATGAAGAATATTCTGGATTATATAACGCAAATGAATATTCACAATGTGGACCAAAATAGGATTGTGAACAATTATAATAAACTAACGTTGATAATGTTGATGATTGTCCAAGTGCAAGTTTATCTAAATAATATTGATAATTTTCAATAAGATCCATTGGTGCAGACCAACGATACAATTGTTGACTTGTCACATTCAATTGTGCGAGTTGTTCGAAAGTAAAATTCTGTTCATGATTATTGTTCAAGACAATTGGCCATTCAGCTAAACAATACGAATTGATTTCGTAGATTTGATCTTGTTCCCATATATCAACACGAAGACAATCATGTTGTATAACTGTCAAATTATTTCTCATTTGTTCATCAGTCCATTCTGTCGAATGAAGATTGAATTGAATATGTATACTTTGGTTAAAATCGATGAAAATCAAGAAAATGCATAAGACTTTCATAGAAATCATTTTGCCGTATACTGAATAATAAAATCAAACATTCATTCATCTTTGTCAGTTGACATTATATGATTTATGATTTTTAATAAAACAAATGATGAATCGCTCAATTACATAAAAAATATTTTTTTTATTCGAACGATTTTTATTGAAACATGACAAATGCATTTGTTATTCGATGACGTCTACTTCCTATCGTTCTTTCACTTTTTTGTTTTCTTTTGCATGATTTTGAATGTTTTTCTAAGAGAACGAAAAATGTTGCCATATAAAAAGCAATAGCAACTGCATAAAATTTCTTTCGATTGAAGAAATCAAAAATGCAACGATGGTTAATCATTTTTTGCTGCAGTATACTCATCATATATACACAAAGTATATAGACAACATTTTTCTTTTCATTTTAATCATTATCAAACTTGATTTTCAGGTCAATCGACTCCAGTACCTAATTATGCATGTAATCAAGATGATCTTAATGTTGAATTCAGTCTCTCAACAGCATCACATTCAGCATGGGAATCATCGACGAATTGTTTCGTTTCCGAATGCAGTATGAATTCAAGTTACGACAATAACTGTCGTCGTGGACAAACACCATGTTTTGATTATCGAACAACAAATAATACAAGTATATGTGCACCGGCTATTACATGTTCAATTCTCGAATCATGCAATCATACTGGATTTAATTGTTCAACCACTAGTTCAGTATGCATAGTAAATTCCTGCTGTTCATCGCAAGCAGTATGCATCCCAATTGAATGGATAAATTTCTGTCAATCTGGTCAGTGGCGTCTAATGAATACAATGCAACAATCAAGATCATATCATACAGCTTCTCTACTGCCAGATGGAAAAGTTCTCGTTGTCGGAGGAATAGTTCCGCCTACGACTTATCAAGATACTGCTGAAATATTTCATCCATCCAATGAAACTTTTACACTTACCAGCACTATGTCAACGACTCGAGCTTATCATACTGCATCGATTTTACAAAATGGTTATGTTCTTGTCGCCGGAGGATATAATAGTGGCGGTACCGGTTTAGCTCAAGTAGAATTCTACAACTCATCATCAGACACTTGGATTGCAGTTAGTTCTATGAACAGAGTTCGTTATCAACATTCAGCAGTTGTTCTACTCAATGGTACGGTTTTAGTTATCGGCGGAATCGATTCCGTTGCTATATCAGATGTTGAATTGTACGATCCATCGACAGATACTTGGACAAGCGTTGCCAGTATGATTTTTCCCCGATATTCTGCTACTGCAACTTTATTATCCGATGGAAAAGTACTTGTTGTTAGTGGATACGATGGTATCAACTATTTAAACGCCAGCGAACTATTTGATCCATTGGCAAACAGTTGGTCGATCGTAAACGGACAAAACGCAAGTCGAAGTGATCATACAGCGTCTCTTTTGTCTGACGGACGAGTTTTAGTCGCCGGTGGATACGATTCAATTTTTGTAACTACAACAGAAATCTACGATCCAACAACGAATACATGGACAACAACTGGAACTTTGAATTATCCGAGATATAAACATACAGCAACCGTTCTCAATAACGGTAAAGTATTAGTTACCGGCGGTTATGCTTTTCCTGCGAATGCAGATTCGGCAGAATTCTACGATCCAACAACAGGGTTATGGGTAACAACGAATGATATGCAATATACACGTGTTGCACATACAGCAACTCTTCTTTCAAATGGAAAAGTATTAGTTACTGGTGGACAATCATCTGGTTCGTCTTATTTCACTGCTGAACTATATGAAACATAATTTAGAGTTTGTTTGTTTTTTATTTACAAAAATCAATTCAAATAAATCGTTTTCCTAGATCAAATCTTTCTTTATATTGAGTCTGCATTCGTTGTTGATTAATCCGTAATAAATCTGTTTGAAATACATCTAAATACGCTTGTGTTCCTTCACCATGATGTACCGAAAAATGATCTTTACATTGAATAATAGTTTTAAGTTTGTCAGTCGATTTGCACACCAGAAGTTTAATAAATGATCGAAGAGATTTTCATTGATAAAATCAAATGTTAAATCGAGTTCGAATGATTTTAATTTCGGAAAATTAACATGTAAACATTGAAATATCGACGGTAACGAATAATTCGATGAGTAAATCATTTTCACATGTTCAACTTCAGATAAAATAAAAAATGAATCCGATAAAATCCATTCACAATTTCGAACACAAACATCAAGTTTATGACAAAGGAATTCTTTTAATTTTGGCATAGAATTTAAACGTAAGATCACGACTGAACTCGATGAACCATCTCGAATTTTAATTTCGAGTATTTCATTTCGACTTGTTCGATTCGAATGTTTCGAAATCGGTGTTATGACATCGAGAAATGTCAATCGACATCGACGGAGATTTTCAATTGAATCAATTCATTTACATGCCAACGAAGAAATTCTGGGATATGAGAATATTTTTGCCAAGCAATCGATTGAAGACAAACGATACGATTGAATCAATCTATCGCGATTCGAAATGTACATATAGATGTCAGTTGAGACAGAACTATTAACTATTTATTTTTCAAAGAGAAAAGAAAAAGAATCAAGCAGAAAGAGAGAGAGAGAGAAAAAAGTGTTCATTCGTTTAGTAATTGGTTATTTGGATTCAATTAGGCGGTGGGAGATTTGGCATCGGTGGATAATTTGGTCGACGTCTAAAAAATAACGAACGATTTTTATTTCGAGAATAATCAAAGATTAACGTACAATTCCGATTGAATATTTCCGAAACGTTCGCCAGTATCCATGCCGAGTGCACCAGCACCAAGACCGAAACCAACACCACGAATGCCGTATTTGCGTGTGTAACATTGTTTACAATAGATATCACCGTCGTGTTCGGCTACATTTGTCATTTCTAACATTTTCTTGCAGAGACCTTGAAGAAAATATAAACACTTTTATCGGATGACGAGAAGAAACTCTTGATTTTTACCACAACGAAAGCAAATCTTATGCCACATTTTACCAGCAATCGGCACGGATTCAGCGTGAAATGCTGCATGACCACAACGTGGACATTGAGGAGTTTCCATACCATTAAACGACATAGTTAATCTTCCAAAAGAAAACCACGAAAATATATACGTATCTCTATTATACCAATAAAAACATATCTATCAACAATGACTTGTTAATATGACGCGTAGGTTTTGTCATCTATATTCATATTATAAACGACGTCATGTCGTCAATCTTGATATATCCAAATGAATCTAATTCAATTGTTTTACTTGGATAGATACTAATCGTCTCATCGTAAGATGAAAGATGCGTATTCAAGGTCGAAATGTATTCTATTTTCTATATCTGAATACATCTGTAATATATTCTCATCGATCAAATAGAAAGAAAGAAAGAAAAATGATTCGAATAGTTTCTTATTTCAATGGAAGGTTTAAATCAATTTCGAAAATATTCATTCGAAGAAACATTCGCTGATTCAATTCAACAGTTAAATCAACAATTAAAACGACTTAACGAACGAACAGATGAACATTTTCATAAACGAAAAAAACAACTTCTACAATTCGAAAGACGAAATAATCATTATCGAACACGACAAAATCAATTCGATGAGAAATATCGGCAAATAATCGACGAAAATCAACAATTAATTCGGCAAATTAAAATTAAAATCATTCGCGATGATCGTCATGAACGACAACAACGAACGGATCAACATCAACGAATCTACCAACGACCATTGACAAGTTTTTTTCTTCTCATTGGAATTCTTTTTCTTGCAACAATGATCATTTTGTTTTTGAATCAAACGCATAAAAATTATTTTTAAAACAAACAAAATACAAGAATCATTGTTTTCATCTTTTTCAATGAATGAGTAAACTGAAATAATTGAATTACATTTACCAGCAAACACGTCAATGCAGATAATAATATTTTCGTTGTCATTGCTATTGGGAGATAGAAAATAAATGAAGCAACAGTCAATGCACCGAAACCGATCACTAAACCGATGATAAAGATTAAACCAAGTAGTTTTTGTGATATTTTACAGAATAGTTTAAAAGCAAGACAAATAAGTGTAAATACACTTGAACAAATACCGAGTTGATTGATTATATCGACGGTATCTTGTTCCGAATAGATCCAAACGAAACAAAGAATCGAATCAGTGGTTATATTTGAAATGATTTCATCAGATTGACAATCGATTCGTTCGTGTATCGAGAATTTCTTACCAATGAAACAATCGTGTACTTGCGTTGGACATGTGTCGTTGCCGGAATGAAAGTGTACAGTTACGATACAACCATCGACAAGGAGAAGTAAAATAATCCAAATGATTAAAATTATTTGACTGTTAAGAGATAAACGAAAACGTCGAGATGTGAGAAAACTAATTTCAAGATCGAAATAACTCAGAATTAATTTTGTCTTGTCAATACATTTGATATGAAATAATTTTTCAATTATTTCAACTCGGAAATGTTTTGGCAGAAAAGCAATAACACAAATTCCAATGATCAATAAAGCGATGGAACATCCAAAGTATAGTCCCGCGTAGAAACTGTATTCCATTGCTGTTAACTTTTTGTCTTATGTCAAAAAATTATGTGCATACAGAGAAAAAAAACATGTGTCAAGTCGAAATTCGAGTTATTTGAAGAAAAGATTAACTGATAGAATATTTATTAAAATAAATGTTGATAGAAAAAAATATTAGTTCGTCACAAGAGCCATTCGTTCATACTTAATTTCGTACCCAATCCAAAGAGAATGCCACCACCGAACATAAAAGCAGTTGTAATAAATGGTCCAACTAATAGATGCGTAGTTCCTGCAAACAAACAAAAGACTTATCTTCTAGAAAAGAAGAATTGTTTTTTTTTACCAGAAATG
>ERZ781398.3019-NODE-3019-length-13539-cov-4.360427_pt1 | contig 13539 bp, 10 predicted proteins | sample MGYA00433077_ERZ781398 | MGnify/ENA primary metagenome ERZ781398 (study PRJEB29847, sample SAMN06458254) | wastewater metagenome | isolation source: Wastewater bioreactor | place: South Africa: Cape Town | study: EMG produced TPA metagenomics assembly of the... | reverse complement strand
CCTTGTTTAATATCAGCATTTTAAGCATCCTTTTACTGATTATTGCTATTGTTCATGCGAACACATTGGTTGAATCATCAGACTCATCGGCAACTACTAAACCACTTTACGAAATTTACAAATCAATGCGTACAGATCCTCGTTTTGCCTCTGTACCAAATGAAGATATTGTCGCATATATCTATCGAACTTATGTATTTGGCAATGGTGATGATGAAGTCAATGCTATTAAAACAAAACTTCGTAAACAACATCGTAATCGACATCGAAAAATCCATGCCGATAACTAAATTTTACATTCATTTATCTACATGTTGAGTCTGATGAAATTAATATAAAAAAAATATTAAATAAAATAACCTAAAAGACTCAACAATTTTTTCAAAATTGACCCATATTATTATTTATTCAAACTCAACTATCTCTTCGTCTAAGAATTTACCTTGTATTCAACTAGAAAAAAATCTACATAAGTTTTCTTTTGTATTTCCAATGAATAAAAGTGATCATAAGTATCTAATCCGATTAATGAATTACAGCTTGTCTCCTATAATCCTCTTCTTCTCTTTTCGTTCGTTTTGTGCCTCGATCGACTAAATAAATTTAAAAAAAATATTTTCTGGCGACACTCATCTGCGCTTCGTATCAGATGACATAAATCATTTCGAAGATTTCAATAGATGCATTGATTGACATTCATACACGACAGTAAAAGAAGAATAACATTTTTTGTCTCTGTTATTTATTCAATTATTCGAAATTTCGATTGTATTATTTATATATAAATATATAGAATTAGAAAAACGAATTAACTCAATATCTAACAACGAGATACACTTGTCATGAAGCACCAAATATGATTACATGAAACAGAAGGTTCTCTCGAGATCATGCCTCAACAAAAAAATTCAACCGTGTTCTTTTCTACAGAAAATAAATAAAGAATATTCCAGGTTTCAGTTGCTATTTTTACTCAGTAAGTAAAATCTGTTGTCTGTATCACTTTGACATTGTGTTCTCGGTTGAAATAATATATAATTATATGTAAACATATTTCATTAGTCTAATATTGAAAATGTTATTTTGAACGAATGAAAAATATTTACGTGATTAACATATGAATAATAAATAATCTTGTTTTTCTTTTCAATATTCAGATAAGGAAATATGACTTCGAATGAATCATTATCACTGATATTAGTTTTTTTTCCTACAATCGAGTTTGTTTACGAATTATTGGAACAAAAAGAATAAGAATAAGAATAATCACTGAAAATTAAGGTCATGGTCATGAAATTAGTCAAAGAAATATTCATCATTTTCTACTTAATATAATAAGGATAATACGACTTATATAATCACCATTTCCGGATCTTGCTGTTAATACACTAATTTATACAAAAGTAAACAGTTTAAGATTATCTAATAGTTGGAAATTAGGATTCTTATACCTTGTTATTGTTGTACTGAAGTCAACTTGCTCTGCAAATGCTTAAGAATATGATGATGGTATTCTTTTTTCTTTTAAAGTTTATCATTTACTTGATTTCAAATGAAGCGTTGTTTTACTTGATATCATATTATAATTATTCTTAACAATTACTCGATAATCACCGGCATCTGACAATGAAAAATTGCCGATGATTAACGAGGAAACAGCTGAATCTTGGGCAACATATTGTTCAATCGATCTATTAGCAATGAGATGATGGTTATAGTACCAACGGATATCTACTAATAAGTTATTAGTAATATAAATTGTTAATGTAACATTGTCACCAAGGTGAATAAACATGTGTTCTCGTAAAGGCATGAGAAATCGTAGAGGTTCTAATAGAATTAATTGAAAAAAGTATGCCGCTGTACCATATTTATTCTGTAAAATGCACACAGTTCGGTCGTATTCTTCGCTAGCACGAATTTTTAATTCCAAACGAGACATATTTTGATAGAAATTTGTTCTTATAATTCGTTTTCCAAAATACCATATAACTTCAATGGCTGGTTGCACACCTCTGTCTATCTTTGGTGTAATTAACGTTATATTTTCATTTCGTTGAACATACAGAACCGAAGTTATTGATTGATTCGATTCAACAATAAACGATGGTGCTCTGTTAATGTAAATAAATGTTCGATTTGTTTCAACGAAACCTTCACTTTAATTCGTAGAAAAATCTTCGTTTATTTGCCTAGTCAAGTATCGAATGATTTTTACCTGTTCATGACACATGCATGATAGAAGGCTTGTTTGTTAATTGTTAGATATGTTATATTAAGAAATGCATGTGAAGAACTCGGATTTGAATAGGATAGAAGAGTTTTGTTATTGAAAAAAAATGTTATATTAGGCCATGGTACTCCGGTAAAAGAAAAATTAAAATAGAAATAATCATTTTCATCTAAATAGATGATTTCTGGTAACGTAGAGTTCGAAATTCTAATCGTTGGCGGTGTATCTAGAAAGAATTGATTTTTAATCTCTATTTGGAAATAGATTTACTTTTCAAATAGAAACTAATATTGTAACTATCATTGCCACCTTCATTAATAATATAAAATTGATATACACCGAATAATTCTTTTCGAAGAGTTTTAAAGATTAGTGCACTACTAAAGATACGCATTGTATCGTTAACAATGGAATAGTTCTCTTGATCGATAATTCGTTCTCCTGTTGGATTAGTCCTATCAATTTATTTATTTTGACTTTTTTTTTCTATTATTCAAAAGATCTTGGATGGCATACCAAGAAACAATTGCATGTCTACCTTGAAATACGCATACGATTCGAAGTAGAATATCGCCTGTTGTGATGTTGATAGAACAGTATAGAATTGAAGGAGCTAAACAATAAAGTTACAATTTATTGCTTTTGTTTTTTCATTGATCTATCCGTATGTTTACGAGTATAATACACATGAACTGTAGCATAAGATTGACTAGTCTGATTTAAAGCATCCCACACATGAACTTCGTATACTCCGTGATGCTTTTTTGAGATGTTGTTGATAGTTAATATAGCTTGATTTTCTTTGATATAATTAATAGAAACTATTGATGTGTTCAGTAGAGATGTATCGTTGACAAACCATTGACTTCTGATAATTTCATGTGAACATCGTAGGATTAAATTGAAACCTTCATTTCCTTCAGCAGTAATATTTTGCGTGAGATTTGTACAAAATAAATCGTCTGAAACGATTTCAATGAATGGATCACTGTCAGAAAATATTGAATAACCATTTACCGAGAGCTGTAAGGAAAATGGTTTCGTATTTCTTAAAATCATTTGACACATATGCATAAAAGTGTAATACCATGCTCTGATTCAACTGAATGGGGATCTCATATATATACGGTTTAGCACTTATTGGAGAGTGAAATCCCGTAGGATAGAATCTTTCAACATATACTTCTGATTCAGATTTATTATCAGTTATCATTAGAAATTGATCGTAGTTCAATGATTGAATATATACATTTGGTTCAGTATAGCAATCAATTATTGCTTTTACTGTTATATTCGAACCTTTTTTCACTGTTTGATTTTGTGGACGCATGAGAAAAATAGGTTCATCTATAATATAAGAGAAACATTGCGGGAAATACCAGTAGTTAGGATATATTTACAAGCAAAACTCAGCCAATAGTTAGTAGCTGCGTGTCCATACCTATTTGTAAAGTTGATTATGTATTGAACATAATTATCATTTGAAGTTAGATTATTAATCAGATATCTATCGTAATTAATATTATCACTTCTAGAATCACCGTCATGGATCATATTTGTCTCTTGAACAGATACATTATTTTTGAGCCTAGTTGATAGATTATGTTCAAATCAAGTCAAAATATGCAAATCATACAGCATTACCACAATACTGTCACAGGTCTCACGCTAGTAAACATATAGATTATAGACAATGGTTGACCAATAACCGGTTTCGATGTATCACTGAAGCCAAGAATGTCTCTAGGTTTCACTGTAAATTAAATGTAGTAAATTGTAGATACGATACATGCAAATAATAAGTTGACTTCGAAACTGATATGCAAAAAGATGATTCCGTCTCTCTTGAACAAGCTGCTTACTAGACACTTACAATATTGTATCGTGTTCGTGCTAAAAAATTAAAAAAAACTTATTTGCGAAACACTTGTTCATATGTGTCGAATGTAATGTTATACTCGCTGAAATCGAGATGACATTGCGTAGCTCCAATTTCATCGGAACCGAGTTCAAAGAGGTTTTGTGTGATAGAAGGTAAAGTATCATTGATAAGATCTATATGAAATTGTTTATCTGTACATTTACTATGTTCAATTCGAATTTGAAGAGACTCAGATCCATCAAAAAATTCCGGTGATAATTGAAGAGTACCAGCGGAGAAAATAATTACAGCATGTTTTGTTATAAATTCTATTTCATTAGTATATTCATCATGTCTTATGAACGTTTCTTTATTGATAATTTGTACGTTGTATGTATGCTCATTACAGACAGAAATATAAATGGTTTCGTATTGAGATTCATCTTCTGACAATTCAAATTTTGAGAATATTCCTATTGTTTTGATAAAACAAACAAGATTTTTATATCTTGAAGCAAAACATCGTTGATTTTCAAGACGAGGATATAGACTATCATCATATAAAATAACATTATATCTGCTAGTACCATATTTATCACAAGAACTAATAGAATTTGTTCTTGTCGAATTAGCCATAGTTAAAACCGTATGCTTGCAATATTTGTTATCAATCTTTTTTATCTGCAAATACCAATAGGTTTTATTCAAATTATTTTGAATCAGTGTAATATTTAGACTATTTGAATAATAATATATTTCAAATCGATCGATATCAGTTGATATTTCAATAGCATCAATTCGAATACTTGTTGAAAGAACATATACAAGTATGTCATTGGTTAGATTTGTTTTTATAATTAATTTCGAAATAATGAAATCTAAATTCGATATTATTAGATAAAAATATTGCGGTATCATGAATAGTTCGATATCGAATGTGATAAAAATGAATGTAACATTTTGTAGAGAACAATCGGTTTTTCGTTCACGTGAATTTAAACTAAATTCACATAGAACGTTTTTTCCATCGAATTCACAAGGTTTTACAACGAAAGGTAATATGCATGTCGAAGAACATTGAACTAATTGGTAGAATAAAAATAGAAGTAATAAAGATTGAAAAACAATCATAAAATTGAAGAATATGATAAGCAAGAATATTAAATAAGAAAAAAAAGACTTATTTTGCGCGTCCTTTTCTTTTTGATTGCGTTTAGCAAATAGAACAAGTGATGATAAAACTCCTGGAAGTATTTATTTCATTTTCGATATCAAGATCAAGCATACAAGTCGTAAAAAGAAAGTAACTTTTTGTTAAGAAAATGTGTTGATTTCGCCAACTATTAGCAGATAATTGAGAACATAACTTTTGTTGACATGATTTCAAGTCTATACATATTTATCATATTAGATTATTAATCTTGTCTGATGCCGTTTATTCGATATGAATAAATATTTAGAATTCATTAAAGATTGTACCGAGTAATAGAGTTTTAAATATCATCTCCACGTGTTTCAATGAAAGGTTAGCATCTTTTCGTACTCTTTAAATATATTTCTTTTATTTGACGTACGAATTTGCGAACAAATTAACTTATCTCTAATTTATAGTATAACCTTTGAATTTGTAAGATGAGACAGTAGATAAAATAAATATTTAAAAAATCATGTCGACTTTCTTTTATTCGAAAGAAGAAGAAGAATGTACTTTTATCTTGAACTACTAATAATTTATGAGCTTGTTTTCAGACGATAATCATCCATCGATGTTAAGTCAACATTGGAATGTATTGAAAGAAGAAATTATTATACTATTTACATTTCATCCAAATCAATGGCGTAATGCCTTTCGACGTAATCCGACCTATCCGATCTTTCAAAAGGGAGATATCGATGGTCTTGTCGCATTATTTATTGATAATATGGCAACATTATTAACAATAATTCTTAGTCTACAAAATGTCTTTGATACTGAGATTATCTATGGAAAAATTGTTCCCGGGTAATTATTTCCTAGGAAAAAAAAATGTCATGATAAAAATGGAATGATTTTGTAGTGTGGCATTGTCGATGATTTGGGGAAATGTCTATTATGTTTATATGGCACGAAAATTAGCTTATGAAGAAAAACGAAATGATATATGTGCAATGCCATACGGAATTAATACACCGGGAGCATGTAATTCTATAAAAAAAACATATATCGTTTAATTTCTAAACGAAATTCTTGTTTTGAATTTGATTAGTTGCATTTGTTTTTGGTATTATATTTCCTGCTTATTATGATTGTACGAGATTGAATACTGATTCAAATAATCGATTATGTCAAGAACGTGCATGGTATATAGCATTAGCAAGTAATTTTATAACTGGAATAATCATTCTTTTGTTATGTCTTTTTGGTGAATTTATACGACGCAATGTACCCGTTGTTGCACTTCTTTCGTCTCTATCAGCTGTAGGATTTACTTATTTAGCTTTGAGTCAATATATACCTATAGCTGCTTCGCCAATCGTTTCGTTTCTACCATTTGCTATTGTGATGATAGGATATTTTAGTGGAAGTAAATACTAATTAGTTCTAAAAATGTTTTTTATTTCATTGTGTTAGTTAAAATTGGTCCATTTCCAATTGCTATCGTTGCTCTTATTATTGGCACTGCTCTTGGTTGGGCAACATCATTAAACAAAGTTGAAGATGTTCGTTCGGCAACATTGGTGATCAAAGCCTATGCACCAGTATTTCCTATTAAAGAAATGTTTAAACATATGAAAGAAGTAGGTCCATATCTATCAACTACTATTCCAACGGCGATTTCTATTGCTGTTGGTACAATACAATGTGTTGAATCGGCTAGACGTGCAGGAGATTTCTATCCAACACGTGAATCAATGTTTGCAGATGGTATTGGAACAATAATTGCAAGTTTATTTGGATCTTTTCTTGGTATGACAGGTAAGTGAATTTATTGTTTACAAAGAAAATAGTTTCCTACGAAACATTTTAACAATTATTTTTAGTCTATATTGGTCATCCAGCATATAAAAAAATGGGTGCTCGACAGGCTTATTCTATTATTAATTCTCTTATCTATCTTCCATTGTGTATCTTCGGTATAATTGCACTTTTTCTTCGTATTATTGCTGTTGTTGCTGTGAATCCAGTCATTGTAAGTATATAGTTCATATCAAAACACATTAACATTCAATCTCTACATAGATATTCATCGGTCTTTTTATTTGTGCTGAAACATTTTCAATTACACCACAGCGTCACTATCCAGCTATACTTCTTGGTATTATGCCTGTCATAGCTGATTGGACTCGAAGCTCAATAATCAATGGTGTCGTCACTGCTTATTCAACTTTTACCTTACCTAATGTTAATTTTGATCAAAACATAACTGCTCATATAACAGACTTCTCTTATTCAGGTTTAAACAATTTTGCCGGTGGTAGTCTTCTACAGTGCATATTTTTAACAGCGATTATGATATACATGATTGATCGAAAGTTTGTTCGAGCACTAGTTTGGTCATTACTTGCCGGTCTTCTTTCGTTTTTCGGTTTGATACATTCATCGACTGTTGGGCTTCTGTATAGACAAACCGACGATGGATGGAGATTCTCGGTTGCATATACAATGTTAGCTGTTATTTTTCTTATGTTCGAAATAGCACAACGGCAAGGATGGATAGAAAAACCTGAAACTGAACCCGAAGATATCTCGTCAGAAGAATGGGCAGAATGGAAACGACATAAACTGGCTGCTGAAAATCTTATCGACAGAACAACACTTTGACGTTGACAGATTGTTTTGTTCTGTTTACAGATTCGTTGACGACACATTTCTTTGTCAAAGTTTATTTTCAAATATTAAAATAAAAAGATTTAACCAAAAGAAAAACATGACAAAAATATTGACACGCGTGGGTGATGACGATGAATTGCTCTTGTGCAATTACCGCATCAAATTTCAACGTTCTTTTTTACAATAAGTTGTTTTTAATAAGAGCTCAGAATACATAAATAAAGTATTATTTTGCTCACTTGAAAATGTCATGTAAAGTGCAAGGTTAAATATCTCGAAACAACTACTGCATTACTAAATAAGATTGTCATTTCTTAGTAACAGTATATTTTTGTTTCAACGTTTGTTTAATAAAAAACAGTAGCATACAAAAAAAAATGATATAACTGATTAAATTTATGAAGAAAAGATATAAAAATTATTTTTCAACAGATTGAAATATTGTTCAGATTCGTTCTGTCAATGCTCGTGATAAATTATCAGAGTTTCACGCCCAATTCCATTCGGATAAACGTTTTTGTCGATTAGAGTTTGGTTCTAGATAAAACAAAACAAAAGAAAGAGAATGTTAATCAATTGTTGATATATTCATTTTTTAAATTCTCATTTACTTGGCTTAGGAGCAGCAGCTACTGTCTTGGTTTTAACTAACGCTGATCTTATAGTTTTTGCTGGTTTTTTGTTTGTAGAAGAACTTGAAGATGCTTTCGTATCTTTTATCGGTTGTGAATTACTCGTTTTTTTCGCTTGACCAGCCGAACTTTTCACTGGAGGATGAGGTTTATTGATACTACCAGTGTTATTCGCACTTTTTTTCACTCTTAATGAAGCTCCGTTTACATTTGGAATCGAGAATAAAGTTATAACAACAATAAACTAAAATTAATAAACAATCCTCAGTAAATTGCAATCGAAAAAGAAAAAATCTTCAATTCTTCTTACCAAGAATACAACAACGATTGACTGCATATTGACCATGATTGAATTGTGATGCTACGTTTTACTTCTGGTTAATTATAATGTTCTTCGTGCATTTAAAATTGTGCCATTTTATACCTATACTCTCTTCGAAAAAAAAATCATCTCTCATATTTTTCGTTCTCTTCCTACACACTTTTTTTCTTCCTTTCGTTTTTTCAATGACGACAGCAGTTGCCACAATAAAGACACCTTTTCAATGCATGTAAAGATTTATGCTGCTAATCAATGAGCACCTGCTATGCACTTTTCTTTCCCTTCAATTCTATTCGAATTGCTTAAATCTGCATGGAGTCTCAGGTCATCTCGTTGCTATTCTATCTAACCATCAAAACAAAATTTTGCACCAACATGAAGTAAAACATGAATAAATGTTTTTTTTACCCAAAAACTCGAAAAACAAAGTCATGATCAACGAAAAAAAGGAACTCTTGCGGAGAAAATAATATTCTCTTTTTTTGTTCTCTAATTCGAACGGGTTTCAATCAGAACTGTAAATATTAGTCAATTGTTAAAGTATATTGCACGACCTTCGTCTTTTTTAAACTTGTACAACGAGTTCTATTTGCATATACAAAACACAATCTATTTCTACACGAATGAATCCGAAATAATATCCGTGTAAGAAGATCTGATTTGTACAATAGATGAAGGTTTCGATTAAACTCAATAATAAACATAGGCGAAAACCAAATACAACTGAATCGATGAAATCTTGAGTGTTAATGGGTGAATATTTTGAATAGACGCAACTTCAATCGTTTTTTCCAAAGATAATCATTCAATAACATTTCATGTTTTTAATATTACTTCAGATTTGTATTTTTCTAGGCAACACCTTTGCTTATATTTTCTTCAATTTGATATTATCGAAAGTTTAACGTTGCCGTTTCTCGCTCTATAAAAAGACCTTCAATTAAATCTTCTATTAATATTCGTTTAATATTAAATATTATTATGTTGTTATTGATGTGAAAAAAAAATTGCCAACGTATACATACGTACATATAGTACTGAGTACTCGTATGATTTACTTTAACGAAAAAAAAGCATGATGATTATAAAGGCTCTTGAAAACCTAAGTAACCTTATTGAAAAGAATGAATTATCTTGAGCAATTTTTTGTTGATTATTCGATTTTTAATAGGCTAAAATTACTGCTGTGATTAGATCATAGGCATTGAGAAATCTTAATATTTCATTGGCTAGTTTATTTTGCATATGATGAAGTAATTTCTTTAAAGAGAAAAAAGTTTGTTTTACTTCAACAAGTATGATTTTCGTTTTGCGTTCGTATATTGATTTGAGTACGAACATACAATTGTATTCATGTTTCTACATATTTTTTTTTTATTTTAAGTGCATAGCCATTAAACCATATATTTCATCATGAAAGTATGTTAAAATGAGAACAACGTAGTCAAAGTACAAAAAATTCTTGTTTGGCACATGAAGCCTATGAAGATAACATTTGATTCATAGTTATGGATGAAAAAAATAGAATAAAAAGTGCTTTTTCAATGAAGAAAACAAATTCTTGCAGTCAATAAACATGACAAAAGAAAAACAATGACCTCGAATAGAGAAAAGACGCTATAAAAAAAATGAAAACAAACCTTAGAAAAGACTACTATCACCGACAGAAAAGGACAACATTTGACTACATTTAATGAAGCACTAAGAATGCTTTTAAGCGCAAAATACATTTCCATATGTCTTTTTCAAGCGTCGCAAAAGTTTAGTTTCAAATAAAAGCAAATAGTTCCAATCATCGACGAGTATTATGGCATGACAAGAGTACTAACATCGGCATTGCCAATAATTAATCGAGCCAATACCAAGTGCAATACTCAAATCATATTCCATGAATTTGAATCTTCAACATATTTGTTTTCGTCGAATAATTTTAGTTATGATTGATATTCATGAAATCTCAGTTGGTAACAAGAGGTTCTACATATACAGCTCTTCTCCTACCAGCTGAGATTAAACCAATATAATCTAACATACTTACTTACTTCGATCCTGAATCATACAAAAAAAAGTCATTGTTTTTATTGGCATACGAAATGTATCATTCTTTCATCTTTTATACTCGAAAGAAAATTTGTTTATCATTGCTATTCTCTCAGTTTCGCTTGATTTACATTTATATACTAAAGCTGAAATACAGGACAAAATGTTCCATTCATTTCAATAGATTTTATATCTCAATTTAGAGACAAACGAGACACATATATATATATATATTCACAGGTGAATTTAATATGGTATCAATTAAATTTCTAGGAGCAACAAAAAAAAGTAGAACTAATCTGTTACATACGCATATTCAATGATAACTACTATCGAGAACAAGTTTCATTTATAATTGTATACATATGAATATCGGTAGACGAAAAAAGTAAACTGTATATTTGACAAAATGTGTGCTGAATACCTGATTAATCGAAATTAACTGCTGAGATTTTTGTTTGTTGACTTGAAATGAAAATAAAATCAATATTTGAGTCAGCTGTGTTTAATACAGAAGTGAGAAGATTTTCTTTGTTCTCATATTTTCAGTTTTTTTTTTCTTCTTCTTTATAATTATATAAGAAAAAAGGAACTGACGAACGAAGAGGCATCAGCTTGGAATGACGGAAAGAATACCATGAAAAAGCAAAATAGACCTTGGTAAATTTAAATCAATCATCAAGAGACTCTTCGGGTTCCTTCACTGAACGTATGTTAATAAGAACATATACGAAACTTTACTGAAATTATATTCTTTACAGTTTAAAATCACACACAATAGACACAGATTTCGCTGAAAGAAAGAGAGAAGGTTGTTTTGTGCTAAAATAAGAATTGATGAATACAAATTTATTGAACAGAGTTTACTCTTGGCATGCCATCATGTTGTCTATGATATCAACAGAACAATCGACATATAAGTAGAATTTTTCTGAATATCTTCTATGAAACAAAAGACTAGATAATGTTCTCTGATTTTGATTAATTATATTCAATATTTATTTATGTATTCTTCTCAAATAAAATAAGTCATGTGAATAGTTGTTTATGTAGGAGATTGAGCGCATGTCTTCAATTGTTTGAGATAACACGCTGTGCCGTAATTAGCATTGATATAAATATTGTATGTTAAGAAAAAAAAGAAGATCACTTTCGAATCTTTCCTACAGCAACGACATTAACATTTATCAAATATTAACAAGAACAAAGAATTAAACATGAACACTCATCAATGGAACATCATTATTCTCTTAATTTTAATCGTACAATTACAATTCATTCAAGTACAGATGACAAGAAGAAAAAACTTTCGTTTTTTGATGAATTTCTCTATGTCTTGTAGTGTTATCCATCGTCAGCTATTAATGCACAACGTACGTTTTTACGTTGTCATTTTTCTGCAATTGCATGCAAACGTGATCTATCGGATTTAAAACACAGTGAACGAGCTTTATCATCGATCAATGAAAGTTTTCTTGGAGCATGCATCAAACAACATAGATCATTCTGGTATTGCCTTCGACATCCGTCAGTTTATACCACAGAAAGTATGAATGAATTTATTTAACTCATTTACACAATCAAGTATTGATATTGTTCTTTGTCCTATTCGTCGTTTTCAAACATGGCCAAATAAACATAATCAAACCCGACAAAATAACAATAAAACCAGATGTAAGAAAAGAGAGTTTATATGTACTACTAAGATCACGTAATAAACCTACAAAAAAAACAAATATTTTAAATCAATGGTGGTTGTTGTTGTTATTTTTTCTCTCGTTATTAAAATCTACCTTGAATTGGAATGCCAATCAACGTGCTTACACCTTGACAAAATTGTAGAATACCGAATGCATTCGTCATCGTGTCCATTGATAAAGCTTCGATGACGATCAAAATTTGTAAAGCATAATTTGCACTAATTGCTAAACCATACAAAAATGCACAAACAAGAACAATGAGTTTGTAATTAAAAGTAGCAAGAATGATTAACGAAACACCGGATATAATAACAGCAAGCGTATACATAAACCAAGCTTGACAGATTTTTTTATCATGCAAATATCCAAGTAGAATTTGTCCAATAGCTGATGCAATGCCAACACTTGACAATGTCCATGATGCGAGATATGTTTGATCGCCGAATGTTTCCGATATGTAAGTCGGAATGATAACATATGGAACACCCATTACAAGACAGAGAGCAAAATTTGAGACACAAAATAGAATATAACGACTGTTGAGTAGCCAGTGTGTTTCTTCTGGAACGAATTCATCGGGAGATTCGATTTGTTCTTGAGATGATAATAGCGAAGGTGTTGAAGGTGGTTTTTCTTCTTGTTCGGTTTCTTCGAGATTTTCTTCTTCAGCTGTGATTGATGCGAGTGGAGGAGAAAACTGAGGTGGACGAAGACGTTCTAAAGATTGATCAAGTGTTCTCATTGTTAATAATGGAACGGCAATTGTATTAGCACGTGCTCTTTGAAAGGTTGCTTTCGTTTTTAGATTAGGATTAGTCGATTCGACAGTCAGAGTATTGGTACGTAGTCGAGCATTCAATGATAATCGACGTGTTATTCTCGTATTAGTTGGTGGTAGAGTTATGCCAGCACGTACAGGTACAGGAGAAATAAATAAAGG
>ERZ781398.3011-NODE-3011-length-13562-cov-3.717628_pt1 | contig 13562 bp, 14 predicted proteins | sample MGYA00433077_ERZ781398 | MGnify/ENA primary metagenome ERZ781398 (study PRJEB29847, sample SAMN06458254) | wastewater metagenome | isolation source: Wastewater bioreactor | place: South Africa: Cape Town | study: EMG produced TPA metagenomics assembly of the... | reverse complement strand
TATGTACCGGTGACCATGGTTCAGTAGCCCAAACAGGACATGGGTCTAAATGACATATCTCATATTCGATTGGTTTTCTTGGTAATTGTGCACAAAAATGATCTTCATGAGGACGTTTGCTTAATGTATCGACACAATGAACATGCCGTACACGACGACCAGTACCACATGTTGCACTACACTGAAAAAAAACAGATGCAAGACATCATTTATTCGAATTATTATCTCGTTTTAAATTGAATTTACTTCGCCGAAATGTTTAACATCCCAAATATATGATGCTGAATTTTCAATAATCGATAATGGTCGAATATTTGAACAGATTGTATTATTCCAAACACGGCATGTTTGCAATTCTTGTGGTCGTGTATTTTCATCGCAATCAAAATTTGATAGTGTGTTGTGTTCATGTCGACAAACGACTTGACGATATTGCATACCCGATGAACACATCGAACCCGAACACTAGTAGAAAACAAACGATAGATTCAAGGAAACATTAAGCACGTATTTTCACGTACTTCTGACCACATGCCCGTTGCCCAATTTGGACAATAAACATCTGCAGAACAATGTTCCGAAGTTGAAGGTTTTTCATTGTCGATTTGTAGACAATAATTATCATCCAGGTCACGTACATTGTGTGAACACCAAACACGTCGATGACGTTGAGCTAATCCGCATTTGCCCGCACATTTACTCCATGGACTCGTATTCCATCGCGGACATTCCGTATTCGTACAATTTTGTCGATGATTTGGCTTTGAATTCTCACCCAATAACGAAATACAATTATTATCGGGGATACGAACCCAAGGACGTAATGGATCATCACAATAAACACTACGTTGTTGAATGCCCATGCCACATGTTACTGAACACTGAAACAAACGCAAAGAAATACAAATTTAGATTGTTTTCTTTTGATAAAAAAAAGAGCGACATCAATCAACTTACTTCATCCCATGGTCCTGTTGACCAACGAACTTTCGAGCAAAGTGAACTACTTGCTGACACACAAGTTTGCTGTTCGATAGGCATCGGGTGTGGACATTTCGATTTGTCCATCGGTCGACCATCTTGATTACAATGAACTGTACGTCGTTGTACACCTGTTCCACATGTTACCGAACACTAGACAAGGAGCAAAACGATTGAAATAAATATGTTTTTTTAACAGCTAAAAAACATACTGGTGACCATTCATTGACCGACCATGCTGTGCAGCTAACATTTGTCGAACACCATTCTTGTTCACTTGGTTTTGGTCGTCGTTCGCAATACTCGTCTCGAACAACTGAACCTTGATCTATACAACTGACACGACGACGACGAATGCCTTGATGCGATGAACAAGTTGCTGTGCACTAGAATAGACGTATTTCGTGTAACAGAATCTAGTTATATCGTAGAATATAATCTGATATTTACTGGTTCCCATAAATATGTTTCCCAATGTGGTGAATTACATTCACTGTAGCATGAAACAGTTTCATCTGGTTTTATTTCATGAACACAATCACGATCATTGACTTGTTTACCAGCTCGAACACAAGTTACACTTCGTTGACGTTGTTTTAACGTACAATCACACTTTATATAATAAAAGAACAAGTGAACAACAATAAGAGATTTGTTTTGAAAACAGAAATACATACATCCGACCAAGCGGTATAATTCCATCGTGCTTGGTCACACGATGCTGCTGCACATCGTTCAGTATTCGAGATAAAATCTGATACACAATAGTAGGCTGCTGTTTGCATATTCGAGGCATTACGACATTCAGCTGTACGTTTACGTACACAACTGCCCGATTCATAATGACACTAAAATATGAAAATGAGAAAAAAAATTTTTAATTCAAACAAATCGATTTTACTTCATCCCAATTTCCATAAACCCAACCGGTTCCTGTACAATCACCAACACATGGAACAACATCCTTTGGTTTTTCTCCAACATCTCGTCGACAGACATCTTCTGTCATCGGTTCCATTGCTTGTCCATTCGTACTGGTTTTCGTACATTCATAAATAACACGTTTCAAACCATCGCCACATCTTGTTGAACATGCTTGTTGATGTCTTGTTGTCCAACTAAAAACAAAATCACATAATAACAATTCGAAACGAACTCGTTGTGTTTCTTTTTGTGTCGTACCTGAGAAAACAATCTGTATTACAGGGTTCTTTTTCAAATACAAATGGTATGTTATATGCTGTACACAATCGTGCATCCGATTCTCGTCCATGAATGAAACATTTTCGAAATTGTCGAGTACCTTGACATGGTCGATCACAATAATAGTCCGATGATTGATCGCCACGTTGTCTCGCTAAAGCTTCTTCATCAAGCGGAGAATAATATTCCCATACGACTTGTGTTGGTGGCGCACCACTTTGATAGATCGATATAACTTGAATTTCAAGTGGAACTTTCAATCGACCTGTGATGAGAACTGTTTCATTGCCCGAATCGGAGCCTGTATACGAGAGTATAGCGCCGCCAATACGAAGTTTAACATTGTATAATTGAAGACTATGCATGCCATTGAGTATGTAAGTTCCATTGGCATGTTGAACGGCTAAATAATAACGATCATTGCCTGCTGAAATTTGCGTTACACTAACACGTGTAGCATTAATTGGTATGTCTACTATTCGATTGATTCCTAATAGGAACAGAAAAAACACAAGAAGAAATAGATTTTATTATTTGAATTTTTGTTGTTTACTAACCAAAGCCTGATACGAATGTTTCTCCGCTAGTTAATTTACAGGTCTTATTCTGTCCATTGCAAACACCACAAACATCTTCAGTTGCATTTGATGCATATTTATAATCACAGCCGATGGGCATGCAAACTCCACTTATACAAATATCTCTTGTTTCTTCTTCGCGTCCACAAGGTGTTCCATCTTCGACACGATCGCCAAGAACAAACGAACGTTCAAGACGATCGTCCGATACTTTACAAATCAATTTACATCTTTCCGTTGGTAAGACTAAAGAAAACGAAAATTCACAAGCAATGCACAATTTGTTGTCTCTCGTTTTCAACTTACCATTATATTTCGGTTCAAATCGAACACCAACTGGTAATAGAGGATCAATCGTACGATTATTAAAGATTGAACATTGTCGTTGGCGAAACATATCAACTGGATCTCTACATGGCTAGAGAAAAGACAAAATCACATTAAATTAGTAACTTCTCATAGAGAATAATTCGAATTTACTGGATTATTTTCACACGATCGAATTTGTGTCGATGAACCTGAACAATACTGTCCACCATTCTCAGGTCTAGAGCAAAATGTTCATTTGTTTTATTTCGTTCGAATCAATATTTTATTCTCCATACCTGGGACTATCGCAGAATCGTTGTGATTTTTGTACAGCACTACCGCATGTTCGTGTACACGGAGACCATGGTGACCACGGTCCCCAATTGCCGTTTATAACTTGTAAATCATGTGTACTTCGGCATTGACCTCGAAAACATCGCTGAAAAGAAAACAAACAGTATAAAAATACATTCGATTGATTCATTCAAAGTCCTTGAGGCGTTTAAATATGTCGTTCGTTACTTTTTCTTTTTCACTGCGCATTTCTCGTCCTTGTCAAGGAAAAAATGGTATGTACGTGTCTGCATGCACGAATATCTCATATTCAAATGGTTAGAAAAAACAAACGATTGACGAGAACAACAAGCAATAATCATCAGGTATGTGATCCGTTGTCTCACTTTGATTTCGTATCTTGGCTCTGAACATAATGTTCCGTCAGACCAGTGAGCATGATTTGTTATGCACGATGCAACATTTGAATACATCTCACGACAGTAGAGACGATTACATTTCGGCTAGAAAACAAATCAAGGATTGTTCGCGTGTTTTTTTGGATTAGAAAATAGTTACGCCATGACTGAGATCTGTACAATATTCGAAATTAACTCCGAACGCTCGACGACATTGATCATTAAGATCACTGAAACGACCGGGTAGTTCACGTGCTTTTTGTTCGTCATTTAAATCTTTAAATAATGCTGATTGATAGTTAGGAATATTATTCAAACATTGATATCGATCAGATCTTAACAAATCGAAGAGAAAAACAAATATTTCGTTTTTGAACAGAAAAGAAAACACGTTTACTCTAAATATTGAGTAAAATAATGACGACTACAATTCGACCATTTATAATGATTGTGATTGAATGTTAATGAAGTCGCCATTAGATTTTGTTCTTTCGTATGTTCTAAACATGCTTTATCATTATCATGTCGAATGCCGAATCTAGAAAACAGTTCGAAGTGGAATTCATTTTGATTTTCAATTGTTTTAACTTACAAATGTGCGATTTCATGAGCGATTGTAAATGCAGTTGCAAAGCCATTATCACGTACAACAGCACAACTAGATGTATCATTACACATTGTGCCCAATTCAGTCAGTCCGAGTGTGTCACATTTACTATCGGTCACATTCTTTGCTCGTTTATTACAAAGAGGCGTTCTAGGAAGAAGAAGAAGAAGAAGAAACTTGAAAAATATCGAGAAATCTTTTGTCTGTCGAACCTTGTTAGAAGAACAGCGGCATCGTATCGATCATTTGCATTGAAATGTTTTTGCCATAAACAAAATCGAGCTAAGACATCCGCTGCATCATCGCTAGATTTGATATATTCCTTTAAAAATCAAAAAATCAGACAATCGTTTGCTGCTTAGTAAAAATCCATTTACCGTATGTTCTTTGCCTAAATCGACTAGTTTAACAAGCCATATTTTAATATTATTACCAATACTGGCATCAGAATATAGATGTGATACCTTAATTAGAAGGACAAGAATTTTGTTTGTGTTTTGTTTGCCTTGACGATCAACTTACATAACTAAATAGCGTTAGAATGTATGATTTAATATCAGCATCTGAATGGAATTCTTTAATTGAGTCATCATAAGCGACAAGGACTTCGACATGTTTAGCTGTTGGATCGAAATCAAGTTGACGTTTAGCTCGACGTTTTAGTGATGAATAAACAGGATTTGAAGAGGATAATGGAGATAATTTTGGATTACTATTTCGCCGCAGTCGTTGTTTAACTGTTCGATGATAATGATGATAGGGTCGTTTTTCTTCTTCGACATAAGAGTTTCCTAAAATATTCATTTCAATTGTGTCGAAACGAAATTATTCGATTTGCATACCATCAACAGGACATTGGACTTTGTCAGTATCATCCGTTATCGATGAAACTGAATCTTTATGTGTATAGAATAGATGTTCAAAATTCCATTTCGAATCACTTGTTTTATATTTCGGTTCAATGAAGTATTCCGTATTATTGTACACAAATGTACCCAACTAGAAAATTGACAAAACAAAACGCTAGATAAATAAGCGTAATGACCTTGAAAGTGTTTTTCTTTCTTATTGTGTACAGTTTATTCTCATATTTCATTGGCAAAACGATTCGAATGAAGCCTCGATAAATTCGATATTCGAACAGCTCTATGGTTTCGAATTTACACATATTTTAGTTTTGTTTTATTTTTATGACTTCATATAATCGAGGGAGAAGAAAAAACAACAACATATTAAGCGTTGAGTTTTTATTTACCACAGATAGAAATTAATATATAATTTGTCAACTGTAATCTATCGATTTTATGATTTATTTCTATATTTTGACAAGATCTTTGCACATATGACTTTCTCTCTCTCTCTCTCTCTTCTCTTATTTTCTAATTCAAACAAATATTTTTCAACATACCAGACCATGACATAAACTGATTGATAGTGTCGATAATGGATTTTCATTGACATAACCTTTATAGAAGCAATGTTCAATATTATTTGATAACCATGTCCGATTGTGATCAAAATGTTGAATAACAAATGATGGTGCGAGAAATGTTTCATCTTCGATTAAGAGTAAATCGAATGTTCGATTAAAAGCATCGATACGATAGAATAAACTAGAATTTGATTGTTGAGATAATTGTTCTGATGAACGTTTATGACGTTGTTGACGATTGTATAACGTTTGTTCGTTATCTCTTAGTCGAGCTTTCCAATCAGGTAGAAATGAGAATGATCTGGATGATCGTAATGATCGGGGAATGACAATTTCATAGGTGAACTGTTCTTGTTCGAGTGTGTCTAAAGAAAATTCTCATTAGATAATGATCTTTTATTTATTTATTTATTTATTTATTCGTATTTTTTGTTATGGTTGTTGTCGTTATTTTACTAAATTTCTTTTTCTTTCCACTTATTTTCTCAATGAATTTTATCTGCGTAGAAAATTCAATCGAATACATTAGGAAAAGAAATCAATTAGTAATGCCTATTCGTTTTGTTTATGTAAATAAATTTTGACGTGTTAACAAATTTTTTATGTTAATATTACAGTAGAATAGACATTTATATGTACCATTGTACTGTTGATCATTAATCATAGTTAGCCTTGCTCGTTGTCGAATACATCAGTAGACATTTTCTTTTAATTTCTTTTTCTTCTCATCATTGGTAGTTCGAATTACGTATATACATATAGAATATTTTCTTTTATTCCGCCTGAATGCACTCGGTTTGCGCATCAGTCCCGTTTAATCGTTCTGCTTTTTCTTCATCATTAATATTATTGATGAGAAAAAAAACGACTGCGTATGTCTGTTTCTGTTCTCTCGCGTTTTTTTTTCGTATTTATGCATATATATATATGTGTGATCAGTTAGATATTTACAGATAGTTATAAATGTCAATGAGAAAAAAAACCTCTATTTTCTTTCAATCTATTAGCGATATTAAAAGCAAATACATGTATATGATTTCGAGGTGAAGACGAAAAAATAAATACGACGTATATTTGAATATTGCGTCCTTCGATATTTTATACAAGTCTATTCAATAAAAAAGATTAGAAAATGTGAAAGATGATATTTTGTATATGTATATTTATACGAATTGATTCTGAGGCAATCGTCGTTTTTTTTTAATAGAAATAAAATCCGATAACGATGTCTCGACAATCATCATCGAATAGAAATAAGTAGATTTATTTCTATGTAGCAAACATTTGAAAAAAAACGAGAGAGAGAGAAAAAAAAGTTTGCATTTGAATTATGAGTCTATTCTACCCGAAAAGATCGCTTGTTTGTTATCTTTCGATTCGAAAGTGTTCTGTTTCACGAAAAAGAACAAATAAAAATGTAAATGGATGGCAGATCAAATTCTTTTCTCTACATTCTCATAAGTTTATTCGACGCAATACAAAGGTCATTTATCGTTCTCATTTTTTTTTGTATTTATGTATATATTTCGAATTTACTGACAGATTCTCGTCTATTCTTGATATAAAACATAATCATGTATCTATACTTGTCAGTGTGCATATTTGTTATCTTTGTAATTGCAAACACTTTCCTTGAAGGTTGCTGTCAAGTGCGGTTCTTTTTTTTTCTGGAGACAGATGTAATGTAGATTTATTTGACCTTTGTGTGAAAGAGGGAGAGGGAGAGAGATACGTTTTTGCTACTTAAAACCATTTCTTTCGAGGCGTAATTGAAGTTTGTAGTGTCGTCTCATATGACCATCGAATGCACATACACAAAAAAAAGACATTTATTTGGTGTTGAGGTCATTGAAAATTACACCTCAGACAAATATGAATGAACCTGCCAACTAAGAAATGAAAACAGAAAAACCTCCAACAGGTAAAGTGCATGGACTTTGTCAATATGAAAAAAAGAAAATGTAAATAGAAACGAAATAATAATAATGAGAAATAAAAACACTTGACAAGCTAATTCGTGGAGATGGAAATTGTTTTTTTTATGATTTTCGAGGTTAATGTGCATTCAGAGCAATGAAATATATCAATTGATTACTCATATCTAAAACCCTTAAGCGCACGATTTATTGCAGATTTCAATTGAACTAACAGTGTTCTAATAGATTTTTATATGTTTAATCGAAGCCATTGAAGAATTGTTCTTTTTTCTTTCTCATTCTCTTGTGACGAATCACCTTCTGTGCACAATCATCAACAACATTAATGACAAGGTTTTCTCTTGTTTATCACTCGAACTAACAAGAGTTTATCATTTCTACTCCGCAATAGCCTTCATGGTGATGTCTCATCTTGCCAATAGAGAGAAAATGTGCGTGCGTATGTGTGTATATGTAAGCCCACGAAAAAATACTGTATCTTGGAAGATAACAGACCGCTAAACTAAATGTCGAGACATTCGAATGCATACGAATTGCTTCTTTTCTTTTGTTTCTTTAAATGGAATCTTAATTCTTCGAAACATTTTTTTGCTATTATCTTTCGCGTATCTATTCTGATTGAGTGCAAAAAGAAAATTCTAGGTAATTCTATTAGACGAAATCAATCAAAATCAAACGGAAAACTCGTTCCCGTCTCAGGAGAATCGAACAACATGCAAAATATGATGTGAATGTGTCTTATCGAAACGACATAATCTTGATTAAGATTAAATGGTCTCAAGAAAATAAAACAAAAAATATATATATATATACATATATGTTTATATGAATAAATATGTGATTAGTATTCTTTAGTCTACTATGCCATAGAGAGCGGTTTTCCTTTTGACATATCCATTGATTGGAGTTTTCTATGTCAATCACTGACAAATATCAGCGAGCAGTTGTGCCGATCGATCGATCAATTGATCGATATGTATATATTTCTATTCAATGGAGACATAAACAAAAAGAAATCAAAAAGAATCTTCTCGATCAGAAATATATACTATCATATTGATTATCTGTCACATTCCGAAAAGAAAAAGTCACCTTAACTTATTAAACATCTCAATGGTGAAAATCTTGTCAACGGGAATTTTCTTTTTTTTTTCTCTTCACTCTGCAAGCGTTTAATAATGTTGTTTTTGTTGTTGTTGTTTCATTCGAACGAGTGTCATTAACTACCGTTTACACTGATGTTGTTTTCTCTCTTAAAACGCAGCATCATCATCATCATCATCGTCACAACTTAACACCTCTCACCAGTATAAAGAAAATACGAGTAGAATAACGCCCTGTGATAAGCCCAAATCATGTCTATACCTAGCTATCTATAGATACTCTCAAGGTTGCCTGTGGTGTTGCATATTTATGTATGTACGTCTATGGATATCTATATCCTAAGATCAAATGAAATAATCGATAACCATTGTGAAAAAAAAGAAAAAAACATATAAGACATTTAATAATTATTATATCGATATTTGATTGAAGATCGAATTACCTAGTCATAATACTTTTTAAACTCATATGAAATATTAGAAAATAGCGAACTATCTATTTCGATCAATAAATAATTTCATCGTGATTCTGAGTGAAGATGACAATTTCTGTACTCTGTCCGCCTAATTCAATTTATCGATGAATAGCACTCACTTGTTGTTGTCGTCGTCGTCGTCGTCGTTGTTGTTATTATTGAGCCAGTTTGAGTAGTAATTATGTTTGACAATGATGACGGTAACGAACAGAGAACAGTAGTAACAAAAGCGACAAAAACCATTGCGATATCGAAATGCATGTCGAATACACGTGTTCACGTCGAACACTAATTGTATATCGATCGGTCGCCGTATCGAGTAGAATATAGAATAGTAAATAACAGCCGGCTAGCAGACGATTGTTGTGGCGACTCGCGTGGCTCTTTGACATCCATCAAAAACTAAAACATACGACCGCTTCAAAATCAAAGATGGGACAGAGCCGACCGCACGACAACCAGAGACAGACAGAGAGAGAGAGAGAGAAAAAAAAAGAAAACAACCACAAGGGAAAAGGGAGTGGGAGAGGGAGAGAGAGAGTGCAAAACAGCTATTCGGAAACAACGCAAAAAAGACGAAGAAAGAATAAAGACAGAAACTATGAGAGAGGAAGACGCGTTTTTTTCGCTGGACAGATACTAAAAAATGCATTGGGTTCTCTTCTCTCTTATTCTCTTTTTTTTTATCGCTTTCTCTTTCTTTTTTCCCCTTCGTGCGTTTTGCGTCTTTGCGTCTTGCGTTTTTTCACAATTGCAGTCCTGTTTGCTTGCTATTCGTTGTCTGTGACCGCACAACCGAAAAAAAACAAGCTACAGGTCGGGCGCGAGAACACCACCGGTGTAGAAGAAGCAAAATTCAGACAAAAAAAATCGCAAGGGGTTAAAACGAAATGAAAGAAAAAAAACACCAAAAGAAAAATAAGACAAAATATAATATACATACAGGCACATACGTGCATACGCATAGAGACACGCAGTCATTATGAGTAAAGACAACTATTCGATAATGTCCTTGTTATTATTTTTCGAGTTGATATATTTCTTCTTTATTTCACATCACCTATCTCCTATTCAAGCGACACTTCACCTTTCACACAAAATGCATACTTCAAAATTTACGATAGACGATTTTTGTTTTTCTTATAAATACGCCATTATATTTTGGATTTATTTCCTTTAGAATTTGCATATTGTGTTATTACGTATACGAATCCAGGGTATCATGATTATTATTATTATTATTATTATTATTATTATCAAGTCTTCGGGTGAAAAAAAATATATGTATAGAAGTATTGACATCGCTGTTCGGCTGATAATTCTTTGCTCGATATATGACATAGAAAAAAAAACGAGAAAAAAATCCGCAGCGATATGCCAATGTGGCAAACAAATAGAAAATGCTCTAATCGCTGTTACTTTAGTATAAATGATCGTCTAAGACAAAAAGTCAACGTTCTTTTCCTGTATATCTGTACGGCAGAGGACTGTCGTGTAGAAATAGTTCGCACAGGACCGTCAGATGTTTTCTATTAAGATTGACTTCTTCATCTGTGTGTGTCCTCTGACGAGGCCTAACGACAAGGACAAATATGCCTGGTACAAAAAAGAAAGACCTCTATGATGGGCAAAAAACAAATGTACTGGAAGGAAAATAAGAGAGAAATCTGCTGTTCTAATTGATGAAGATGGATGAAGAGGAAAAAAATGTTTATAAATGAGTGAGAAAAAAATATCAACATTGAAAAAAAAAGAACAGATGGAAAAGCGACTTGTTTTTTTATTTTCAAAAGAAAATGAAAAAGAATTTTAAATTGTCTATTTTTTCTTTTTTCCTTTGCTGGATTTTTTCTTCGCAGCTTCAACTGGTGTTAATAATATTTTTTGCAAATCTATTTAACATAAAAATTGACATAAAAATGAGAAAAAGAAGAAATTAATAATCATAAATATCGATTACCGTCATGAAGAAAATAACCATCAGCACAGCTGACTTGAGACAGAAGTAGTTCGATTTCGTCATCAGACCAATCGCAATTTTTGAGTAAATACACAAATTCATCCACCATTAATTTCGATTTACACTCCGGATCAAGTATATCGAATGCTTTTTGTAATTCTTCTTTATCCTCGTCGTATGGTATCCAGTTTTCATGAACAACAGTTAAAAAATCAGCAAATGATAAATTATCATTCGGCTTGGCATCTAGTTATCAGACATGTATATATTAGATATAGATTAAAAATAATATTTCAATAAAAAAAATATCAAGAGCTCTTTCGTTTCAAAGGTTTCGAACGTCTAAACAGCATTTGATGATTGTATATACGAACCGAATATAAAATCAACAGATTCCAAATAAATGACAAGTAAAAAACAACAAATTAATATTATTTTCTTTCGTGATTTTAATAATCCACTTTTCTTTTTTGTAATTTCACTAACCTTCATCATCGTCATCGTCTCGATGATAGGAAGCTTTGAGTTTTTTCGCTCGTTCGATCATATCTTTAATGATGTCTTCGGTAGGATTTTGCCCTGAATGACGAAATGCGTCTCCGATTTCGTCGATATGAATGTAATCATTTTTTTTCGCCACTTTTTTAAAACCATGTTTTAGTACTAGAATAAAGAAAACAAATGGTTATTTAATACTTCAAATCAAAGCTTGCTTTTTAGATTAATGTCTTTAAGAAGATAAGAGAAAGAAAATCAAACGAATTGGACATGTTTTTGTTGTTTTTTCTGATTTATTCATCTATAGTAATTTTATCTTAATTTTATACAAATATGCGAATCAGGTTTCTTGCTGTTGAGTGATAGAATTCGAACGTTTTTTTTTATGGTAACATCTGTCGAAATGAATAGACGACACAGATTTATTTGCAAGTATTATTACAATTATCTGAGTGTCTTGTTTTTGTCATATAAAAAAACGGCCTGAGAGAAACAGATGATGAACCGGGCAACAAGTTTTGTTGTTATTAAAAAAAAGAAAGAAAGAAACATATCTTACATTCTCGTGCAGATTCATCAAGCATTTGATCGTAACTAACTGTTGTTTGACCAAGGTCATTTCCGAGTCCCTAAAGAAATAAACGAAGAAGAAGAAAAGAAGTTTGAGAATATTCGAGAGAAATCACTCTGCATACAAGAAAATCAACGGTATTGTTCAATGGTGCTGTGAGCGTTTGATTCATCGAAAGTGTACCGAATTGTCTTGTGCCTTCATTTGGATCGTCATAATCCATGATCAAAATCTTTTATCAGTCTAATACTTCAATCGTTTATTTAGTAGTCTTGTGCTTTTTTTTCTCTTTTCAATCGTCTAATACATTAATAACATCTATGCAATGCAACTCAAATGTTGCCAAGGTGAGGTCTCGTTGTTATTGAGGAAGAAAGAACGAACGAATCATGTCTTTTATTTTTATTTTTTTTCTCCTGTCGATCGTTCCTTCTAACTATTGTGTGTTGTTATCGTCGTTCTTTCAGACGTTTTTTTTTCTTCTTTTTTATTACATTTATTCTATCGTTTAAACTTGAAAACAACTCCATGTTTTCTGACATATGTCCATTTAAATAACATTTCACGACGAAAAGAAATATGAAACTTCCATCATCACCAATTCGTGCTTACTCAACGATTTATATCAGTTTAATTGGCTTCTCAATCCTATTGGATTTCATATTCATACCAGTGATTTCATCGTCATTGATTCGTTTCTATTTCATTGATTTTGTTAATACATGTGTTCTATTTTTCTTGGGTAATTATGTTTATTCGTCGAATAATATTTACGATCTTCATTGGCCATTAATACCATTTCTTGCCTCGATCTATTTTCATATATCCAATGATTCTATTGAATTCTTCTCAATGGAACGTCTTCCACTATTTTGCATTATTTCACTCTGGTCATATCATTTAAGTTTTCAAACATTGACATCATCTGATAATATTCAACATGAAGATTGGCGTTATCAATCGATGAGAAAAGATTATAAACAACATTTTCAATTGTTTGCATTTTTGGCACTACATTGTCTGCCAATGTTACAAGTTCTTCTTGGTAGTTCATCGATCTATTACATCTATTTAAATACTCAGACTGGTGATAATGTCAACATTATGGATATTATCTTGTTAATGTTTATTTTCATTGGTGTTTTAATTGAGAATCTTGCTGATAGACAATTAAATGATTTTCGACGATATAAATCGAAATCGAAACAGCATCGT
>ERZ781398.3007-NODE-3007-length-13582-cov-4.574407_pt1 | contig 13582 bp, 19 predicted proteins | sample MGYA00433077_ERZ781398 | MGnify/ENA primary metagenome ERZ781398 (study PRJEB29847, sample SAMN06458254) | wastewater metagenome | isolation source: Wastewater bioreactor | place: South Africa: Cape Town | study: EMG produced TPA metagenomics assembly of the... | reverse complement strand
TGTCAATGTCAATGTCCGTACTATTACTATGGACAAGGATGTCAAATAAATGTTTGTTCAAGTAATCCATGTTTACTAGGAACTTGTATTTCGAATGGATATTATTCGTATATATGCAATTGTCCAGCTGGATTTCAATTTTTGATGGGAGTGTAAGTAGATTTTTTATACAAGAATAGAGAAATTGAATTGATTTTGTTTTGTTTTGGTAGATGTGCTGATATAAATGAATGTACAACAATACCTGGCATCTGTGCCAATAATGGACGATGTTTGAATTCGTATGGATCATATTTATGTTTTTGTAATTCGGGTTTCTATGGAACTAATTGTGAAATCTATGATCCATGTCGATCTTCACCGTGTCTAAACGGTGGCACATGTGCAGCACTAGCAACTTATCCCTACTGGCAATGTATTTGTCCAACATTATACACAGGTAATTCGTTTCTAATACGTAGAACAAAAAAATTAAGTTCGTTAGTTTTGTTTTTTTGTTCATAAGGTTCTCGTTGTGAAACAATTTCTCTTGGCTGTTCATCGAATCCATGTCGAACAGGAACATGTATCAGTCTTTCAACTGGCGGCTATCAATGTCTATGTCCTTCCTATGTAACAGGTATCAATTGTGATATTCCATTGTTACCATGTTCCTCGAATCCATGTTTAAATAACGCAACTTGTCTAACCATATCGGCAATTAATTATACTTGTATTTGTCCACCATTGTTTACGGGCTTGACATGTTCTCAACAGATAATCATCTGTTCGAATAATTTATGTCAAGGAAATTCGACTTGTATTGTCAATCCATCAACAGGTGTGCAAATATGTCAATGTCCACCTGAACGATATGGTGTCTAGTAAGTTTGTTTGTTTTTTTTTGGAAATAAAAAGAACAAATTTAAAATAAATGTTTTAAAATTTATAGTTGTGAAATTCTATCACCTTGTGGTTCGAATCCATGCGTATATGGTACATGTCAAAATCGAAATGCATCATCATATCAATGTGCATGCGAACCTGGTTACACGGGTAAATCAAAAGAATTCATTTGAAAGATTACATTTCATATTTTGTATCTAGGAATTAATTGTGAGACGCCTTACGATGTGTGTTCTTCAAATCCATGTAAATATACGAAATAACCATTTTTAACGAGAGAATTTCTCTCTTCTTTAGGTCTAAACAATGGTACTTGTCGAAATCTTGGCAGTGGATTATACACTTGTATATGTCCTGCGTCATACACAGGTACCAATTGTAACATTCCACTTTGTGCAACGGATACTTGTTTCAATGGTGGCACTTGTTTGAGCCAAAACAATACATTACGTTGCCAATGTCCGTGTGGTTATACAGGATCTCGTTGTGAAACTCCATTTGACATGTGTTCCGTCACAAATTGTTTGAATAATGGCACTCGATTAATAAATGCAGCTGCATGTCAATGTACATGTTTATGTCCTTCGACATACACGGGCAGTGTTTGTCAAACATCTGTTCTACCAGTTAATCAAACTTATCCAGGACAAATTATAATTCCAATCGATCGACCTGGTGGAACTTCTTGGGAATTGATTCTTCAATGTATCGATCAAGTTTGGAATAGTCTAAATATAATCTTAGTTTGTAATTCACCATTTACACTTGCTAATCCAACATCATTCTATCCGTATTGTTATCAAATCAATCAACAAACATCATTGATATCTCAGTTGAATGCAATTCAAGATTGTAATGATAAATCATCTGAACTTGTTTGGTTTCAATCAATGGACGAAATTCAACAGCAAGTTATCCCAACATTGATTGCACGCGGTTTAGCACGAGGTACGGACTGTTTTTGTTTGTAATAGATGAAAGCGAAATCGAAGTTTCATTTAAAGATTTTTGGACAAGTGGAATCTATAATCCAACATTAACTCGTTGGCAATGGTTATTAGCAAATAATAATTCTCGTTTGGATATCGATTCATCGATCTTAACACAGTATGAAATAAGTTCATCAGGTAAAAAGAAAAGAAAAGAATTCTTTGTAAATTGTTTCCATTCAATTTCAGTTGGTCAATCTCTTCATTTTTCATTTGCTCAACTATCGAATCGACGATTAGTTGCAAGTTCATCGTCGGAAACATATTCATCGTTATGTAAAATCTCAGCAACACGTGTTTTTCTAAATAATGACACGCGTGGTGTTATTTTAACATCTCAACAAACTGGATTTTACAATCAGTAAATTAAATCGATCGAACTTTTTTCCCACTAAAATCCTTCATTTTTCACATACTTAGATCTCAAGTGATTATTTATTATTTTAATTACACGATTTTCTCTAATGTTCCATCGAATATTCTCATTCAACAACCAACAGCTGCTCAATATGCTGCTATGTGCGGTGCGATAAGTACTCCATCGGCATCGGTCGATCCGTATATTCTCGATATTTGCGGTTATTTTCCATCAATAAACGATGGTAATGTTCAATTGTTAATGCAAACGATATCAAATTATTATACTTCACATCGTCTATCCGTTTTATCGAACCGTAAGTTTAATCAAGTTTTTGACAAACAAACATTTTCATTTCATTTCAAGAATATTATCAAGCAATACCTCTAAGTGTCGAACACTATGTCACAGTAGCCGGTGATTTAATGACTCGAATACGTTTTGTTGTAACTAGCGGTTCATCGATTGTTTTGGGTTCGAATATCGAACCGTTACCATCGATTAGCGATATTCTCAGTACAATTACCTATCGAATCTATCAACAATGTACACCATATATTTCAACGAATATTCTCCTACCATTACAAATATGTATTCCATTGAATCAAATTTCCTTGTGGACAAATGCCATTGCTAATGCCGTGTCAGTGGTTACAGGTAGAGATTTTAATCTAAATAGTTGATTGTTAATTATTCGATTGAATTTTTGAGGACAAACGAATGTTGTTGTTCTACTTAAAGGTGTTCAACAAGGTGTTACATCAACAGGGTAAATTTTGTCTTCGGTTTTGAATATATAAATTCATTTTATATTTATTTTAAAGACAACCAGCAAATATTGCTTATTTTCTGATAACTATCAATGGTATGACGTATAATCAAAGTTTATTTTCGAATCTATCTACAAATCCACTACTAATATCAACAATAAATCAAGCAAATAATCAATTACTATGTCCAAATCAAACACAAATTATTCCTAATCAAAATAGTATAGATGATTTCTATGTTCCTTGTCCAATTCCTCAAATGTAAAATTTTGACTTTGAAATTTCTCTTGAAAACGAAGTTCTCTTTTAGTTTACAACGACAATTGAATAATGCTCTACAACAAGCTGGAATCTATACGATAAACATAACGATATTCGGTTTTGATGAAGCTGTTGATACACTTCGTCAAGTTTATCTTTTACCACGAATCTATTTTCAACATCAGAACGGTACTTGGCTTGATAGTCCGTTGTATCTCAACAGTCAACTCTATCAAATCCTTCTTTCGAATCAATTGCAACGTTTAACAACCCACGTCTATCGTCTATCGGAAGCATTTGCTTATTTCTATCAAAATTCGCTTTCGGACAATGATCGAGATTATTTACAACGATTGATTTTAAATCTCTATAACCAACAAAGTAGTTCAATCAATCACAGCATTGAAAATTTATCTTCTTCTTTTTCTGTTTATTCAGGTTCGATTACAAGTAACACTGCGACAGTTTTGTTCGAAGAATCGTATTTGAATTTAACATCATCGAGTTACATTCAACGTGCTTACGTATTTCTATTTTATAATGATCAAGAACTCGATGGACGATATACGTCATCGATCACTCTATCCTCAGCTCTATTCTCCGGACCATATTACCTTCAAATACCATTGACATTCATATCAAATTATGTTCCAACATCAGTTGTTAAACAACGTTATATTCAACAAGTGACATTTACAGGCAAACCTAGCCGGACAATTGTTCAAACGGCATTGAATGATTATTGGCAAAATCCTACTCGATTAGGTTTGACAAATTCAAATGTCTATGTTATTACTTTCAAACAGTATCTCGTTTATTCACTTCAGTAAAATATTTTCAATAAAAATGAATATTTATCTCGCTAATAATCTTGATTTTAGACAATACTATACAACAACTGAATATATTGTAATAACTTCCGATGGTTATACAGTTCCAGCAGCTTGTTTTAATCCCACTTTACTTCAATCATTAAATGGTCTATGTGATTCACCGAATGTTTATGTTTCACAAGTTCTTTCGAGTTCAACTCCATCGTTTATTGATCTACGAGGAAATTATCTACAAGCTGATCTTAATCAAGATAATTTTGCGAATATAATTACAACTGCTTTACAACGAAGTGGATACAGTGTAACAGGTAGACGATCGAAATGAATCAAACAAATGACACTATCGCTTCGTTTATTTTGTAGTTTCATCGATATTCGTTGAGCCAAGATTCGGATTTGATATGTCATTAGTAACGAGAATTTATTATTCGATTGGACTTAATCAGGTTGTTAATCAACAACAAATTGAAACTCAATTAAACGTAGAATTTGAATTTCTCGAATATTTTCTATTGAAAACATTGTTTTAGTTAATATTTTCGACAAGTCAACCGGTTAAATATGATTTATATCCGAGTAGTCAACAATCGGTTGCTCGAAGTGATACTCATCAATATATCGGCAATGTTTCATTGCCAATTACAACAGCAATTCGACAGAATATTGAGAATTATTTAACATCGTATAATCGACGTAAGGAGAACAAAGAACAAATCGAGAATATTTTCTCAACAAATTTTTATTGATTTAAGAATATGGAACTGCGAAAATTGTCTATGCGGAGATTTATAATATCAATCAAACTCGTTTCTATCTGGTGGTAAAACTTGTTTTTCTTCTCTCGAAAATCGTTCTACTTTTGCTATAGTTTATCAATGGTACGGACGTATTGACACGTTGTGATTTCCTCTTGACTTATCCTGGTATGATCAATGTAAACAACGGAACAAGTGGCTTATTTAGTTTATATCTCGAACGAAATGTATTCGTTGGTCAATTATCGGCGTTAATTGACGGGTTAACACAACTTTGGATGAGTCAAAACGCTGGTATTCTGCCGGGAGTTTTGCTTATTCAAGTTCAAAATCAAGTGCAATACATGTGTTCCGGAGGGTAGATTAATTCATATGAAAGTTTGGTTTGAATTTTTTTTGTGTTTTGTTTATTTTTAGAAAAAAATCTTATCGAATTAACTATCTCGTTCAAAGTCTTTCGCCGAGTATCAATGTCAACAATTTGGTTCCACCATCGAACACAGCATTTGATCAACTTTACGGACATTATGTCAATGTAAATTCGTTGAATAATTTTTGAGATTGATGCCAAATTGTTTTTGTAGACAAGTGATTGTATTTCACGTGAAGCTCGATGGATTTATATAATCGAACCACGACCATCGAATGATGTTATTCATTCGGCATTGGAAACTGCATGGCGTCAATCGAATAGTAAAACACTTCTCGTATATTTTCATTTCAGTAAAACGGTTATTTTTAGATAATTTTCTAATAACTATTTCATCGGATTTACAATTCGATTCAACTTATTTAACTTTGACTAAGTAATCCAACGAATTCAACATCAAATTTCATCTTTCGTTTGTTTTTAGTCGAACACTGACTCGTGTGACTTACACAATAAGTGTCAATAGTACAGACTCGTCTTCTCTCGTACTTGTTCAACCATTATCAAGTTCGATTTCGTTAGCAAATATCTATGCAGATACTCCGTATAAAAAATTTACTATCTACATCGATTCAAGTCGATTGAATCTCACGAGTCCCATGACTCTATCGCTTATCAATCAAGCATTGAGAATAAGTTGGAGTTCAGCGAATAGTTATCTCTTCTCAGCCAATGATCTTTCCATTCCATCGATCAATCCAATTCCTCTTCAGTAATTCGTTTGTATCCTATTGACTTTTCTTGATTGTACTATGTTGTGTTTAGTAATGGACAAACGCAAGTTGATTATATGATTGGCTTGCGTACGGGTGATATCGGAGATTATGCACAACCATCTGAAAGATTTTATACGCAAATTTTCAATGAAACTAATTTACCAACATTGGTTTATACACGTTATGTACCCAAATTTAATCAGCAAGGTTTAGCAACTAATTCATCATTCTACTATCGAACTGAACCATTGAATGGAGTAAATGATCATTTTCCAAAGAATTCATAACAAGACTCATGTCTTCTATTCTCGTATTTTAGCTTGCCTGGTGGATTATCTTGTTAATTGTTGTTAGTGTTATAACTGTTTGGTTAATTCTTTGTTTAATCTGTTATGCTTGTTGTCGAAGACGGTAAGATACAATCGATGTATATTATTATTTTTTGTTTTCATTTGAATGCATTCTTTTGTAACTAACGCTTTTGCTTTTGCTTATCGGCAAATAGAGTTCGTTCATCAATCGATGGATATGTTTACAAAATTCCAACTCGTCGCGTGAATATTCTAAGTCGAGAGCAGAATCTTTATGGTCGAGCATTTCAATATTTCAATAGAATTACACCACCCGAATTACAAGTTCGACGTTTATCTCAAGACGATTGGCCTTCGTTTACTGCTTCTGCTTTACCATTTTGATATTTCTAAAAAGCAACATGTTCTCATTTTCTTCTTGATCTAGTGCTGAAAAGAATCCTTCATCAATCGTCGTGCAAGATGTTCATCATATCGACAATGAACCTGTTTATGCAACACGAGCTGTGCCACATTCTTCACTAACAAATCGAAAACATTCAATTTCAGTCATCAATCTATCGAATACGCCACGAGATGCGACATTTCATCGACCTCGACGAACAGTTCGATCGGTTTCACCGTCGAGTAGTTTTCGATATATTCTACCGTTTAATTCAACTCGTCAACGAGAACAAACATCTCTCGGCAATCGTCAAGACGTACCAATAACAATAACAAAAAGCCCAATGTATAGTGAAGGTTATCTATAAAGATTATCTTCATTCGCACGAGAACAGTAATCATCTTGTGTTTTGCTTGTTTTGAAAACTATATCGCTTGTATATCCAAACTATTATTATTATTATTATTATTTTTTGAATGAAGTTAATAAACATATTTCCAATTTTATTGAAACGGATAAGTAATGAGATCGAATTTTATTGTGAGAAATAGAATAATACGAGATGAAAAGAATTAACCTTCGAGATTGCGATTATCGAATGCAAATTGTTCTTTTTGATTGCGATTTTTGAAACGTTTTTCTCTTCGAAATTCTTGAATCGTTGGCCATAGACAAAGTACCTAAATCAAATCAAAATTTTCATTGAATCACAATATTTCATTCGTATTTCTTACTAAAGCAGCAATTGTGCAAACGAATATCACGACACTAATAACAGTAATACCGGTGATTTCAACAGGTATAAGCATAACTATTTTGATTTTCTTTTGTTTGACAGTTTAATGACAAAAAAAGTGTTTTTTACTAACGTCAGCGACTATGCTGCTCGTTCACGTGTATTACAAAAAATATAACTCGTAAGAAAAAATGCCGGGAGAACAGAACGAACAGCTTAACAACGAAGGTTTTTTTCTTCTCTTCCTTCTTCTCCTCTGTCTCTTTTTTTGTAAAATGTTACTCGTCGTTTGCCATGATTCTGAATAAATACGATGAGTAATTTAACAACAAGCGTAATAAATATTTGTATAAGGTAAATTCGAGCGATTCTGACAAGGTTATCGACCAATATATAACTTATAATTCCAGTCTCGAAGAAAAAAACAGAACTTTATTTATTCCAACAAATTATAAGTAAAATGTTTTCTTTAAAAATTCGATTATTATTTTTTCTCTTGTTTAAAAATCTTCAAAAAACATTTGTTAATTATCACAATTTTATAAGATCTTGGTTATTATGTTGATGAGTTTTTTTTTTATAATTGTATCATTGCTTGCCGTTCTTTTACAATGGATATAAGAAGTCGATGAAGTTCAATTGTAAAATTCTTTTGAAAGTCTCCTATATAATTTTGTGATTTACTATAGCAACCAATTGGCATTCGAATCATTTTACCATTCATAGTACTACCAATTGATAAGGTTATGCAATCTTTTTCCAAAGATAGAGTAATAAAACTTGTTATAATGAAAGATTGAGTGATGAGTTGACGGCCGTGATAACGATCAAAGGTAAGAATATCATCATGACGATACTCGTTTAAAGAGACTTGTGTGTTATGCAACCAGATACAACCGCCGTCAGACCATGAACAATTGTTGTTGGTTTTAATAAATTCAGATTTAGCTTGATGAAAAGCATTGGCTGCTTTATTGAATGTATCAGAAGATGAACTACACTGTGTTGAAGATGATTCTTTATCGTGCATAGAAATCATTTTATCAATAACAACGTCAATTGAATCTAAGTTGTGATTTCTTGATAGTAGAAGTTCACGAATGGATTCTAATCGACATTCGAAATCGTTGATTGTCCATGGTTGTTGATGAGGGTAACCAAAAGCAATATTAAATGTATCAATTAAATATGTTTTAACTTGTGTTTCTTCAATTTGATGTTTACCCGTATTATCTAAATTGAACACGAGATATTTCATTTTCTGCAACGAAATTCCATTGACTTACTAGATTCTCTCACTGCTGATGCTATTTTGTTATTTAATTTCGTCATTATGTCCTCATTTTGATGAGGAAGAAAATTCTCATCATGTTTTGGATCAACATTTGTCAATAACCAAAGCAAAAGAGCGCAAAGACCCGATGCATCAATTGTCGAACTATATTTCAGTATTTCATCTTGGAATTGTGGTGCTTGATACCAATATGTGTCTGTTGATTCTTTAATACGATAATTCTTTTCTGCAATATGTGCTTGAGAAAAATCAGTTAATGTAAATGTTGCTTGTTCGGCTGATGTTGTTTTATCATCCCAATCGATAAATATATTTTCAGGTGCTAGATTTTGATGAAGAACACCTTTGGAATGAATATCTTTTACGATTTTAATCAAAATTTGAATCAAATGAATTGCTTCGAGAATTCGAAATCCACCACGACGAATTCGATTGACAAATTCTCGAAGAGTATAACCTGATGGATATTGAGTAGGAATTAAAAGACTTTTGTTATTGGCAAGTTGATCATTTTTATAATCGAAGCCATTTTGTAAATTGATTAATTGAACGACACCTTGGACACCTTAGAACAAGGAAATAGAAAGAATATTTTGAAAATTTCGTTTTACTTGTCAATAATTTTAGTGCATTTAATTCTTTTTCGTAGATTCGTCGATGTATAAGATCGTACTCAATGAGAAATACAGAGTGAGTTGAATTATTTCCGTTTTGGATCTTTTTTGATCTTCGACCGCTTGTATCTATTATAAAAACAAACACATTTCAAGATTAAATGTAAAGAATTGAAAACGTACGTTGAGATTGATCGAGTACGATGAGATTATCAACTGATTTGCTTTTACGTTTGTCATCAATCAATTTCTGATTAGTGATTATATCAACAGAATTTTGATAAGCTTTCGCTGCAAAACTGAATTCGTGTTCATCAGCTACTCGAAGCTCCGAATCGCTACCTCCTCTTGATACCGAGCTATTTCGACTATTATTTCGACTACCATTATTGGTCCATGATGAACGACCACGATCAGAATGAGAATAGTTAGTATTTCCTGTTTTTAAATCAGCTAGTGAATTAGAACGTGATGATGCTTTCGACAACGAATTCCTTTGAGATAATTCGATTTGACACTTCAATGGTTCACCATTAGTAGATCTATTATGCCATTTTGTCAGTAAACGTTGTGCATATTTGATTGTCAGTATATAACGTACATAACCAACATTCGTTTGTCGATCATCAAAAGCGAAGTTCTTTTCACGTGATACAAGAACTGAAGTTTGATCTCCATTTCCTCGTTGAATACCGGTTATTTTCAGTTGATAAGTTTGTCTTACGTCTAGTAGATTTCGATTGACAATTCGTATTGTAAAATACGCTCAAAAGTTCACTTACAATCGTTATCAGATGGGAATTTTGTTCCTGGTTTGTGACCATACTGACAATCATTTGAACATTTCCCGTTAGCAGTACACATCGCATGTTCCCAATCGCATTCGTTATCCGTTTTCAAACAGTTGCCAACTCGATATTTATTACAGAATTCGATGTGATCTTCTTCAACTTCACATTCAATTCTTTTCCCAAACATCATTTGTTGATTCCAATACGTTCGAAATTCTTCCGCTGCTTCTCTATCGTCAAATTTTTTTAACCAACATTCCGTTGTTGTTGACTGTTCAGTCGATGAACAACTCATTAGAATATTGGCGATATTATAATTCAATGCTTGTGACAATTGACTAGCATCAACATCCGATGATAGCTTGGTTATGTGTATACGATAGATTTTCTTGGGCATATCCAATGATGACACTTGTGGATCTAAACAATGAAAAAGTTCAAGAGAATCAAGAGATATGTCAAGATTACCAATTTGAACTTGTTTGAGATTCGATTTTTTCTGGATTACTGATGGTGATGCTGGTGGATTATAATTCCATCGGCCATGTCGATCACCTTTCGTTATATTTACTTCTGTATTTCGTATTATTATTGGTCGACTTAAAAGTGCTTTATCAACCGAATCGTAACTACAATCAAATTATTCATCTTTCAACATGCCTTTATTTTTCCCCATTGAACTTACTCTTCGAATTCAATTTGACTTGAATCTTGATCCGTACTCATCTTTATTTGAATTATCTTTCCAAATCCAGAAAAGTAAGCATTTAGATCAGATTGTGCAATTGAACTAATTTTTAAGTTAGAAACCAAAAGATATTTTATCCCTTTTTTCTCTTTTAATGATCCTTGACCAGGAACTGATCGATAGACTTCGACGAAGAAACCATCGATAGAATGAGGACGTTGAGACATGACACTATCAACATTTGTTTCTCTGGAAAATGTAACTAAGCCATGACTTGCACTTTTGCCTATAGAAAAACATGAGTTTCATATTATAGAATTAAATTTTAAATATTCAATACGTACCATCTTTCTGTGGAACAACGCATGCGTCAACTTCAAATGCAGAAAGATATTTCTTTAAAGATTGCCTTGTTGTAGTTGGATTTAGATGTTCAAAAAATATTTTTCGTCGATGATCACTGAGATCGTCTGTTGAATGCGTTTTGGAATTCATCTAAATTATCACATTCGTATTAATTTATATAGATGGTTTACATTACCTTTAATAGTTGATTCTTTTATAGTAGAATTAGTTATAGTCTAAAATGTTCAAAGAGCAAAAGAAGACAAAATCTCGTAACTGATCTTTTAACTAATAGGATTCGAATTTATACCACATCGTGTTTTTTCCCAGTGCTTATTTTTCTTTGCTTTTCTCTGGGTAAAACTAGAACAATCTATTTCAGATTGTTTTGAAATTTTGCAAGATAGAATTATTCATTAAAACAAATATTGTTTCTTAGTAACTAAGTAACAGACATTGCAAGTCTAATTTTACTTCATCGAATTATTATTTTTTCTTATTCTTTCAGATGCACAAAGGAAATGACCGTTGCATATAATGTTATTAAAAAACAAGAAATACAGATGATTCATTCGAATATATTTATTATTTCATTTTTATGAAATTACTGTTAACATTTCAATGCTTTTTTTGCTCGAGCCCAATATTTTTCTCGATCAGTTTGACCATTGCGGCCACCATTGATTTTTCGAGTAAATGATTTAAAAGACATTAGTGTATTCTTATCGGCTAATGCATTCAATTTATGTTTTGTCCAAAACCAAACAGTTGTACGAAATCCAACTTGTGGAGTTTTAACTGTTTCAGGTTTATTCACTAAATCTAAACCCAAAGCTTTACCAGCAGCTCGATAATTTGCACGACCTGTTAATTGAATCGGACCATGACCTTTAAACCGCCGACCATCGCCTTGTTGAGTATTCCCAAGATCTTTTCGACCTTCATACGCAGCACCTGAAGCAAGTTCTTCCATGTACATCAATTGACCACTTTCATGAGCGATTTGAGCAAGAAAAGCTGCTTGACGAGGACACGTATTGATATGTCCTTCGTTCATCGCAGCATTGATATGCTTCAAATATTCCGGATGTTTACATCCAGGCATAATTGCTTTCAATTGCTTTTCGTTGATATCTATCGAAATCAATTTAATTATTTTGTTATTTAAAAACATGTTGATTCGAATTTACTTGCATTGCTCGATGATATGGCAAAGAGTACAAACGAGTAAAAGAGTAAAAGAAAAGGCATTATTGATAATTTGAAAGGTGTAGAAGTAAAACTATTTATACTCAAAACAAAGAGAGAAAAATCATTTGTTATCAAATACTGTATTTCAAAATTAAACTATTACGTATAATTTTTCTTTCTTTTCCTTCGTTCGACAACGTGACTTCGATATGTTTTACTATTCTGTCGGCCGTAATCTTTTCTTTGTTAACATTGAGAGATTTCTTCTTTGCCAACCATGTCCGATGAATTACTCGTCGATGGTATTTGTAAATTCGACGACGAAATAATTCAAACGTATTTCACTCGATTGAATTTTCGTATAAAAAACTACGAATCACATCGTCATCGTCCAACGAATTCATGTTGTTTTGCAATCATTCAATTTGAATCCAGTCAATCTGTAAATGCTGTTCTTGATCTACGACCTCATCGAATAGATAATCATACGTTATTTGTTAAACGATTACTTCCGCCATCGACATGTTCGTTTATCGAACGTCTTTTACCTGTAACAAGTATATTTGTTTACGATCGAATTCGTAAAGATTTCGATGAAGAAAAACTTCGAAAATATTTTAATACATTTGGTCGAATCATAAATTTCGAACACGATCGAATTCGTAGTCGTTTATTAATCGAATATGATGATTACGATTCGGTTGATCGAATATTTCTAAATAAAGATCATTTACCTGATCAAATTGAAATTTATAAAAATGTTTCACCACGTGTTCAAAGTACAATTGAATATCATGGAACATGTCGACAGAAACAACAAGATATTCAAGTTGAGGAACAAAAACCAAAACGATCGCATAGAAAACAAGATTCTCATTTTGATGAACACTATCAAGATTTATTACAGAAAACAATTAATGAACTAATTCATTGTAAATCAGAATTACGAAATCGTGATAGTGAATACCTAATGCTTCAATTAGGTACGTATGCACACATTTAGTCATAAAAAATCATCGATTTCCGTTTTATTTTTGAAGAATACACGAAAATAAAAGATGAAAATGAGAAATTAAATCAATTTATCAACAAACAATGTCATTCATTTCATTCGTGCTCAAAATGTGATGAACAACAAGTAACAATACATAATCTAGAACAAGATCTCTGTCAACTTAGTGATCAGTATAAAAACTTGTTGAACAATATTTATCGACCAACACATTCTTC
>ERZ781398.2988-NODE-2988-length-13639-cov-4.362338_pt1 | contig 13639 bp, 16 predicted proteins | sample MGYA00433077_ERZ781398 | MGnify/ENA primary metagenome ERZ781398 (study PRJEB29847, sample SAMN06458254) | wastewater metagenome | isolation source: Wastewater bioreactor | place: South Africa: Cape Town | study: EMG produced TPA metagenomics assembly of the... | reverse complement strand
TGTGATTTTGGTCTTGCAACAAAACTTGATCCAAATGAAGTTGTTAAAGTTAGTGCAGCAACTGTTGAATTCGCAGCACCCGAAATCGTTGATCATGATGCCGTTGGTTTTTATACGGACATGTGGGCAGCCGGTGTACTTACTTATGTTATACTAAGCGGTTTATCACCATTCGGTGGTCAAGATGATAATGCTACAATGGAAAATATACGTAAATGCGACGTACGTTTTCCATCTGAAGTCTTCGGAATTATTTCCGATGAAGGCAAAGATTTTATGTCGAAACTTTTATTAAAAAATCGAAAGTAAACTTCGATTGAAAAATATTTTGTATTTTATTATATTGATTTCTCTTTCTTTCGTTCGTTCAAAGTGCTCGAATGACAGTTCACGAAGCTCTCGATCATCCATGGTTACGTGAAGATCGTGAAGGTCTCGATTCACGTATACCATCAAGTCGATGGGATGACATTCGTCAACGTATTCGTAGTCGTTACGCAAATTATCCCGAGCCAATTATTGGCCTTGGTCGAATGGCAAATTGGAGTTCACTCCGAAAACTTCGTCCACAAGACTATTCTATTTATAGTAGCTTCTGGGGTAGAAACAACAACAAAATTTTGCTCGGTTTATTTTTCTCTTCTACCAATGATTTCCTTTTCTAGATCGTCGAGAAGCTGCTCCACGTTTTATCCTCCGTCCTCGTAATGCTCATGTTTTGGAAGGTAACAATGCTGAATTCGATTGCCGTATTATTGCCGTTTCACCACCTGTTGTTTCTTGGTAAATATGATTTGTTAATTGAATTAGAAAGAAGAAAAAAAAAACTAACATGTTAATTGATATGCATCTATTTAGGTATCGAGATAATCAAGAACTTCGTCAATCAACTAAACATCTGAAGAAATATGATCGAAATAATTATAAACTCGAGATAAAACGTTGTACACCCGATGATAAAGGAGAATATGTTGTACGAGCAACAAATAGCTATGGCGAAAAAGAATATGCTGTCTTTTTAACTGTTGAAAGTATGTATTGGTTCGAAGAAAAAGAGATACATACCACCTAATTATCTATATGAATGATGGAAATGTTATTAAACAAGAAAATAACCTTGAACTGATTGACAGAAAACAGACGGTTTATGTTTCGCAAAAGATAATTTCGACCTGTTGCTGTGAGTTTAGCGAAAGAAAACAGATTTGCGATCATTCATAGACAAGTAATATGAGACGCATTAGACAGTTTCGGTTGGTAAACGAGAAGAAACAGCAGAAAAATGTGTATATATATATATATATATGTGTGTGGCGATAATGATGATATTATTCTAGTTGGAATAAATGTCAATGAGAGAAAAATTAGATATAATCTCAATATGGTGCCGTTTTGTGTATGTATATTTTAATAGAATCAACATGAAAAAAATGCGGGATTAACATATGTGACATCAACACGTCTTTCTCTCTCTCGTTTTTTTTATGGGGATGTTTTTTTCGGATAGTTCTCGTTTTCTTCGTCGTCGTCGTCTTAATTTGGGACCTACTGAGAGTTGTTTTTGTTGTTATTGATTTGTATGTGTATCATTATTCCTCGATCTTGTTTGATAAGAAGAGGAAAGAATCATGGAAACACATACATTAAATTCAGCAGCTAACTATTCCAAAGAGATCGCATCACCATCACTATTTCGTTCATTATATCGACGATTATTTCATCGAAATATTCCAAATGTTTCCTACTGTAAGACACGAAATGAGAGAGAAAAATAATTGATAGATAAAGAGGAAACACAGATAGAAATTGATATATGTATTTTGTTTTCTTGCTTTAGCTTTACCAGTCACACCTGTTGTTGAACGTCGTGAAGTCAGTTATCGACGCGTCGTTTATACAGAAATTGATCTCTGGGAAGAACCCGATTCCAGACCAATATTTACATTTAAACTCCGACCACGTCTTATTCAAGAAGGCAATGGAGTTAAATTAATCTGTTGCGTCACTGGTAAACCAACACCTAAAGTAAATCAATTTTCTTCTTACTTTCAAAAAAAAATCGAACATTCTCTCTTGCGTTTGCTCAGGTACAATGGTTTAAAGAACGAACCGAAATAAGTGATAAAGATTCACATTATTTAACGGCCGATGTTCATGGTGTTTGTGAATTGGAAATCACATCTGCTGAATTGAACGATACGGCTACGTATCGTTGTTTTGCAAGCAATCCATTAGGCACCGATGAAACATCATGCTTTATGCATGTTGAAGGTAGAAAATGATTTGTTTGAATGATTGTCAATAAATGAAAATCATCTTGTAGAAGTACGACGTACACGACGAGCTCGTTCGATTCATCCTGACGGCGACAGATCACGAGATGCTAGTCGAGCTCGTTCACCATCGCCACTTCGTCCATCAGGTAGAGATACAAGTTGGAGAAGTCAATTAGGTGCAGGCGAAAGACCTCAACGTGATACATTAGATGTTGAAAAACCAAGTAAGACTTGACAAAAAAAAAACTACGATGCACAATAATATCTTTTTCATCATTTAGAACGTAAAGAACGTCGAGATCCACCGAAATTTAGTGAACAACTTGTTGATGTTACTATTTTCGAAGGTACGATCTCGAGAGAATATCTTCAATGAATTTAGAATTATGTATGTTTTTATTTAGGTGCCACAGCTAAATTACGTTGCGAAGTTAAGGGCCGACCAACACCAAAGATCGAATGGTTAAAGAATGGCGAGGTAGAAAAAAGAACGATAAGTTTTCATATCGATATGATTCAAATACTGGTATGTTTTAGCTCTTGGCTACTGAATCTCGTATTCAAGAAACATATGATGATGATGTTGCAACATTAGTTATTAAGAAAGTTAAATTAGAAGATGACGGAGAATATATCTGTCGAGCTACCAATGACGAAGGCTCGGATACATCAAGTGCCCAAGTTACAGTTAAAGGTAATGCAACTATTTGTCCTTCGCATGATTTTATCGTTTTGTCATTCAGCTCATGTACCAGGCGAAAATGAAGACGCCTATGCGGCTTCATTAACACAAGAAGATGAAGCTTCTCTTCAATCAGCTCCAGTCGCTGAACCAACCGAAGGTCCAGCTAGTGAAACAGCTGCTAAAGTGGAAGAACAACTTCCATCGGAAACTGCCGCTGAAGTACCAGAAAGTGCCAACATCACAACAGAACCAGCACCTGTTGAAGCACCAGTCGGTACCGAACCAGTTCCAGCAGCTGAACCGCAACCAGCACCAGCAGCCGAACCAGTAGCTGAACCAACACCAGCTCCAGCTCCAGCTCCAGCGCCAGAACCAGAACCAGCACCAGCTAAACCTACTGGCAAAGCTGCTCCTGCTAAGAAACCGGTTACACCAGCTGTACCTGAAAAGAAATCATTCGGACAATCAGCCTTGAAAAAACCAGAACCAGCTAAGAAACCTGAAGAGAAGAAAAAACCAGTTGTAGATGAAAAGAAAAAAGTCATTTTCGTTTAAATTTCGTCTGTTCAGATATTATTTCAATCGACTTTTTTAGACTGAAGAAGTTAAACCAGCACCAGCAGCAGCCGCTCCTACTCCTGTTGTAGAAACACCAGCACCAGCACCAGCACCAGCACCAGCACCAGTTGAAGAAGCACCAGCACCAGTTGAAGAAACACCAGCACCAGCTCCAGTCGAAGAAAAGAAAGAAGAAGTCGCCGAAGAAAAACCAGCTGAACCAAAACTTAAATTTTCAAAATATATTAAATCACAAAATTTAATGGAAGGTGAATCGCTCACACTTGAATGTGCAGCAGGTTTGTGTTTATTTCGTTGAATTTCTTATTGAATTTAATCGTAAATCACATTCTTTTGCAGATTCTCAAGACGACCTTCAAATTGTTTGGTTACGAAACAACAAAGAAATCCCTGATAATCCAGATTTTCGTCGAGATCGAGATGGAAATACATTTAAATTAGTTGTTGCTGAAGTGTAAGAACATATTTACTTTTGTTAGTCAAAGACTTTGACATCGAATTTATATTTATTCATATAGATTCCCTGAAGATTCAGGTGTATTCTCAGCTTCCGTAAAAAGTACAATAACTAATGATGAATTACTCTCGTCATGTTCAGTCATAATTCAAGGTAAAGTTCATTACTAATTCAAAAACAAAATCAACTGTTTTCTTTCAGCCCGTGATGAAGAACCACTCGATCCAAGTTTTACACAATTTCCACAAAGTGTCAACGTTGAAGAAGGTGGAAAAGCTAAATTTACTTGTCAACTTTCTGGATCGTCACCAATCACAGGTATGAATCATCGTCTTCTTTTTTTTTTGTTCTCTCTTTGAATTTGAATTTTTTTCGTAGCTGAATGGACATCTAATGGCAAAGTTCTTGATCAACAATCGAGTCGTTTCGTTCTTACCAATACCGATAATGAATTTTCATTAGAAATTCCTGTTGTTCTACTAACTGATCAAGGTCAATATAATATTAAACTTGCCAATGACAAAGGTGAAATCACAGCTGCATTTACTTTACATGTTAATCAATAAACAATCTAGTTAAATCTTGGGGAAAAAAAGACTAAAAATTGATTTGTTTGTTTGTTTGTTTTTACTGTCGTCTGTTTAATTTACCTCTGCCGCTCAACCTTTTGTTTTTCTTCATTTAGCGAATTAATTATTGCCTAACCTATTTTTTTGCCTGCGTGCGTGTGCTCATGTAAATTGTGAAACCTTATGACACGAACAAAAAAAGTTAGTCTAGTCAATTCTCTCTCTCACTTTTTTTTACTTATTATGTCATTTTAATAATAATAATAATAATAATAACAATAAAGGAAAACAAGAATCTAGAGAGTTTTTTTCGCACTTATCCAGAAACGATTAAATTTTTCGAAGACATCACTCGTATCACCATGATGTAGACCGATTGCACAAGCAAAAGCATTTTTTTGATCGAAGAAATTCTCGCAATCGCCTTGATAACGAATCGTATAGTCCGACATTGGATGTCGTTCAAGTGAGAGATAATCCGGAAGGATACCTCTGAAAACAAAAAATATGGAAAATGATTATACAAATAAATCGAACAATTTACGTTAGATAGACATCCGATATACGAAATGGTAGGTCGAAATCATGATAAGATGCGTAGACAAGTGCATCACGAGCTTTTCTCGGTATTAAATATCCAAAACCTGAGAGAAAATCGGGATAATTTCCGCAAGGAAATTCATCTTCAGTTATAACATAACGTTGACTAACAGGATCGGATGCTTGTCGAAAGACTCGAGGATAATAATGTTTGTAACCGTAGATTTGCATGTCGGCTATTTGAAATGAATTATTAAATTTAAATGAATCGAGATTCGGTCGAATGAATTTTAACAGTAGAATTAAATTAATAAAAATATCATCGTCAGTTTTGAATAAATATTTTGCTTTTCGACAAAAACGAAATGTCCATTCGAATAATGCTAGAACACGATGTGTAACAAGTGTATATTGTTGAGGTAATTCAACTTGAATAATATCACGAAAAAGCTTATTTTCCAAACGAATATTCGATGTTAATTTCTCATCGAAATCAAGGAGAAAGAAAAATTTCAAATTAATTAACGAATAATTGCCGAGTTGCTTGCCTGAAGCCCATGTTCTACGTATTGCATCACGAGTTTTATAATTTTCAGATTTCGAAATAATTATTACAACTAAATCAATCGAATCATTTGCACATGCATCAGAATTCGATATTGTAAACGAATAAAGATCTGTTCGTTTCAAACGAGCATTTTTCACAACTATGGAACTTGCTGTTGTTGTTGTTGTTGTTTGATTAGATTCATTTATGGTTAGATTGGTATTTAATAATGAAATTTGACTATTTGTTTTTCTTACACATCGTAAACCTAATGAAAATTCATTTTCAACAAGTCGATAGAATCGATGTAAATCATTTCGATCGTAATCATTTTCTAATTGATGACGAAGATATGCAATTGCTCTAGTTAAAAATATATTATGTTCAAATGGTATTGCTTTTCGATAATTTCGTATTAAGATTAAATAATTTTGTTGATGTATATAATAGATTAATGCGAGAATGAAATTGAATAATAATAAACAAGTAAAGCAACGTTTTTGATTGCAATTTAAATAAAAATCACCAATCATTTTTATTAATAATTAAAACTAAAAACAGGAGCATCTGAGAAGAAGAAGAGAATTTTTCTTTTAGTTTGAACAGCTCGTGACTTTTTATGATAGAAAAAAAATTAGGTATGGGCGGAGAATACAATGTAGATTGAGAGATAGAGAGAAGGAAATGTTTGTCTGCATGCATGGGAGTTGAATAAATAGTAACGAGATGAGAATCAATTTGTGTTTGACATCGAGAGAGAAAGGAAGATATAAAAAACAAAACCATGAGCTGTTACAAACAACGCATAGTCTATTTAACTTTCTCATTTTCTTTTGACGAAGAAGAAGGAAAAAAAGAGAAAAGAAGTATTAAAATGCACGTACGTAAGAAGTCAGCCCTACTCTGATGTTAACATTCATTCAATAAAAGCGAGATCTATTAACAATATACTTGTAAAGTGTGACAATATTTGAGCGTATAATTAACCTCCTCCCGCAATAAAAGGCCCCTTTGAGGCAAAATGATCGAAAAATCTCCATAGGATGGTACAGCGATTTTCGTTCGAAAAAATCATGATTTGCAAAACAAAACAGAGGGGTTCAGGGCCTTTTATTGTGAGTGGGACGGAGTTTACGTTCTATACGTATAATAGCACCTGTCGAGAAAATGATTTATGTGGCGTAAGACAAATGAAGTGTTGAGAGGAAAAATGAGTTTTTATTGATTCATAAAGAATATTTGTCTTTTTTCTTATAAAAAAATGTTTTGCAAAGTTTTCTCTCTTAATATACACACCTGTCTGTCGCTGTCTTGTTGTAATATCTCCATCTGTCCACCGAAAACTAGCGCCAACTATCATCTATTCTCGTCATCCAAACAGAATGCTTCGAGCAAATAAACATTCATCCATCTATCAACTGACTGATGATGATTTTTTTACATAAATGTTGAAATCATTCTATTCGTTCCAATTGATTTAATTAATGCGATATTACGAAATATGAACTCATCCTTAGATGTATTTCGTCATGTTTGGCAAGAAGAAATCTCGAAAGATAAATCTTCTCAATCGTCAACTGATATACCGCTAACACCTACAGGTGATCTTTGTCAAATAGGAGCTAATACAAAACATTCGTTTGAAACTGATGAATCAATACCATCACAATCGATTCAATCATTCAATTTCAATGCAACAGTGAATTCAAATTGTTCATTTACAATTGGCATTCGAACATTTACAACAACAACAACAACAACAACAACAGCAGCAACATCAATCGAACCTCCGATAAAAAAACAAAAAACAACAACAACAACAACAACAACTCGTACACTTCTCGATGAATTAATTCGTGATATCGACGAAATAACTGACATACCATTTTTTAATACATCTCTTCCACGTGAAATCGCTCTACAAATCTTCGAATATTTATCGTTGAAAGACATCTATTCATGTTTACAAGTTTGTAAAGCCTGGAATTGTCTTTCATCAGATGAATTATTATGGTACAATATTCACAAACAGCTGAAACATTCGAATCCTAATCCAAAAACGGATCAAACATGGAAAGAATACGTTCAAGAAACAATGCTTTACAATCAAAAATTAATTCATAATTTTCGAACGCATCAATGTCAAACAATTAAATTGACACATTATCTTGGACAAGTTTTAACATGTGTAAATACGAATCAAACGAATATTCTTGCTGGTTATTCAACAGGAGTTATTCGTACATGGTCAATCGAACAAGTACTCGACACAAACGAATCCGAATCAGCTGAGATTCTCTATGAATCAACGGAAAATCTCGAACCATCATCAGTACAATCAGTAGGATTTCTTCGAGATAAAATCTATGCTGTTCATGATGATGGTCTCGTGGAAATCTGGCTAACTGATCGAGGCAATCGACCAATTTTGACTCAACAAATCGATACACTTCCAATCGAAAAAGTCATGAACGATCATGATTATTTATGTCTCTCGAATCGATCGAAATTTCACGTTTGGAATTTCCATGAGAATTCATCGTCTGACTATCGTGAACTTAATTTTCATCAAGAATTCAATGATTCAATTGTTTCAATGTGCATATCAACATCACATTACATACCAATCAGTATAATCGCAGGCAAAAAATCCTTCTGGTGTGTCTCGCTCAACAATCTTGATAATCGTCTTTCGTTCTACTCGAATTACTCATCGAAAAAATTACCAATTGACATTCACGATTGTGAACCATTGGCTATAATCGGTATTGAAAATGAATTGAAATTATTTGATTTACAAAGTGCTCGATGTAATGTTCTTTCGACGAATTACAAACATCTTCCATCCGGCGTGCAATTCATTCGAGCTAAACAATGTCCACGAAATGAATTCGTTGTTGCTTTACAAAATTCACAAATCAATCTATTCGATCGACGACAACCGTACGGTGCTGTGCAACATTTCTATAATTCTCATTCGACAATTACAACTCTACAAATTGACAATTGGAAATTAGTGAGCACGGATACGAGAGGTTTTATTCGACTTTGGGATCGACGTATGAATTCACAATCATTATGGCATATGAATCCTCAATCACATCCGGTCACGTACTGTTCATTCGATGAACAAACATTAATCTGTGCGCTGACACCACTTTGTACACAACCGGATATGGTAAATCAAAGAAAAAGCATTGAATCTTTTATTTCTTTGTGTTTGTTTTTCTATTATAGATTGAATATAGTGTCAATCCGGATGCATATTCTGGTCATATTTATGTTTGTAATTTTAATTCCGATGTTTCGACACAATTGGATGAGGATTTGAAAATCTGTACATCATCATACGATGCACCTGAAGCATCGAATCGACGAATTGGTCTTCAAACTCCTTATGACATAATTGAAAATATTTAAAGAGAATTTGCTTTTTTTTTTGTTATTTATTTGTAAATAAATTCGAACTTTGCTTCTTTTTTTAGATGGATAGTTTGTACAGTTATGATTATCAATTTCGTTTAATTGTTGTCGGAGATTCGACAGTGGGAAAGGTAGAATAAGAGATTTTCAATTGATTATAATCAAGATTTTCTATTTTGATTAGTCATCATTATTACGAACATTTTGTGATGGAGTTTTTTCAGTTGATCCAGTGAGTTTCAAACAAAAGAGAAGTGAACTCGTCAATAAACATTTTTGTTTTCAGGATCCAACAGTTGGTGTTGACTTTCATGTTCGAATTATTGAGATAAAACCTGGAGTTCGAGTTAAACTACAACTATGGGATACAGCTGGTCAAGAACGTTTTCGGTTTGATTTCAATTAGGTATTTTTTTATTTTAGTTGAAAATCATTTGCGTTTGTAGAAGTATTACTCGTGCTTATTATCGAAATTCTGTTGGCGTACTTTTGATATATGATACGACCAATTATGTTAGTTTCACACATGTAACTAATTGGCTGAACGATGCACGAGCACAAATCGAACCGTATCATGCCGTTTTTTTACTTGTTGGAACGAAAATTGATCGAGAATCTGAACGACAAGTAATTTCGATCGATTACAAGAGTTGCTGAAATGATTTTTATTATTGAATTTAGGTGACAACTGAAGAAGGCAAAGCTTTTGCAGATTTTCATAATATCTCATTCATTGAAACGTCTTCAAAATCTTCTCTATACGTTCAAGAAGCATTTGCACTTGTTGGAAGAGAAATCTATGATTTACTGATCGAAGGGCGTATTCACATTCAACAAGGGTATTTTCTCATCGATTGAATTCATTTCATTTAATAAACACATGATATTTCTTGTTCTAGATGGGACGGAGTTAAGCAAGGTCCGAATGTTGCTAATCCAACATCCAATCAAACCGTTGATATTACCGATGACAATCGATCGAGACGAACAGGGTGCTGCAGCAGTTCATAATCTCATATTCAAGCTATATTCTCTTTATATATATAAATATAAATATACATTCATATTTATTTATTTTTCGTGTTTTTGGAGAAATTTAGATGTGCTTTTTTTCGGGTGTGTTTTTTTTTGAAAGCGCTTGTTTAATAACCTTCCTTTGTGTCCTTTTGCTAACAAAACAGTTTCTTTTATGTGTCAGGTTTTGTTTCAGATTACTGAATCGAAATGGTTAAAACACAGTATCGAAGTGTGAAAACGGGCAAAGTGATGTGAGAGAAAAATGAACAAAAACAAACCGAAAGATTATCGTTTTTCTTTTATCTATAGAAATCAAATTCAATTTGCTCCGTTTTCGTCACTTGAAATGCAAAAAGAAGCACATATACATGTTGTTAGCAAAAATCTCTATTCACAAGATGCTGCTCGAACAGCTGCACCATTCGGTGTACTCGATCCGAAATTGGTAAATATTGAGAAAACAAAAAAAAGAACCAACGATGCTAATCAATTTTCTATTCAAGGGTGTTTGCGGAGGTATCCGTCTGTGTGAAACTTGCCATCAAGATGTAACCAAATGTCTTGGCCATTATGGTTACATTGATTTGCAATTACCAGTATTTCATATTGGATTCTTTCGATCGATTGTGATCGTACTTCAAACGATTTGTAAAGTAAATCAATTTCGATTTTGATTCGATTTGTGTTTTAATTTTCCATCGTCGATAGAAATGTTCACGTGTGATGTTAAATAAAGATATGAAACAAGTCTTTCAACGACAGATATGTAAACCTGTTCTTAGTTATTTACAAAAGAAAGCATTGAGAAAACGAATACATGAAAAAGCAAAAAAAACAACAATTTGTCCGTATTGTGGTGAAATCAACGGTGCTGTTCTGAAATGTTCGTTATTGAAAATTGCTCATGATAAATTTCGTTCACAAAAACGTCAACAAAATGCGCTCAATGACATCAATGATCTATTTCATTCGGCTCGACAAGCCAATGGCGAAATATCATCATTGACAAATTCCTATGCGGAAATTTTAAATCCCGTTCGAGTTTTGGAATTATTCGAACGTATTCCAAAAGAAGATCTTCCATTGTTATTAATCGATGAATCGATTATTCATCCACGTGATTTTATCTTAACTCGAATTCTCGTTCCACCGATTTGTATTCGTCCAACGGCTAATTCAGATTTTCGTTCAGGTACAAACGAAGATGATTTAACTATTAAACTAAGTGAAATCATCTTTCTCAATGATGTTATTCAACGAACGAGATTAAACGGAGTTAAAATGGACAAACTTGTTGAACAATGGGATTTCTTACAATTACAATGTGCATTGTACATAAATCATAGTCTATCGGGTATACCGGCTCATATGCAGCCAAAAAAAGGCATTCGTTCATTTGCACAACGATTGAAAGGCAAACAGGGCCGTTTTCGAGGCAATCTATCGGGTAAACGGGTCGATTTCAGTGCACGAACAGTCATTTCACCAGATCCAAATCTACGAATCGATGAAGTCGCCGTACCGATTCACGTCGCCAAAATCATGTCCTATCCTGAGATCGTCAATAAAACGAACATTGAATTTCTTCGGCAACTCGTTCGAAACGGACCCGACGTACATCCAGGTGCGAATTTTATCATCAATGCTAAAGGTGATCGTAAGAAATTTCTCAAATATGTCGACCGAAACGATGTCGCATCGAAACTTCGCTACGGTGATATTGTTGAACGACATTTAATCGACGGTGATGTCGTTCTTTTCAATCGTCAACCGTCACTACATCGTCTTTCAATCATGGCACTCTATGCACGCGTAATGCCACATCGAACATTTCGTTTTAATGAATGTATTTGTTCGCCATTCAATGCCGATTTCGATGGAGACGAAATGAATCTTCATTTACCTCAAACCGAAGAAGCTAAAGCCGAAGCTTTGGTTCTTATGGGCACAAAATCCAATCTTGTTACGCCGAGAAATGGAGAAATGATCATTGGATCGACACAAGATTTTCTTACTGGCGCGTATCTACTCACGCAACGTGATGTTTTCTTCGATCGATCACGTGCTTGTCAATTGTTAACATGGATTTTAACGAATAAAGATGGTCTTGAAAAGATTGATCTACCTCCGCCAACGATTCTTAAACCTTGCCAATTATGGTCGGGCAAACAATTGTTCAATGCTATTCTTCGTTTAAATAATTCATCGAAAGATTTTATCAATTTACGTACGAAAGGCAAAGCTTATTCAGGCAAAGGTGAAGATCTATGTGAAAATGATGGATGTAAGTTAATTCATATTCGAATTAGTTCTCATCGATCGAAAATTTGCGTTTGTATTCGTTTAGTTATTATTATTCGAAACAGTAAATTAATACTTGGTTGTGTTGATAAGAGTGTACTTGGTGCCAATGGAAAAACGAATGTTTTCTATATGCTCTTACGAGATTGTTCGGAAGTAGCTGCTGCTATAGCAATGGCACGTTTAGCTCGATTGACAAGTTATTATTTGAGTAAAATATCTATTTCGATGAAATACTTGTTGATGTACGATTTTGTCGTTTTTTGTTTTAAGTGAATCGAGGTTTTTCTATTGGCTTAATTGATGTAACACCCGGTGAAAATCTTATGGCAGCTAAACGTAAACTAGTTAGTGATGGTTATGAGAAATGTGATAATTACATTCGACAATTAAAAGACGGAAAACTCCAACCACAACCCGGTTGTTCACCTGAACAGACACTTGAAGTATTGCACGAAAAAATGTATTTAATAGGTGTTTATGTATGTTTTGTTTTTCTTTTGTCAATAGGCTTTGATTCTCAAAGAACTTTCCGATGTTCGTGAATCGGCAGGAAAATTATGTTTAAAAGAATTGCAACGTTCAAGTAATAGTCCACTTATCATGGCTATTTCGGGATCAAAAGGTAGAAACATTTTTGTTTTATCCAAGCAAATCTATTCGACGAAAAATCTCTCTCACAGGTTCAAATATTAACATTTCTCAAATGGTTGCTTGCGTCGGTCAACAAGCTATCAGTGGTTCTCGTGTACCGAACGGTTTCGAAGATCGTTCACTTCCACATTTTGAAAAACATTGTATGATATTTATTCTTCTATTGAAAACAATCATCGTCCTTCTTTTTTTCAGCGAAAATTCCTGCGGCCAAAGGTTTCGTTGAAAATAGTTTCTATTCAGGTCTAACACCAACTGAATTCTTCTTTCACACGATGGGTGGTCGAGAAGGTAAAACGAAATGTTTTTCTATTTTGAATGTAGAAAAGAAAACTATTCTTCTTTCAGGTCTCGTTGATACGGCTGTCAAAACTGCTGAAACCGGTTATATGCAACGTCGTCTTGTTAAATGTCTCGAAGATCTCTGCTGTCAATACGATATGACCATTCGAACGAGCACAAACGATATCGTTCAATTTACTTACGGTGGTGATTCATTAGATCCAATCTTTCTCGAAGGTAAAGACAAACCAGTCGAATACGATCGAATTTATCAACATATTCGAGCAAAATACCGGTTCGATGATGAAT
>ERZ781398.2986-NODE-2986-length-13653-cov-3.665392_pt1 | contig 13653 bp, 16 predicted proteins | sample MGYA00433077_ERZ781398 | MGnify/ENA primary metagenome ERZ781398 (study PRJEB29847, sample SAMN06458254) | wastewater metagenome | isolation source: Wastewater bioreactor | place: South Africa: Cape Town | study: EMG produced TPA metagenomics assembly of the... | reverse complement strand
GATTCTGCTTTGATCGGCATCGAAAAACCAGAAATCATCGTGTAAACGATAATTAAAAATGGCTGTCGATTGATAAACATAGAGATCCATGCCGAATATAAGTAGATCAGAGAGGAGAAAAGAAAGTGAATGCGAAACGGGCACACCTCGTTTTCGTTCTCGGATAGGCTTGTTTGGTTTATAGAAAACTGGCTGTTTGAGAAAACGATCGAAGAAGTCAAGCCAAATGTTCGATACACCACAAACATCAAGAAAGATTCGAATAGTTTTATGTGCAACTGATGGACCAAACCATTCGAAATCGGCACACATCACCGTAAATGGATCTGATGGATGTATGGTTTGATGTAATTGAATTTCTGTGTTAATCAAATACAATAATTTTGTTTTTAGATTAACAGTATTTGTGAACGAATTCGACTCTTCATAAACATTTGTTACATCTTGTTGGTCCGGGAAAGAAGCCATCCAAAAATCATTTCGTTGCATTTCTATTCGATTGTATTCGATCGATTTCGCTGCACATTGATTTTGAATTAGATTTTCAGTTAGGATGACAAATAATCGTTTGAGTTGAAATTTGAAATGAAATGTCCATTTCAATCCGATGTACTGAAGAAAGATTGCGGTGAGAAAATCTTCTTCGTAGTAACATCGATATCGACCTTGAAGATTTCGACGAAAGACTCCTCGAACACCTTCACTTGGCCAGTTCCATTTGTCTAAATCAGATTTTAATAATGTCAACGATGATGCTAATTCAATCACAGCGTTTTCATCGTTGGACAATTTTTCCATTAATCTCTTTCGATGATCATCCAGTAAATTATTACTGAGCAAACTGCATATGGTTTGTTTAACATCAATATTTGAAACTGTGTCCCTCAAGAGTGTTTCACTGTAATCTTGCATTGATTGTCGAAAATCGGCGAAAACATTTTTATGTTTTGGATTATCGGCAAGACGACCGAAAAGTTTGTTTTCTAAGAAATCACGCCATTGATCGTAGTCTAAGTTAGGTTCATCGAAGATGATCTGTTCTAATCGTTCGTTTGTAAGAATGTAATCTTTCGATGTTATTTCAGATTCAGATTGATCTTCAGTGGATTCTATAGGATTTTTTTGCTCAGAAAACCATTGAGACATAATTAAACCGAATAGATAATTGTATTCGGAACGTCGTTTACCACCTTCAATAATTTTTCGTAATCGTTGACAAAAACTTTTCAATAAATTATTGGATGTTGATGTATTCAATTTGCTAATTGTTGTTAAATCATCGAAATTAGCTAAATATCGATTTTGATCATTATGTTCAAATAATTCTTCGACACCTTTATGAAGAATATCAACTTGTTCAGCAGGAGAAATATTTTCTTGTTTGACTTGTTTGATGATTTCTTCATAAATTTGATCGAATGTTAATTTTCGTCGTTTAAATCGATCTAATTTTAATTTTGTCATTTGATAGAACGCTTCACGATCAGCAGGCATTGAAGTCATTGTCTTTCAAATTTTAGAAACTAGTAGTTTGAATCTTCGATGTAACGCGTTTTTATACCCTCAGAGAAAGAAATTACATTTCACAGCGAATCGCAATTTTTATCAAAAGTTGCACACAACCATGAAAGAGTATCTTGCACCAATAGAAGCCGCACAGCTCGAGCGACCACAATGGGAAAAAAAGGTGATACACAGTTTATCTAATCCAGCATACATTACACAAACTGGGAGAAAATATTTATTTAGATTTTATTTATCAAGATAATTTTTTTTAAACTTTTAACTTAAAGAAATAACTGATTTAGTCAACATTCATTTTATGTTTTTTTTCATATAGTATATATCTCAGACCGTGATTGACTTTTATTCGTTTTTTTCTTTTTCTTTTTCTTTTGCTCGTGTTTGTCTCGTTGACATGGAGATCCGTCGTATTCTGTCAGTGTTTTTTTCTTGATCACATAAATGTAAATGGCGACAAAGCCACTGCTACTTCCGAAAACATACACTTTGATTTGGCTTGATGCTAACGTGAACAATTCAAAAGAAAATCTCAAAGCTCAACAACAACTTCGATCCATCATTAGTTGTTTGTTCACATTCGACAACGATGAGCGATGTTTGGAATATATTTCCTCATCGTCGAAAGATGCTCGTATCATTTTAATTACAAGTGGAAGTTTCGGTCGAAATATTGTACCACAAATTGTTTCACTCTCACAAATAATTGCTATTTACATCTATTGTATGGATAAAAAAGCCAATAAACAATGGTCACAGCAATTCTCCAAAGTTTGTCATATAGGTTTTACAGTAAATAAATGTTTCTTTGTTTTGCGTAATTCAGGTGAAAGATGTTGTTGTTCGATTAGATGATTTGATTGAACGAATCAAATCCAGTTACTATCAAGTACAACGACAACATAAACTCGATGAAATTCTATCGATTAGTTTTTCTAAAGCTGATATTCAAGCTGACGATCAATCGTCTACTGAATTGAACGGTCAATTTATTCATTCACAATTATTAATCGATTGTTTAATTCGAATGGAATCGTCGGTGGTAGGTACAGAAAAACACGAACTCATTCAATATTTCAAAGAAAAATATAAAAACGAACCAGAAGAATTAGAGATTATTGATGAATTTGAACGTGGCTATTCATCGACTCAATCAATAAGATGGTACACAAAAGAATCATTTCTCTATCGTTCATTGAACAAAGCACTTCGATCACAAGACATCGAACTCTTATATCTATTTCGTTTTTTTATTCGTGATCTCGGATTGGAATTAGAGAAACATAAATGTTCATCATCGGTTCATGTCTATCGAGCACAAAAGATGGCTAAAGATGAAGTAGAAAAATTACAGCAATCTCTCGGTGAATATATATCAATGAATTCATTTCTTTCGACGAGTATTCATTCAGACAGTGCTCGATCATTTTTATCCTCGGATGATTCCAATTTCGAAAAAGTTCTATTCAAAATCGATGCAAATCCACACGTAAAACACAGCAAACCTTTTGTTTACACTCCACCATTTAGTTTCTATCCCAACGAAGAAGAAATTTTATTTATGTGTGGATCAATCTTTCGTATCAATGAAGTTAAACGTGATAAAGATAATATATGGAATATACGTTTAGTTCTTTGTTCGACAGATGATGAACAATTACAATCACTTTTTCAACATATGAAAAACGAACTTGGCGATGGACAAACAAATCTTCTACAATTCGGTCATGTTCTACGAGATATGGGCAAATTGAATGATGCAGAAAAATACTATCGTTGCTATCTTAAACAATTATCTGACGATCATGTCGATCGTGCACTTTGCTATCATGCACTTGGAAAAATAGCAAGTGCAAAAGGCGATTTTAAATCAAGTTTAAAATGGTTTAATAAATCACTTGAAATGAACAAACAATTCTTAGCACCAACTGATCCCAATCTTGGCTGTGATTATAACAGTATAGCAACGATTTATTTTCAAACGGGTGATGATCAAAATGCATTGGAATCCTATGAAAAAGCATTGCATATATGGAAGCAAGCGTATGGAAGAAATCATATTTGTATAGCTGCTTGTCTTAATAACATGGGTGTTATCCATCAAAAACAAGAGAATTATTCGAAAGCACTCAAATGTTATGAAAAGGCGTTGAAGATTCGTCAAGAAAAGTTGCCTGAAAATCATATCGATCTAGGTGAATCCTACAATAATATTGGTAGTGTTAATTACTATCTTGATCAGTATGAGGATGCATTGGAACATTATAATCTTGCATTGAAAATAAAACTCGATTGTCTTCCACCGGAACATTCGAGTATTGCCATGACATTGGAAAATATCGGTAGTGTCTATGAAGAAAAAGATGATTTTCAACAGGCACTTGTTTATTTCAAAAAAGCAAGCAAAATCTTTCATCATTCTCTACCATCGGATCATCCGAATGTTATCAAAATCGATCGATCAATTGAACGTATTTCATCGAAATTAGACTAGCATGCAGCTATTTAAATTCACATTTATATAAAAGAGTCGCCTTTTTTTGTACTTTTCATTGAAAAACGATATAAAGCGAAGAGAGAGAGAGAGTGAAGTATATATCGCAATCATTTTCATATCAATACAAAATCATATATTCGTTCTTTTTTTTTCTTTTTCTTTATTTCTTGCACTTGCACGCACATAGGAGTACTTCACGCACTATTACTCCTTTTTTTGTCTTTAACGTATTATAATACGTCCAATACATTCTCTCAAAGTCAAACAGTGATGAACTATGATATCAGCGATGATGTTTCAATGCCACTATCGACAATTATCGAAGTAACCGATAACGTCGATGAACTTACTCAAAGATCAGTCTCACCAAAAACTATCCTATTGACTGATGTCAGTCGTCGTTTAAATCAACGAAAACATTTATATAAACAACTGTATGCAAAATTCATAGATTCTCGTCTTTTTGTTTTTAATTCTATTCTATCTATAATAGTTATTTGATCAGTACTACAATGTGTGCTTTCGGTTTATTCGGCATTGTTTTAATGATATTCGAAAATGAATTTTATTTTCAAAATTTTACTCATAAACTTACAATGCTTAGTTTTGTCATTCGATCAACTATGACAATTTCAACGATTGTTCTTCTTACTTGCATTGTCTATTATAAATATGTCAATCTAAAACTTTTTACTATTAACAATTCTTTAAATAGTATTCGCATTGGTTTAACAAGAAAACAATGGTTCGTCATCATTCTCGAGTTAATTATCTGCTCGATACATCCATTTCCTCGATTTTTCCCTTCGTTTTCCGAGTCCGAGACAATTCTAAATACATCGATTCGGTCTCAACCAGTGAAATTAACTGATATCGATATTGATGTAGCATTAGGGATACCTAGTAAGTATCTTTATTAAATCGATACTAAAAATTAGCCAAAATTTTTCATTTTATAGTGTTTATGCGTATTTATCTCGTATGTCGTTGTATATTCTATCGTTCTAATTTGGTTCATAACACGTTTTCTCAATCACTCGGTTATCTCAATCAAGTCAGAGTCAATTTCGTATTTCTTCTTAAAACTTATCTCGAACGATGGCCAACACGTTGTTTAGCTGTCATAAGTATTTCATTTTTTCTCATCTGTAGTTGGTGTTTACATGCATGTAAATTCGATTCAACTAATAACCGACGCATATCAATGTTCGATGCAATGTGGTTATTCATCGTTACATTTACCACTATTGGTAAGACAATTCAATTCCATACATTTACGTATATATGTATATCTTAATAGGATATGGAGATCTTTCGCCATCAACTTATTGTGGACGAAGTAAGTAATTTATTAAAAAACGTAGTATTATTATTTCTTTTTGTATCGTAGCTATTTCTGCGATTATTGGTCTATTTGGTATCTTTGTAACAGCATTATTAGTTTCAATTCTCGCTCAAAAATTACAATTAACTCGACAAGAAAAATATATTCATAATTTCGTTATCGATTGCAGAACATCGAGAGAACGCAAAGATCAAGCAGCAAATATCATTAAATATTCATTGAAAGTTTGGATATTAAAACGACGAAATCAATTGACAACCAATGATTATCGTCAATTTCAACGTAAATTGATTCAATCGGTGCATTTTTGTCGTCAATTAAAATATAAACAGAAGGATCTTGTCGATTGTTGTGTGGGATTTCCTGAAATAATTGCCAAACAACGAGAAACGAACAAGAAAATTCGAGATTCATTACAATATTCAACTACTATAGAAAAAAAGATCGACCGACTAGATGGAACGATGTCTAATATGAATCAAACGATATTAAAACTACAGAATACACTCGATATTTTAGTAAATAAAATATCTGAATAGAAAGAAGAGAGAGAGAGAAAAAAAATAATGTTTGATAAGACATGTAAACTAGACGTGCTGGTATTTTTTTTTCTCGTTTATTTTAAGAATCCGCAATTCGAAATCAAAAGCTCTTTTTTTTCTATTCACAATACAAACAAAATCTTGAATAAAATTATTGTAAGAAAAAAAGAAGAGAACAAACATTTTTCGATAAAAAGAAGACTCGAAATGAGTGCATGTATTGTTGCATTTCCAGTCGACAACGACAACGATATTTATATCGATGATGATAATGAATCACATCGATCATCGATCAAAAAACGAAGATCAACGAAGATCATACCACTATCAGATGTAAGTCAACGATTAAATAAAAGAAAACAACTACATAATCAACGGTAAAACAACACGGAAATGTTTTCTTTTGTTTGAAAATTCAATCGATTATCTATTTTAGTTGTATTGTCAGTAATTATATGTGTTATTTTGGTTTATTTGGTATAATTTTAATGATTATTGAAAATGAACTTTGCTTTCGAAATATTGATCATGTGAAAACAGAAACGAGTTTTTTAATTCGAACTATAATTAGTATAACAACTTTAATGCTCATTTTTCTTGTTATTTATTACAATCGTTTAACATTAATTCGATATCCATTGAATTCATATCTTTATTCATGGAAAGCTGAATTAACTGTTCGAAAAATATTCTTTATTCTTTTGGAAATTTTCGTTTGTTCAATACATCCAATTCCTCGATATCTGCCATTTCTATCCGTATCTTTCAATACTGAAACCGATCTAATCTTAGGATTACCAAGTAAATTTCATATTTCGACTATTTACCTGCATTATTGTTTCGTTTAGTGTTTCTTCGAGTGTATCTTCTCTGTCGTTTTATCATGTATCGTTCTCATTTAGTTCATAATGCTTCATCACAATCTGTAGGTTATCTCAATGAAGTTAAAATTAATCTTATGTTCTTAATAAAAACTTATTTTGAACGATGGCCAATGCGTTTCGTACTCGCATTTACTCTATTCATTTTTTCCATCGGTAGTTGGGCAATACGTGCGTGTAACTATGACTCAACCGGAGAACATTTCTCACTGGCCAATTCAATGTGGTTATTCATTGTTACATTTACAACTGTCGGTAAGCAAACCTATGAAATCAAAATTCAAATGCTATTCCATATATATATAAGGTTATGGAGATATTACACCATCGACTTACTGTGGTCGAAGTATGTGTCTAAATAAAATTTTACTCAATTTTTTTTCTCCTTCTGTTGTATCTCGTATAGGTATTTCAACGATTGTTGCCCTAACTGGAATCTTATCAACTGCATTATTGATATCTGTTGTTGCTCAAAAATTAACATTAACTCGTTCGGAGAAATATGTTCATGATTTTGTTTTGCAAATTGATTTAGAAAAAAAACGTCGATATCAAGCTGCAAATGTGATTAAATCAGCGTTGAAAGTTTGGTATTTAAAACGAAAACGTCAACGAGATTCATTCGAATATTTTTGTGCACGACGAAAATTAATTCAATCGATTCATTTGAATCATGAATTGAAACATGAACGTAAACAATTCATTGATACTTGCGTAGGATTTCCGGAAATAATTACTCTACAACGAGAATCTCATAATCGAATACACGAAACAACGAAATGTTCAATGATTATGCAGAAAAAAATCGAACAAATCGAAGTAACACTTATGAATATAGAAAAGACGCTCGATTGTTTGTTGAATAAACATGTATCTTGAATATGCGTGTGTATTTTTTTATTGGAAAATACCAATATACGTCATTAAAACAGAAATTTTCTTTTTAATCATGCAAAGACCAAGAACACCAGTTCGTCGCGATGGAGAGCCACTAAGTTTGGCAATCGGTGGTGCAGCTATGACATTTGAACCGCCTATAATCAGTGCTATTTTTCATCTAGCTGAGAGAATTCATACGATTGTTGAAAATCACGGTTCAAATCAATGAGATTGTCTTATATTAGATGATCATGTCAATGAACTTGTTAGTTATACACAATATCTTGCCTATAGTCCGAATATGATCGATCAACTTCAACAACCATTAATGAATTTAGAATATTGTCTTGAAAGATGTTGTCAATTTCTTGAAAAATATACATCATTACTTTCGATCGAACAAGTCGTACGTAGTGGACATTATAAACGAAAATTTGATGAACTAAACAACGAACTCAATCAATACAAAAAATCGTCTAACATTTGCCCTATGAATATGACTCATAGTGCAAATCGTTTATTAGTACAATCTCCAAGAATGCCGATAAAACATCATTAGCTTTTATGTAGTATCATCTTCAGCTAATTCAATTTCGATTTCCCATTTACATCCATAAAAATGAACACTCAAAACTTTCAATTTAGCACCGACAGCTAGCAATGCTTCTTTTTCATCGACAAATCGACTCCATTGCCAAATATTTGCTAAATTAATTCGAGCTTTTTCACTACAACTATCTGTTCGTAACATTAGCACAGCATTACCAGGATAGATTAATAAACGATCGATTGTAAACGATGTAAATGATGTTGTATAATAATAATCATTTCGTCGGTCGAAATAATATTGAATTTCGTCGTCACTCAGCGTCAAACCACGATAATAGATTGGTTTGAACTGTGTCGTTTGTGATAGACCTCGAATTAATGAACGTAATTTATTGACATAAATCCAATCGATATCATCGAAAAGAGCACTAAGAAGATTCAGGTTTGTTTTCATATAACATTCATTCGATTGACTATCCGTATAGGAATGAATAACATCGAGCATATCATTGTCTAATTCGTAATGATTGATTATCGAAGGATACAATTGTTTGAAAAATGATTGATATGGATTGATCGATAGAAGTTTACAATTAACTGTATTTGTCGAATAATTAAAAAAGAAAAAATCATTTTCAAAATCAGTTGTCAGCGTTGCAAGATCTTTTGGCAAATAAGCATTCGTTTGTGCATTCAAAACGCAACCCATCATATCACGATGCTTAAATAAAATAAAACGGTAAATACTGAATGTTATTTCACCATGCTGATGAAAAAGAAAATATATGAGGCACAGTATGATTCATACTTATATTTTTCATAGTTCTTTTCTTTCAGTTACTAGTGAAGATATGATTGTTATGAAAACGTGTGTTTTTATTGTAGTTTTATTAAATCAGTTGATTTTTGTGCAGAATAAAATATTCAATGTTGAAAATTATGGTGCTTATCCAAATGATAATATCGATGATTTTGAAGGTATACAAATGGCAATCGATGATGCAATTAGTTACGGTTTGAATAGTACTGTTTCGATTGGTGTAGGCATCTATAATCTTTCATCAACGATTACAGTACGTAATGCAACTAATTTAACTGTGATTGGCCAAGGAATGGATAAAACATTTCTGATAGGCAATGCACCTATTCAAATATTTCTTTTTGTTTATTGTCAAGGAACAACAGTGTCATCGTTAGCAATCGATTTCGATCCATTACCATTTACTGCTGGTCGTGTAGTTAATGTTAACAATACATTTATTGACATTCGTATACAATCACCTCATCGAGCTGATGTAGGACAACAAGTCGATGGTATTCTACGATATGATACTCGACAAATGAGACCAGCCTATGGTTTAAACACATATCAATGGTATCGAGGAGCATCGATTGCTGCTAATACAAGTCTTGTTTCACCTGGAATACTTCGTTTACCAATAGCACATCCATCAGCATTTCTTCTCGAAGATCCTGTTGTCGTTTTTTACCCGCGTTTAAATCATGCAATCTATATCTTAGATGTCGTTGATTTTACAGTTGATTCGATTACATTGTACACATCATGGTGTATGGCTGTCGTATCTCTAAGAGCCAAACGTCTTACCATATCGAATATTCACGTTCTTCGACGTGATGATCGATGGGCAAGTTCCATTGCTGATTGTCTTCATTTTGCCGATTCTCGAGATTATATCAATATTTTCAATAGTAAATGTGAAGCCATGGGCGATGATGGACTCAATGTTCATGCTGTATATTTCAATGTGACTCGTATCGTTAACTCGACTAGTTTACTTATTCAATCAATGGGTGCCGGTGATAAACTGCATGTTGGTGCTGGTACTCATTTACAATTCAGTACCAATGATAAACCATTTACTACTTATACAATAGCAATGATTACTTCCTATGAAATGATTACGAGTAATTCAGCTGTATTTGTTTTTGATAGAGCAATCAATGTTAGTGTAGGCGATCGAACTTGTGTAGCTGATACTCCTCGTTTGACAATACGTAATTTTACTGTTGCTAATAATCGTGCACGTGGTGTTCTCTTAGAAACAAGTAATATCGATATGAGACAATCACTGTTCAATCGAACAAGTGGTCCTGCAGTTTATTTTCAACCGTCTGCATTTTGGAATGAAGGACCTCCAGCACGAAATGTAACACTAACAGAAAATGTTTATATTAATTGTAATGAAGGTATTGCACAACATGCTGGTTTTATTATTGCTCTACCTGTTCCAACACAATTAGTGCCTGTTGTTCATGATGTTAACATCACATCATCATCATTCTATTTCGGAGAATATAGTCAAGGTCTCCTACAAAGTTTTAACGGAGAAAATTTCTTGATCAGTGGTAATTATATTGAAACAAATCTATCGACACCATTGATTTCATTATGTAATAGTCAAAATATAACAGCAAGTAATAATACACTTGTGAATAAACAATTCAAGATTGATCAATATTATACTTTAAATGGAACATATCCATGTCAAATGAATTTAACTGATTTCATTGATCTACCACCATCAGCTTTCAATTCTTCATTTCCTCCGCCTGTTTTTTTGTGACTTTTTAATAAACGCTTATATAAGGTCAATATATACACTTTGTTTTGTTCGTTATCAATCTATATTTTTGAATTGCATGAAATTTTTATAGTCATTTTAAAAACATGAATCGAAGTTATTATATCAGTCTCTTTGCTATCATCTATGTATTTGCAAGTGAATTGCTAATTTTCTTTTCTTACTACCCAATAAAATCACTTCATATTGTAAGTAATCAAAAGTATATACTAAAGCACATTGAGTAGATCTTTGTTTTCAGTATCAATTTGCCTTGGTCTTGTCAAGTTTGATGATAGTCTATCTCGTTATTGTCTATGCTAGTTTTCTCGTTTCGCTTACATTCGAATTTATTTATTTTCATTACATTAAACAACATCGAATAATCTACCATTACTTATATATCATCGCTGTACTTCTCATGCATCTTGTCGTTGGTCAGCAATTAGCAATCCAAGCAGATCACGTATGTGCCATGTACATCATTTTGTATAGAACTTGACCAATTCTTTGTTTGTTTTTAGCATCGTCTATTTGTTTATTGTTCATCTGGTTTGGTCATTGTGTTACTTTCATTTATCATCTTGCTTTTATCTTATACAGAAAAAAAGACAGTTCAAAGCTTTATTGATAGTACTTTGGAACATTAAAATTTTAAAAAAAGAACTAGAATATTTCATCTGTATACCTGTTCTATTTATTAATTACATAAAAACAAACAATTTTACCACCATAAAAAAACATTTCGATTAAGAAATCGAATAGAAAATTCACCAACGAAATTTTCATCTTCAATAAATGTACAAACTTCTTTAAATGATCGATGATTCGTTTGAAAGAGACATAAAAAATTCAAATATTTCCCATTAGTAAATAAATATCGAAGAATTGGTCGCATTTCTTGTCGAGAAAATTTTGTTTTCAAAATTTCAATATTTGGAAATAAATAAACAAGCAATTCGATTTGTTCAAATGAACAACGATGACGTATTTCAAGATGTTTAATCGTTAAATTCGTTGAATATTCATCGAAATTATCGGTTATTTGAATAAAATGTCGATGATTTTGTTCGAATACGATCGAATCAAAAATTAAGATTTGTAGATTTGTTAACGAATTTAACAGTCGAAGAATTTCTTCGAATGGAAATTGATAAAAATCGATAGTTAACTTTCGAATTTGTTTCAACGGTAAATGACGATTTAATGTTACTGAAATCGATTGATCAATTGTTTTGAACAAATAATCAATTGTCAATTCGGTTGCATTTGGAAAATAGATTGGCGTAAATTTCATTGCCGTTTTACTGCCAATTCGAACATGTTTCACATTGGACAGATTGGTTTCATTGATTGGCAAACATTTTTGATATTTCAATGGCCAATAAAGTGTATAATCCGTTCTTCTAGAAAATCATATTGAAATGAACAAAAAAAGAACCTTCTTCGTGTTCGATATACCGGTAGGGATTTGTGGAATGAAATATTCCAGCATCGATTCGTTCTTGCCAATCATGTTGATGAGTAAAAGTCCATTGTTTTTTCGACCAAAATGACGAATTGAATTGTTCGATACATTCATGATAAGTTAACAATTGATTTCGAATTAGACCATCGTGATTCAAATCGAATACACGTAGATTTGGTAGATAATCGTTGATCAATGATTCCCATCGACGAGCATTGAGAAATGTTGGATCATATCCAGTTGAAATCCGTAAATAAGTTATTGATCGAAGAAAATATCGAGTTAACGCTTCGAAATGATTGAAATCGACAAGATCGAGTTTAATCGAAAGTTTGTTTAATTTATTCGAAGGAGTTGAATTCGATATAGTTAAATCATGACTGGGTACTGTATCGAGAGAATCAATCGTTAATGAACGAAGTTCAGGTAGAGTGAAAAAGAGACTCGGAAGTGAATGAAATTGAAAATCACTTTTAATAATTAAACATTCGATGGAATGTGATTGATAATCACAATTGGCAATTGATTTAAGATTAATTTCACAAAATTTGAGTTTAGGTAGACGGAAAATATCGAGATATACATCTGTACAATCAAGAGAATGAATGGTTAATGAATGTAATCGAGGTAAAAACGATAGATGAGTGAGACGAATTGGTTGAGTATTATCGAGAGATAATTTTTCGAGATAAATAAATTGTCCACTTGAAAAGATTGTGTCGATTGTAAATGGATTGGAAAGATGAAACGATGAAATACGTTGTTTGTTCGGTAGGAGAACGTTTCGATAATAATCTTTGAATGACGATATGGAAATCGATGGTAAATTTATATGAAGTGGATAATCGGAATGAGAGAATAGATTTTGAAAACGTTTATTAAGAAAATAAAAAGCTTGATAAGCATCAAAATGATTTAAAAAATTGAAAATTTCATAGACAATTTCATTTGGTAGATTTTCGAACGAAATTTTGAATTTCTTCGATTCGTCACTGGTCGTATCGTCATCGATTCGTGATCGTTTCATGACTACACACGTGGAATGAAAATGTCTCGTCCAAATATTTTCTTTTTCGTTCGTCCATATCTATCTATCTATCTACTATAGACGTTGTCAGAATGAAATAATATAATACAGTCAAACCTCTCTTTTTTTCGTTATTCGATGATATTAATCGCGTTTTTTCACTGATTCGAGTAATACGATGTGTTCTCACTTTACATGGAAAAGTACAACTAACTTTTTCGATAATAACGAAGGCAAATGGCTTATCTCAACGGAAAATTAGCCGAAAAATATAGTATTTCTTAGAATTCAATATCGAATATCTTAAAGTGTGTAAGAAAGAGTATCTGAATGATTATGAAACGAATCAAAATCGAAATGTC
>ERZ781398.2978-NODE-2978-length-13671-cov-4.331962_pt1 | contig 13671 bp, 7 predicted proteins | sample MGYA00433077_ERZ781398 | MGnify/ENA primary metagenome ERZ781398 (study PRJEB29847, sample SAMN06458254) | wastewater metagenome | isolation source: Wastewater bioreactor | place: South Africa: Cape Town | study: EMG produced TPA metagenomics assembly of the... | reverse complement strand
CGGTATGAAGGGTATTGATTCAGGAATAGCTACCCACGGCACGCATCAACCCGATAAAGCGCTGCTCACAGACTTCTTTTTGATGAAGCTGAATAGTGCCGGACAAAAAGTATGGGGCACTTACTATGGAGGTGAGGAAGTGGAGGATGAACAGATTGCTGTTAATATGGCCTTCGATATCAATTTCTCAAAGAACCGGATAAGGCTGAAAAACGGTCCTAACCCGGACATTTATGTAAGCGGCTTCTCCTTCAGCACTACAGGCATACAAAAAGGGTGTACCATACCTATTGATACTAATATAGGAGGTGTACTCTCCAAATTCAGCAATAACGGGCAACTCATCTGGGGAAGCAATTACGATGCACCCGTTTTTGATTTTGCACTAGGGCTGAATGATAGCTTATTTTTGATCAGTAATACAAGCAAAGATAACCTGGGCAGTTCAAATGCCTACCAGCCGTCCAAACCTTTGCAGGTAGAAACAGGTTTATTTGGAAAATTAGTGGAGCAGTTCATCTGCCCGGCCTCCTTCACCTTGCCCTTCCACCGCTCTAATGATAGCCTGATCGCACAAACCGGTTATTTAAGCTATCAATGGTACCGGAACGACACATTGCTGCAAAACGGCCCGCAAAACTATTATAAACTTACCGGCAACTACCAGGGTGTGTATAAGCTCAAAGTACTGGATCGCTGTAATTGTACCTTCAACTCCGATACTCTGTTTATAGAACAATCCAGCGCTTTACACAACGCGGCAAAAAATACCCTGAATTTAAGCATCAGTCCTAATCCTGTGATGAATGAACTAAATCTTCACCTGGACCAGACGGGACAAGATCAATTTCAGGTCAGTATTTATAATATGCTGGGCCAGAAAGTGTTCCGGTCCACAGCGATACTTGGCGCATCCAATAAAAAAGTAATTGACGTAAGCAACTATTCACCGGGATTATACATTATTAGCGTGGAAAGTAAAACCGGAAAAGCAAACAGGAAGTTTATCAAACAGTAAACATAGTAAAACACTTGATCTTCATTATATTAAACCTATAAACATAATAGCTGCTCATGAGGAGTGGCTGTTATTAAAAAATAGCGTGAAGTATAGCAAATAAGCATTTGCAATTGCTATATCCATCACGCTTTTTTTATTTTTATACATTAAAAATCATCCTACATAAACCAGGTTAAATGTTCAAAAAACTATTAGTGGCCAATCGCGGAGAAATCGCAGTGAGAGTACTTCGCGCAGCATCTGAGTTAAGAATTACAACAGTAGCGGTCTACACCTACGAAGACCGCTTTTCCCTGCACCGGTTCAAAGCTGATGAAGCTTACCAGATAGGTGCAGATGACCAGCCATTAAAACCTTACCTGGATATTGAAGCCATCATACATGTGGCTAAAGAAAACGAAGTAGATGCGATACATCCCGGCTATGGGTTCTTAAGCGAGAACGTACAATTTGCCCGCCGCTGCCGGGAAGAAGGTATTGTCTTTGTTGGCCCGCAACCCGAGGTGATGGAGCAGTTGGGCGATAAGATCGCTGCCAAGAAAATTGCCCGTTCCGTTCAGGTGCCCGTTATCGAAGATGCCATACTCTCAGCAGAAGCCATAGATAAAGTAGATGATATTGCCGAGCAGATCGGTTTTCCAGTCATCTTTAAAGCAGCAGCAGGCGGTGGTGGCCGTGGTATGCGTGTGGTAGGAGAAAAAGCAGAGGCCAAAGCTTCCTTTGCAGAAGCTTCCAGTGAAGCATTAAAAGCTTTTGGCGATGGTACTATTTTTATCGAAAAATTTATTGATAACCCCAAGCATATAGAAGTACAACTCCTGGCCGATAACTTCGGCAATATCGTTCACCTCTTTGAGCGGGATTGCTCTGTGCAAAGACGCTTCCAGAAAGTGGTGGAAATAGCGCCTGCACCTAACCTGCCCGAGCAGGCACGCCAGAACGTTTATGACTACGCGATCAAGATCGCCAAAGCCGTTAATTACAATAATGCAGGGACTGTGGAGTTCCTCGTAGACCAGCAGGGCGAAGTATTCTTCATCGAGGTAAATCCGAGGATACAGGTAGAGCACACCGTTACCGAAGAAATTACCGGTATCGATATCGTACGCAGCCAGATCCTGATTGCTTCCGGGGTAAAACTAGCCGATCCCCAGATCTACATCACCTCCCAGGAAAGCTTAAAGATAAATGGCTTTGCCATACAATGCCGGATCACTACAGAAGATCCCGAAAGCAATTTCAGGCCCCACTACGGTACCCTCATCGCTTACCGCAATGCCGCAGGCTTCGGTATCCGCCTGGACGAGGGTTCTGCCTACCAGGGCATGAAGATCTCGCCCTTCTTCGATTCCATGATCGTGAAGGTCACTGCCAGCGGCCGCACCCTTTCCGGTACGGCCAACAGGATGTTACGCGCCTTGTCCGAGTTCCGGGTGCGCGGTGTTACCACCAATATCCTGTTCCTGGAGAATGTAATCAGCCATGAACTCTTCCGTAAAGGGGCCTGTACCGTAAACTTCATCGGTGAACACCCCGAACTGTTCAAGCTGAGAAAACTGAAAGATACTTCTACCAAACTATTAAGCTACCTGGCAGACGTTAAGGTCAACGGCCATCCCGACATCAAACACTACGATGCTTCCAGGACCTTCCGGAAACCATTAGTGCCGGCATTCGATGCCAAAGCCAGCTTTCCCAAAGGCTATAAAGACCAGTTAAATGAACTGGGCAGAGATGCCCTGATGCAAAAAATAAGGGCTGAAAAACAGATCCTGTTTACCGACACCACCTACAGAGATGCCCACCAGTCCCTGGTGGCCACCCGGGTCCGCTCCAAGGATATGCTGGCCGTTGCGGCCAGTTTCGCGCAACAAAACAGCGGCATCTTCTCTACCGAAGTATGGGGCGGTGCTACCTTTGATGTGGCCCTCAGGTTCCTGCATGAGTGCCCCTGGGAGCGCCTGCAGCAACTCAGCAAGGCCATGCCCAATACCCTGCTGCAAATGTTGTTCCGCGGCAGCAATGCCGTAGGCTATTCCGCATACCCTAAAAATGTCATCCGTAAATTTGTAGAAGAAGCCGCACACAAGGGTATTGATATTTTCCGCGTATTCGATTCCCTGAATAACCTGGAGTCCATGTTGCCGACCATTGAATATGTCAACAAATACACCACTTCCATCGCCCAGGCCTCGGTCTGCTATACCGGAGATGTGCTTAAAAAAGACAACAATAAATACAGCCTTCAATACTATGTAGACCTGGCCCGCAGGCTGGAAGATGCCGGGGCACATATGATCGCCATAAAAGATATGGCCGGACTCCTGAAGCCACAGGCAGCAGAAGTGCTCATCCCTGCTATAAGAGAAGCCATACACATCCCATTGGCCTTACATACCCATGATACGGCAGGTACACAGATCACGACCTACATGAAAGCGATAGAAGCAGGTGTGGATAGTATCGATTGTGCCATAGCCTCCTGGAGTGGCACTACCTCCCAGCCCAATATGAACTCCGTGATTGCACTGTTGCAGGGACAGGAAAGAGAAAACACCGGCATGAACCTGCGTTCCCTGAACGAGCACAGCGATTACTGGGATGCCGTACGCGACTACTACTACCCTTTCGAGTCCGACCTCAAATCGTCTACAGCAGAAGTGTACGAGAATGAGATCCCGGGCGGCCAGTACTCCAACCTGCGCCAGCAGGCCGAAGGAGTAGGACTGGGCGACAAACTACCGCAGATAAAAGCAAACTACGCCATCGTTAACCAGCTTTTCGGAGACATCATTAAAGTAACCCCGAGCAGTAAGGTCGTAGGCGACATGGCCCTGTTTATGACGGCCAACAACCTGAGCGCTGAAGAGGTGCTGGATGAGAGTAAGCATCATTCCTTCCCGGCTTCTGTAGTAGGATTTTTCAGGGGCGATCTTGGTGTGCCTTATGGAGGCTTCCCCGAGCACTTAAGGAAAATAATGCTGCGCAATGAACCGGCTCAAAGTGCCCAATCACAGTCCTTGCCGGACATTGACCTGGACCAGGCATTTGAAAGTTTCCGGGAAACCTATTCTAAAGCCAATTTCCTGGACTTCTTGTCCTACCAGATGTTCCCGAAAGTGTTTGACGAATACTATAAACATGTAGAAAAGTATGGAAAAGTAGAGCAGATGCCTACACCGGCCTTCTACTATCCCTTAGCCGACGGGGAAGAGATCGAGATCAAGATCGGGCCGGGAAAAGTCATTCATATCACCCTGTTATACGTTTCCCCGCCAGATGAAGCAGGCATCAGGAAAGTAGCCTTCGGACTCAATGGCGGCCAGAGAACAGTACTGGTAAAGGATAATGCCATTAAATCCAATAAAGCAGTCCATCAGAAAGTAAGCAACCCGGATACCGAGACCGGAGCTCCGCTGCAGGGTAGCTTATCGGCTATACTGGTTAAGGCCGGAGATACAGTAGCAGCAGGCACACCGCTCTTCGTTATCGAGGCCATGAAAATGGAGAGCACCGTGAGCGCGGCCAAAGCCGGCACCATAAAGTCAATCGCTTTAGCGCCTGGTGTTATGGTCGACCAAAATGATCTTGTGATTACTTTTGAATAGATCCGGGCATAAAATATTAAACCTATAAGGTTTCAAAAACCTTATAGGTTTTCCCTATCCGGCGAAGTTCTGTATAAGGACTAAAGCCCTAATGCTTTTTTCACTTCAGGCACTACTTTGCTGCCAAACAATTCAATTGATCGCATCATTTTTAAATGATCCGGTCCGCCTACATCAATCTGGCCCACAAAACGGGTGTACTGAAACAGTTCATGATTATACAGTAATTTATCGATCACTTCATTGGGACTGCCAAATAAATAAGCACCTCCGGGCGCTGCCGTAGCTTCATATACCTCTTTCCTAAACGGTGGCCATCCCCTGTCTCTGCCTATCTGGTCCATCTGGCGCGCATACACCGGGTAGTGCCAATCCCTGATAGAAGCATCATCACCTACAAACAAATGTGCATTTACCGAAAACTGGTAATCCTCTTCTTTATGGCCAAAAGCTTTCCATTGCTCCCGGTACATAGCTACCAAAGGCACAAACTGCTTAGGCATACCCCCTATAATAGCTATTGTTAAAGGCAGGCCCAGCCTTGCCGCCCTTAAGACAGATTCCGGCGTACCCCCTGCAGCTATCCAGAGCGGCAATTTACCGTTCATGGGCTTAGGAAACACTTCCTGGTCGATCAAAGGAGCTCTTAAAGTACCGCGCCAGTTGATACGGCCGCCTTTATTCAAAGCCAGTAACAGGTCCAGCTTCTCTTCAAATAATTTTTCATAATCGTCCAGGTTAAAGCCGAACAAAGGAAACGATTCTATAAAGCTGCCCCGGCCTACCATCAGCTCTGCCCTGCCCTTAGAGATCAGGTCCAGCATACTGAAGGACTCATACACCCTTACCGGGTCTGCAGAACTTAATACCGTAACGGCAGAACCCAGTTTAATATTTTTCGTGATACTTGCCGCCGCTGCCAGCAAGATCTCCGGCTCCGATACCAGGTAGTCGGCACGATGATGCTCCCCCATACCAAAAACATCTAATCCCACTTCATCGGCCAGTTTTATTTCTTCCAGTATTTCGGCCATTCTTTCAGCAGGATCTTTCCTGCTCTTTGTTTGCGGATCTAAGGCTAAATCGCCAAACATTGATATTCCAAATTCCATAGCGCTCTAATTGAACTACAAAACTCTTTAATTAAAATCACAAAAGCATTGATCTAGGTTAATAAACAGCTTTCATAGGGGTAGCGGCTCCATTGACTGTCCTATATACAGAAGAAAGGCAAACGGGTGCTTTACCTATTTTTTAATTCCCCAAAAACTTTACCTTTATGCAACAAGCTGCGCTTGCCGGTGCCGGCAAACCTAAATTCGATCTTTTATTGTTCCTGTGCATGACTGTAGCAGCACTGCTGTTGTCTTATTTCGGCCAGGCGCAGAACAGGGCCGTGGATCAATTTCCCATCCCTTCATTCACAAAACAGACACAGTTCTACCTGCAAAGAACTACTGATGCTAATACGATCATGTATGACCTCAACTTTCAGAATGGCGTGCTCAATGAGAAAGAACCCATCAAACCTTACTGGATCAGGTATACCGAGAAAGGAGCAAAAAAGAACCTCAGCAGTATCCAGAACCACTATGCATTCGGGATTAAAAGCACGAAGATCAGGGACGGGCAGTTTAAGCTCCGCTTTGCCGGGTATGAAAAAGTGCCCCTCTACCTGAAACAATTGTCCAACGGCACTTACCAGACCAGCGTCCAACTGGACGGAGAAGAAATGGTATTGCAGCGCTTATACATCCATATAGAGCCGGGAGGCACCTTCTGGTCGCCCAATATCGGCTATATCGAATTCAAAGGCAAAGAGACGGCAAGCGGCAAGCTTGTACAAAAAAGAATACATCCGAAGTCCTAGCTGACAAATCTGCAAAAATCCGGTTGCAAAGAATGACAAAAAGGGATATGCGCTTCTATCTGGAAAGTGCATGTCCCTTTTCAGTATATTTGGAACAGTTTTTGAACGCCTTTCTTATAAAAATAATGATCCATGTCTGATATACTCACCACAACCTTTAATACCCCCTTTCAATCTGCTCCTTTTGAACAGATCAAAGCAGCGGATTACCTTCCGGCTTTTAAGGCCATGATCCTGCAGGCAGAAAAAGAAATAGATGCTATCGTAGCCGACACGGCTGCACCCGATTTTAAAAATGTCATTGAAGCTTTGGCCTACTCCGGGCAGGGCCTGGAAGTACTTTCCAATATTTTCTTCAATATCAATTCGGCAGAGACCACTGATGAAATTCAGCAAATAGCCCAGGAGGTGTCTCCCCTACTCTCGGCACATTCCTCGAAGATTGCGCAAAACATCCCTTTATTTGAAAAGATAAAAACTGTTTTTGATCAGCAAGCGCAATATGAGCTGGACGAAGAGCAAAAAACATTGCTGCATGATACCTATAAAGGATTTGAGCGTAGTGGTGCCTTGCTGAACGATGCCGATAAGAAAACACTGGAATCGATCAACAAAGAACTTTCCCTGAAATCATTGCAGTTCGGACAAAATGCCCTCGCGGCCACCAATGCTTATACCAAACACATTACTGACAAAGCACTTTTGTCGGGTATACCCGAAGCTATTTTAGCGCAATATGCAGAAGAAGCGCAGGAACGCGGACTGGAAGGTTGGGTGATCACCCTGCAATACCCGAGCTTTGTGCCCCTGATGACCTATACCGACAACAGGGAACTGCGGCAGGAGATCGCATTGGCCAATGGAAAGAAATCTTTTGATGGCGGGGACTTTGACAATCAAAACCTGATCCGCGAGATCATTGCCTTAAGAGACCAGAAGGCAAAACTTTTAGGCTACGCAAACTATGCAGACTATGTGTTGGAAGAAAGAATGGCTAAAACTCCCGAGAAAGTGACCGGCTTCCTGGAGGAACTGCTGGTAAAGGCTACGCCCTATGCCCAAAAGGAAATCGAGGTATTGAAGGCAATGGCCCGGGAAGATGGCATAGAAGAGATGCAGAGCTACGACCATGCCTACTATGCCGAAAAATTAAGAAAACAAAAATTTGACCTGAGCGATGAGGAACTTAAACCTTATTTCCCCTTAGAGCAGGTACAGGAAGCAGTCTTTGGATTGGCTAAAACACTTTTTGGACTTGAGTTTACAGAGTTGAAGGACATCCAGAAATACCATCCGGATGTCAAAACCTATAAGATTACAGAAAACGGCGAATATAAATCCCTGCTGTATGTAGACTACCACCCGAGGAAGGGAAAACGTTCCGGGGCCTGGATGACATCTTATAAAAACCAATACATCCAGGACGGTGAAAACTACAGGCCACATATTTCGGTAGTATGTAATTTCTCCAAACCTACAGCCGATACGCCCAGTCTGCTGAGCTTCCAGGAAGTGACCACTTTGTTCCATGAATTTGGCCATGCCTTACATGGTGTGCTGGCCAATACCCAATACCCTGGTCTGTCCGGTACTTCTGTGAAATGGGATTTTGTAGAACTTCCTTCACAGTTCCTGGAAAACTATTGCTACGAGCCGGAATTCCTGAAAACCTTTGCCCGCCACTATAAGACCGGTGAAGTATTACCGGATGATAAAATCGCGCGCATCTCTGATAGTAAAAACTTCATGGAAGGCTACCAGACCTTACGCCAGCTGGGCTTTGGCCTCCTGGACATGGCTTATCATACACAGGCAGAAAAAGTAGCCGATATCAAATCCTTTGAGACGGAAGCGACTCAGGCCACCAGCTTATACCCTTTAAACCCGGAAACTGCAGCCAGTCCCGGCTTCTCTCATATCTTTGGAGGAGGCTACGCGGCTGGTTATTATTCCTACAAATGGGCGGAAGTGTTGGATGCAGATGCTTTTCAATATTTTAAAGAAAACGGGATATTCAACCCCGAAGTAGCCGCTAAGTACAAAGTATTATTATCTTCCGGCGGCACTAAAGACCCGATGGAATTGTTCAAGGCCTTCAGAGGCAGTGAGCCTAAAGTAGAAAGTCTCCTGAAAAGAGCTTTCGGTGAATAAAGACGAAAAAGCAGCTCAGGATTACTGAGCTGCTTTTTGCTTTATATTAATAGGCCGTGTACCGTTCAAAGGTCTGCCAGTACTTATCTTTAAAGATCTGGTAATCTATGTCCAGCTTACCCTTGAAATGGTGAATCAGGTGTTGACTGGTCAGGGAAGGTATCCTGAATCCTTTACAGGCAAAATAGATCTCCCTGATCCCCTCTCCCGTTTCCCTGCCGAGGTTGATAAAGCCGTCCTGCTCCGGGAAATGCTCCAGCAACAAATCATCAAATTGATTGATCAGCAAGAGGCTTGCGGCATCCGGGAAGCCTTCATTTAAAGTGCCGTCATAGGTGATGGCGATCTTTAAGATCCAGGGATGAGATCCTTTATACTCCCAGCTAAGCGCAGCCGTATTCATCGTGGCAATGAGCTTACTGCCGCTTTTCAACTGAGCTTCGAAGCCGGTATAATTATCTTCGGTGGAATCGTAATAGTAATCCCCGTATTTTTCTACAAATTCTTTTTCCCGCCAGACCAGGTAAGGCTTTAGCTTGGCAATAGGGATCAGCTCTGCAGTTGCATCGGCCTGCGCGGCGATCTTAATACTGTCGATTAAAGTAACGGCATTGATCTCACCCAATAAATGATCAATAAATATGAAAGCCCCGCTGTAGGCACTGCTTTTCTGCTCTTCTGTAAAATGGCTCAGTACGATGACCAGTTCTATCTCATCCGGGTACTTTTCATGCTGCACCGGGTAGAAGCAAATGCTTTTCTCCTCAAACTTTAAACCGGAAAGCTCTACATTGATCTCGCTGGCCAGGTGTTCCGGCTTAAGGGCTGTGAATTTCCAGTTCTTTACTTCTGGAGCAGCAGCCACAAGCTCTTCCACAAAGACAATATTTTTGATGACCCCGTCCGCGGTAAAGATCAGCTCTGCGGTATCGTCATCACGCATCCCTACCAGGAAAAAGACCCGGTCTTTTAATTCGCCCAGCCTGGGCGACAATAATTCAAAAAAACTATCTTCAGCCTCATTGACGCTCTTTAGCCGGTCAAACAGCATAGTGGCATTACGGGCAAACCAGCTCCAGAATTGCTGGTAGTGCTCAAAGTAAGGCGATTGGTTGGTATCTAATTTTAGTAACTCCATTTAACTAATTAAAAATAGAAAAAATTGGGTAGAAACCAAGTAATTATAAAAATATACTCCTTGAATGCACCAAAAAAGACCGGGGAGCTGTAAACAGCTCCCCGGTCTTTTCAATCATTTTTTATTTATTCAGCTCCGGCTACAAACTTGAACCGGGCCAAAGGGGCCATTCTTGCTTTATTTAAAGAGAGTACGCCATTATTAACCGTATAGTTATCGGCTGTTCTTAAGGCTTCCGTAAATTGGTTTTCGATGTCCATCATACCCAGGCAGGCCATCATGGTCTGCATAGCAGGGCCAAATTCGATCTTGAAATCATCCATTTTTTTGATGCTTCCGCTAAAGCCATTACAGCCTGAATGTCCGTAAAAAGTACCGTCAGTTTCTTTAAAAGCTAAAAACGGCTCTTTATTCATTTTATCTGATTTGGAGATCGCCTTGCCTCTTAATTCAATTAACATCCATCTGCCACCCAGCAAACGGCTATTGATTTTCGCCTGGCCGCCCGGTGCCACTTCTACCGCATGGTCGCCCGATTTTACAAATTCAGTACCATTGAATTCATTTTTCAGTTTTCCTTCGATTACCCTGTATTTTTCCTGGGTTTCTGATAAAGTTATGATGTTCTTATTAGCTCCCCATATTACCTTACCGGAGTTAAAGATATGGCCGTTCTGGTACAGGTAGCTGTTATCTGCAAACAAGTTTAATTTTACCAGGCCATTGGAGTAAGCTCCCTGCCAGTCCAGGCTGTTCTTGGAATGATGTGTTCCGGCTTTCTTATGCTTTGATTGTGCCTGTACATTTACAGCATACATATTACCTGCTAATGCTGCAAATAAAAAAGCCATTTTAAGGGGGGTAGCAATTTTTTTCATATAAATAAATTTTTAAATCTTAAAAACATGAGGTCATTTTTTACTTAAAAATTACCTTGTTAACGAAAATAATGAAAATAAAGAGAAATAGTTACCAGTGTACTTGTTAATTTATCAACATTTAAAGATACATACATTTGTTCGCTCTTTAAATAAAACCGGGAATTTACAATTAAACGCAGGAATGCTTCGTTATTTTTTCAGGAACTTAAAGCAAAAATTATAGTGTATTTTTGAAGCGAGGCTCATCCCAATATAGAAAATAAGCAATGAATACAAATAGCTACATACTAAAGAAGTCCTTCAGCGCAGTACTTTTGTCTGCCCTGTCTTTTCTTTTAAGCCCGGCAGAGGCAATGGCACAAACAGAGCGGCCCTATGTGGGTGGCTGGAATACCTACCTCCCTTACGCTAATGCCATCGACTTTGATACAGAAGATAATGATATGTATTATTGTATTTCCAGGTCCTCCTTTTTTACCTTTAAACATAGTGAAGGTGTCCTGGAAAGATACAGTAAAGCGAATGGCATGAGCGATGTGGAAATGGCCTTCCTGGAAGCAGATGAATATACCGGGAAAGTGGCATTGGTCTATTTAAACGGTAATATAGACCTGTTCAAAGACGGTAAATTTGAAAACATTCCCGATCTTAAAGTTTCCACAGTGCCCGGTGACAAAACGCTGTATGCCGCACATGCGGAGCAAGGTAAGCTTTACCTCAGTTCCGGTATCGGGCTGATCATAGTAGACCTGGAAAAGAAAGTAGTAGCGCAGCAGATTCCTTTTTACAGTAATAATATGCAGGCATTGGTCAAATCGGTGACCACCAAAGACAATAATATATATGTGGCTACAGATATCGGCTTATTCATGTCTCCGCTGAGCAACCCGCAATTATTCAACTCTGCTACCTGGCAAAAGATAAGTAGCCTTAATTTAAACTTCTTAAGCAGCAATGCCCAAAATGCCTTTGTGGCTACCGACAGCCTGGTGTACCTCATCAATGGCAGTAACCTCGTAAACATAAACACTCCGGTCAACCCGGTCCAGAAAATTGATGCCAGCAGCGATGGCAATTTATGGATCATGACCAGAGAAAGTACCAACGCACGTCCATATGCAGTAAAGATAAGCAGTAATGGTACCCGTGTAGATTCCATTCCGGCCTTCTTTGCAGCAAGGTTTAAAGATGAAGGGGACGGCTATTACTGGGCAGTTGACGGCTATGCCGGGCTGCGCAGGAGAAGCAGTACCAACAGCACAGAAGACTGGGCCAACATCTACCCTGCAGGCCCGACCAATGCCGGTGCGCAAAAAACATGGGCCAAAAACGGCGAAATATGGCTGGCACATGGTAGTAAAGATTATACCTCATGGATACCTGGTCTGAACCAGGAAGCCTTCTCCCGCTACAAGGAGGACAAATGGAGAAACTGGAAATGGGATATCCTGAGCCACCTGTCTCCGGCACAACAATACCTGCAAACAGATGCGATCGCCATTCAAAAAGATGAATCTACCGGAAATGCCTATGCCGGGCTTTTAAACGGCGGCGTGGTTAAAATAGATGCCAACGAGCAGTTGACCACTTACAAATCGGGGTATTTAGGGGTAAATATACAGGGAGATACCGGCAGTTACCGGGTCACCGACATTAAACTGGATGCAGAAAATAACCTTTGGGTCACCCAGAGCCTGGTGCAAAATCCTTTAAGGGTCAAAACTTATGATGATCAGTGGTACAACTTTAATATATCCGGCATTAACCACCTGGCTGCTATTGCCATAGATGACCTGGGACAAAAGTGGATGGCTGCCGGGGTATCCGGTTCGGGTATTGCTGTCTTTAACGACAATAATACCATTGGTAATCCTAATGATGATTATGTAAGGATCCTCGGCACCGGGGAAAACAATGGTAACCTGCCCAATGCACAGGTCCATACCATCGCAAAAGATAAAAACGGGGAAATGTGGGCCGGGACCGAAAGTGGTATTGCCATTTTCAGTTGTGGTGCCGACATCCGCCAGGGGGTATGTAATGCCATCTTGAGACCTTTGGTGACTAAAGGGTTCAATTTTGCCAACTATATGTTTGAAGGCATCCCGGTAAAGTCTATAGCAGTAGATGGTGGTAACCGCAAATGGGTGGGTACCAGTGTAGGTTTATTCCTGCTTACCGAGGATGGAGAAGAGATCATAGAACAGTTTACCGCAGAAAACAGCCCTTTGCTGTCTAACACGATCATCAGTGTGGATATTGACCCGGTTACCGGGGTCGTGTACATTGCCACCGACAAAGGCTTATGTTCTTTTGGTGGTGCAGCCATAGAAGCCGGGGAGAACATCAGCAAACCCTTGTTTGTATTCCCCAACCCGGTACCCTCCGGCTATAATGGCCAGATCTCTATCAAAGGCATGACCGAAGTATCCAATGTGAAGATCACTGATATTAACGGCCAGTTGGTCTACCAGGGCACTTCTAATGGCGCTATGATGGCCTGGAACGGCCGTGACTATAATGGCAGGAAAGTACAGTCCGGCGTTTACCTGATCTTTGTGGTGAGCAAAGACGGTACACAAAAAGCCAATGGCAAGTTTATTATTCACGAATAGTAAGCCATGATTATTACCACAAAAGGAATCGTTTTAAAGATCATAAAATATGGAGACACCAGCATCATCTGTAATATATTTACAGAGCTGCTGGGGCTGCAGACCTACCTGGTAAAAGGGGTCAGGAGCGAAAAAAAACAAAGCCGGAAAGGGAACATACTCCGGCCCGGAAATATCCTGGACCTGCAGGTGTACCATCAAAACGATAAAAATCTTCAATACATCAAAGAGTACCGGCTCGACTATTTCTTTGAAACCATTGGTGAAAATGTTATCAAAAACACTTTATTGCTTTTTGCGGTAGAAGTATTGAGCAGCTTGGTACAAACGGCCGATGCGCAGGAAGACCTGTTTGAATTTGCTACCGGTTTTCTTCATAAAATAGAT
>ERZ781398.2976-NODE-2976-length-13674-cov-3.475659_pt1 | contig 13674 bp, 8 predicted proteins | sample MGYA00433077_ERZ781398 | MGnify/ENA primary metagenome ERZ781398 (study PRJEB29847, sample SAMN06458254) | wastewater metagenome | isolation source: Wastewater bioreactor | place: South Africa: Cape Town | study: EMG produced TPA metagenomics assembly of the... | reverse complement strand
ACAGCCATCGTGGAAGGGCTCGCGCTCCGTATCGTGCAGCGTAAGGTATCCAGGGTGTTATTTGATAAAAGAGTAGTATCCCTTGATCTTGCAGCGCTTGTAGCCGGCACCAAATACCGCGGTCAGTTTGAAGAAAGAATGAAGGCGATCATGAATGAGCTGGAAAAGAACCGCGATGTGATCCTGTTCATAGATGAGATTCACACTATAGTAGGTGCAGGCGGCGCCAGCGGCTCGCTGGATGCTTCCAATATATTCAAGCCTGCTCTTGCACGCGGTGAGCTCCAGTGCATTGGCGCTTCCACGCTTGATGAGTACCGTATGTATATCGAAAAAGACGGCGCCCTCGACAGGAGATTCCAGAAGGTGCTGGTTGACCCCCCGAGCGTGGAGGAAACCATACAGATACTGCAGAACATTAAACCTAAATACGAAGATTATCACAATGTGATATATTCAGAGGATGCCATTGACGCCTGTGTGAAGCTGAGCGACCGTTATGTTACGGACCGCCTGCTTCCCGATAAGGCTATTGATGTGATGGATGAAGTGGGAGCAAGAGTACACCTTAAGAATATCAATGTGCCCAACGAGATCGTAGAGCTTGAAAAGAAGATAGAAGATATCAAGCAGGAAAAAAACAAGGTGGTAAAAAGCCAGCGCTTTGAAGAAGCTGCTTCGCTGCGAGATAATGAAAAACGCCTGCAGGAAGACCTGGAAAAAGCAAAAGCCCATTGGGAGGAGGAAAGCAAGCATAAACGTTACCCGATAGATGAAGAAGCTATTGCCGAAGTAGTGAGCATGATGACCGGTATTCCCGTGAAGAGAATGGTGCAGGCGGAAACTGAAAAGCTGCGCCGCATGGCCGAAGACCTGAAAGGCGCTGTAGTAGGACAGGAAGAAGCTATCCAGAAAATTGTAAAAGCCATTCAGCGTAACAGGGTAGGATTGAAAGATCCGAAAAAGCCTATCGGTACTTTCATTTTCCTTGGTCCTACAGGTGTGGGTAAAACCGAGCTGGCACGTTCGCTGGCGAGATATATGTTTGATTCAGACGATGCGCTGATCCGTATTGATATGAGTGAATACATGGAGAAATTTACAGTGAGCCGACTGATCGGTGCGCCTCCCGGCTATGTGGGTTATGAAGAAGGCGGTCAGCTGACAGAAAGAGTGCGCCGTAAGCCTTACTCCGTAGTATTGCTCGATGAAATAGAAAAAGCGCATCCTGACATCTATAACATATTGCTCCAGGTACTGGACGATGGACAACTGACAGATGGTCTTGGAAGAAAAGTAGACTTTAAGAATACGCTGATCATCATGACCTCCAATATCGGGGTGCGGCAACTGAAGGATTTCGGGGAAGGAGTTGGCTTTGCTACTGCAGCACGCCAGCAGAGCTCTGAAGAAAACAACAAGGCTGTAATTGAAAAAGCATTGAAGCGCACATTCAGCCCTGAGTTTTTGAACAGGATTGATGATGTGGTCATCTTTAACTCGCTGACACAGGAACATATCTTTGAGATCATTGATATCCTGATGAAAGGTGTGATGAAAAGGCTCAGCAACCTCGGCTTCTCACTTGAGCTGACAGAAGAGGCGAAGAAGTTCATTGCCGAAAAAGGATATGATCAGCAATTCGGAGCCCGGCCGTTGCACAGGGCCATCCAGAAATACCTGGAAGATCCTCTGGCGGAAGAGATACTGAATATGCATGTGAAAGCAGGCGATGTGCTGATCGCTGATCTTGATAAGGAAAAATCGGAGCTGAAATTCACGCTTAAAGAAGAAAGTAAAAAAGAAGCGTCAAAAGCGTAATAAGAAAACTTAATAGCAATGCAGAGGCTGCCTCAAAAGGGCAGCCTTTTTTATTTTTAGATCATAACGAAAGCATATCCTGTGCGAGCTGATTTTTCTCGCGGCGCTCGCGGAGAGGCAGCGACGCAGCGAAGTTTTCGTGACGAGTCTTGCTCGTTGCGGACTTTGCTCCGTAGCGGTCATTGCGTGAAAAAACCTAATTTGCATCATATAATTTCATGAAGAAAATAATTATTACGATAGACGGCTGGTCTTCCTGCGGCAAGAGCACGCTGGCCAAACAGTTGGCCAAAGCGCTGCATTATGTATATGTAGACAGCGGTGCAATGTACCGTGCGATAACATTATATTTCCTGCGTAATAACGTTGACTGGAAAAATGACAAGTCCGTAAAGGACGCTCTTGCTGATATTGAGTTGCATTTTGCCACCAATGAAGCGACAGGACAGACCGAAATATACATGAACGATGAAAACGTGGAATATCTCATAAGAGATCTGATCATAGCGGAAAAAGTAAGCGAGGTGGCTGCCATAAAAGAAGTGCGGGTGTTTGCAGTAGCGCAGCAACGCAAAATGGGAGAGAAGAAAGGGATCGTGATGGACGGGCGCGATATCGGTACTGTAGTCTTTCCCGGGGCGGAGCTTAAGATATTTATGACAGCAGACAACGCCGTGAGAGTGGAAAGAAGGTTTAAAGAACTCTATGCTAAAAATCCGAATATCACTATTGAAGAGGTCAAGAATAACCTTGAGATGAGGGACTATATTGATTCGCATCGTGAAGTAAGCCCGCTGCGCCAGGCAGAAGATGCCATAGTGCTGGACAACAGTAACCTCACTATAGATGAACAACTGCAGCAAGCGCTTTCGTGGGTAAAGGACGTCGTGGAAAAATAATGGATACAACAAAGCCACGAATGTATTTTAATATATTTATTCGTGCATTCTGTACAACAAAAAGAGATAGCCACGGATGAACGAATGGATGATCAATTGAAAAAAGCCTCATTCGTGTATTCGAGGCTTTGTTGTATTCATAAATCAGTCCGCTTGCGGACCCCCTGGAATTCGTGGCTATTGTATTTACTGCTTTGTCAAAATTATATAATCAGCCAGTGACTCATATTGTGCCTGGTCTTCCTGTTTAAGATCTGCAGAGGGAAAGCAACTGATGGTGATGACTTTGTTTTTGCTTTGATTCAATCGCTCCGCAACACCTGAATGATAATCGCTGTGAAAACGCCCGTTCAATTGCATCACTACAGCCGGCTTATATTTCTTTCGTGCTTTATGAATGAAATACGCCATAGTGGCGTCCCACAAATTCTGAGACTCATAAAGATGCATTCCGGGAATAGCATGCCCGCCCATGGCCTCGAGGAACCTTGTGTGGTAGTCACCGTTCAAAGTGTCTACAGGTAATGGCGCTATATATTTTTTGCCCGGCCGGCTGAGCTCATGCAGCGCAGATAATCCTCGTCGCGTAACCAGGTTAACATACCTGGCAGGCGCATTTGCTGCAATTACCCTGATGCCCTGTTGCCTGGCATATTCAATCAGCGGGCGGTAGTCATCGTAGTTGTTCCAGGTACGCGCTTCTTTCCGGAAATTTTTCTCACTGATCAACCCGGAGAGATATTCGTCTACAACAGGCTGTATATCGCTCTCCAGCATTTCCATGGTAAGCACTATATCATTGTTGAATTTTTGACTGAGCATTTCAAAGATCCGGCTTTCGAGTACATGCCCTGTTGAGTCATCATGCTGTTCACCAAAAATGAGTATGCTGCCGGAAGGAATGTGCTCTGTAAGAGCAGCAAGCGTAATTGCCGTATGTTGCGCTGCATCATAAATAATGTAATTGCTATTGTTTTGTTGCTCCTGGGCGGAGGTATAGTGAAACATCATTATTGTAATGATCATCAGTATATGATAGCGGCGCATAAACGATTTTTATGAGATGAAAGTAATGCATTAAAAATGATCTGCCTTATCTTCACGGCAAAACATATTATCATGGCATCACAAAAAATAAAAGTGGGAGTAGTCGGGTTTGGTATTTCTGCGAAAGTTTTTCATTTGCCGTTTATTACAACCCTGCCGGATCACTTTGAGCTGGCAAGCATATTACAGCGTAAAGGCGATGAAGCAAAGGCTGCTTATCCGCAGGCACGAATAGTGCGTACCCTAGAAGAGATGCTGAGCGGCAATGCTATTGACCTCGTGGTGATCACTACACCTAATGATACGCATTTCCCCTATACAAAAAAAGCGCTTGAAGCCGGCAAGCACGTGGTGTTGGAAAAGCCTTTTGCCAATACTACCGAAGAAGCGAAAGCTTTGGTGGAAATAGCATCCCGCTCCGGGAAAGTATTAAGCGTATATCAAAACCGGAGATATGTAAGTGATTTCAGGACGATAAAGGAAATACTCGACCGGCAATTGCTCGGGGATATTCATGAGTTTGAAGCGCATTACGACAGGTACAGGGCAGAAGCAAGACCCACAGCCTGGAGAGAAGCGCCATTGCCCGGCAGCGGTATTTTATATGATCTTGGCGCACATATTATTGACCAGGCTTTGTATTTCTTCGGAATGCCGGCGCATATTACCGCTGATATACGCCTGCAGCGCCCGCATGCAAGGGTAGATGATTTTTTTAATATCTGGCTTGACTATGGGTTCAACAAGGTGATACTCCACGCCGGTATGCTGATAAGAGAGCCGGGCCCCCGGTATATGGTGCATGGCACCCAAGGTTCATTTATTAAATATGGCGAAGATCCCCAGGAGGCAAGGCTTCGCGCCGGCGACCTGCCGGTGGGGGAGGATTGGGGGAAAGAACCGGAAAATATCTATGGATTGCTCCATACGGAAAAAGACGGAAAGATCATTAAAGAAAGATATCCCTCGCTTAAAGGAAGCTATGCAGATTATTATCTCGATCTCTATGAGTCAATAGTGCATGAAAAGCCTGTAAGGCAAACTGCTGCACATGGCTATAATACCATCAGGATGATTGAGCTGGCTGAGCAAAGCAGCCACGAAAAAAGAACCATTCCCTGTACGGGGCTGATGGACGTGGAATATATATAGTCAATAGTGGTAAGTGATAAGTGGTAAGTGGTAAGATGTCAAAAGTCAGGGGTGAGACGTGAGAGGCAGCCGGAAACTTGTAACAGTGAAATGACAAATGTGAGGGAGATAAAAACGGCAGACTTAAAACACCAAAGATGAATAGGCAATGGCTTACCACCTGCCTTTGGTGTTCCGGGTCTGCCGTTTTCACGTCTCACGTCTATCGTCTCACGTTTGTTTCACCCTGGCCGACTGGCGTCGGCCGGGCGGGCATTCACTATTGCCTATTCACCATTCACCAACTCACCTACTGTATTATCCCACATCCGATCCTTGCACCGGCATTGCCTGCAGGCTGTGATTTGTGATCATCTTCACCGCCGTGCACGATGATGGCGTGGCCGATGATATTCTTGTCGGGCGTTCCACCAAGGCTCCACAAGTCAGTTTCCATAGTCAGGCTGCCTTTTCCTTTACTGTCAAGTTTTACGTTGCCGATATCGCCCAGGTGAAAGCTGCCGGTTCCCCATTTCCCATGCTGTGCATTGGTCGGGTTCCAGTGGCCGTGAGATGCCATGCCGGAATCTCCGCAATCGCCGTGGTCGTGAATATGAACAGCTACATTTTTACCTGCTTTGGACGGTACAGTAAGTTCCAGCACCATCTTTACCTTGCCCCCGTCTGTTGCATCAAATTTTACAGTGCCTGAAACCGCAGTATCCGGATAAGTATTGGCTATAGTAGCTTCCGCATGTTGCACCAGCGGCACGGCAGCCTCCGCCTTTGCCATACCGGAGTCGGGGTTAGTAATAAGGGAATCTACAGCCGGCTCAGTATTATTTTGAGAACCGTCACAGGAAAATAAGAATGCTGTTGCGGAGATGATAGCCAGGCTTTGTAGCAATGATCTGCTGTTGATGAACATTTTCATGATATTATTGGTTTTTGATTTACTGATACAGGGAGCAAAACTACAAAAACCTTACCCAGTATCTGAAAAGATGTTTTTTGATTGTTAAGTGAAAATATTGCTGCGATTGTGGAATTTAAGGAACAGTTATTTGCCCCGGTTTCTTGTTTCATGTCCCGGAAGTATTAGGATTTTTCTATTCAGTCATTCTACGTTATTTTCGCCGAAACTTTTTACTACATGAATTTGCACGAATACCAGGCCAAGGAGCTATTGAAAAAATATGGTGTTCCTGTTCAGGACGGGATACCGGTTGATACGGCAGAAAAAGCGGAAGAAGCTTATAAGCAGTTGAAGGTATTATACGGGAATAACTTTGCGGTAGTAAAAGCGCAGATACATGCAGGCGGTTGCGGTAAAGGGAAGATACAGGGCTCGGAGCAGAGAGGCGTAGCGGTAGGAAAAAGCGCGGAAGAAATCAAGACCATTGCCGGTAATATCATTGGGCATACGCTTGTAACAGTGCAGACAGGAGCGGCAGGGAAATTAGTAAGCAAGGTATTGGTAGCGCAGGATGTGTATTATCCCGGTCCAAACCCGGTTAAAGAATTTTACCTTTCCATTCTCCTGGACCGCAGCCGTGGTGAAAACGTGATCATGTACAGTACAGAGGGCGGGATGGATATTGAGCAGGTAGCGCACGATACTCCTGATAAAATATTTAAGGAATGGGTACACCCTTCAGGCGGACTGTTGGGATTCCAGGCAAGAAAGATCGCTTTTAATCTTGGGTTGAAAGGCGAGTCGTTCAAGAACTGCGTGAAGTTTGTGACAAATCTCTACAAAGCTTATGTAGACCTTGATTGCAGCATGCTTGAGATCAACCCGCTCTTCAAGACCAGCGACGACAAAATAATAGCAGTAGACTGCAAGATGAATCTTGATGACAATGCCCTTATGCGTCACCCGGATCTTGAAGCGCTGCGTGATATCAGTGAAGAAGATCCTACGGAAGTAGAAGCTCACAAATACAACCTCAATTTTATAAAGCTCGACGGGAATGTGGGCTGTATGGTAAATGGCGCGGGACTGGCTATGGCTACTATGGATATGATCAAGCTGAGCGGTGGTGAGCCTGCTAATTTCCTGGATGTAGGCGGTACTGCAAACGCACAGACCGTAGAAGCCGGCTTCCGTATCATATTAAAAGACCCTAAGGTAAAAGCGATACTGATCAATATATTCGGCGGTATTGTACGTTGCGACCGGGTAGCCCAGGGGGTGATTGATGCATACAATTCCATTGGCGATATCACAGTGCCCATTATTGTTAGATTGCAGGGTACCAATGCAGCAGAAGCGAAGCAGCTTATCGAAGACAGCGGGCTGAAAGTACAGTCTGCCATACTGCTCAGTGAGGCTGCATTCCTGGTGAACAAAGCAGTAAGCGCCTGACAGCATAATATTTTTTCTTATGTAAAACGAAAGGATATTGTTCTTTCGTTTTTTTAGTTTATAAAGACTATGTAATGAAAATATTTTTTTGCCCTGATACCCCGGCATTTGCAATGGCATTATGTTGCCTGCTGTTTTCGTGCAAAGGCATAAAGCAGCAGGAAGATCAGCTATATTCCCGGCACCTGCAGCGTCAGGTAAAGCTTAGCATAATCCATACGCCGGTATCTGGCGACAAGTCTGCCCTGCAGCTTATTGTTTTCAATGACGGACAGGAGTTTGAGCGTCTCCACATAAAAGATATTGTTGACAGCCTGTACAAAAAGAAATCGCTTGCTCCCGTAGTGATAGTTGGTGTGCATGCAGGCGACAGGCTCACGGAATATGGTGTTGCAGGGGAAACGGGCAGAGCCGATCATTATGACAGCTTTTTCAATAATGAATTATATCCCTTTGTGAAGAAAAAGGCAGGCGTGAGAAAATTCAGTGCTGTTACTGTAGCCGGTTTTGGAGCGGGAGGCATATCGGCATTGGATATAGCATGGAATCATGCAGATAAAATAGGTAAGGCAGGCGTATTTTCCGGCGCATTTTGTACCACTCCAACGGCAGGACAGGATTCGACGGCAGGGTTAATGTATCAAAAATTAAAGTCGTCGCGAAAACGCCCTCCAACAAAGTTCTGGTTGTATGCCGGTATGAACGGTAATGCCGGTACCAGTAATGATAACGCAACAAATATAACAGCATGCACTGCTGCCCTTGCTCAGTTGCTGGACAGTAAAAAGTTTACAGCCGACGGTGATATAGTGTTTGTAAAAGGACAAACAAACAGTGCAGATGCCTGGAGAGCAGTTCTGCCTGATTTTTTGATATGGGCGGCAGGACAATAAACTTGTGTAAGATACATTCGATCATTTTCTCTTCTCTCAATCGCAGCGGCTGAAAAAATTAACGCACACTCCCGGGAAGTTAATTTCCCAGCTTCACAGACGTGAGCTCTTATACCTCCACGATACCATATTTCAGCGCCAACAGGATCAATGTTGCTTTATTGTTGACCTCAAATTTTTTGAACAAGGCATCCCGGTAATCTTCCACAGTATAAGGGCTGATAAACATTTTAGCCGCGATCCCCTTATAAGTCATTCCCGTGCACAGGTATTTTAAGAAGATAAGCTCTTTTTCCTTAAGAGCGTATATTTTTTGATACAGGGGATTGTCCTTAGGGTGTTTATCATCTTCATTAACTTCCTCCGGAAAATATTCCCCGTTGGATACCACAGCATCAAGCGTAAAAAACATTTCTTCGGGATCCTGTGTTTTGAACAGGTAGCCTTTTATTCCCAGCGCTCTCATTCTGCGGATCGCGCCGTGGTCGTTATATCCCGTAAGCGCAACGACTACCGGGTTTTGATATTTCTTTTTCAGCAGCATCATGGTCTGAAAGCCATCCATTACCGGCATGCTGATATCGAGCAGTATCATATCAGGCAGACCAACACTATAAATCTGCTCCAGCAGCTCTTTTCCATTTGCTGCTTCAATGCAGACCTTATAATCAGTGCGGGTAGCAATGAGCTTTGCCAGTGCAGATCTCATCATTGCATGGTCGTCGGCAATAGCAACGGTGATGTTTTTACGGGGAGCTGTGATCATGACCAATAAATTTAGGGATAGATCAAAAATACCCTTAAATGGGGGGTAAAAAAAATAAAATTGAATATATAATTTCGCTGAACAGTTCACCTGTATTCTTTTTCAGGTTAATACCACAATCTGATATTTAGTAGGAAACCCTTATTCGTCCCGCTGAAAACATGTAGTGCTATGTCAAACGTGAAATGGGAGAAGTGAAAGCTTGTCTCACGTTTCACGAAAATGAACAGACATGATTTGCTTGACTTAACAGTAGTATATTTTATTTATTCTTATTCCTAAACTATCGGCGTATGCTTTGCCGGGTACTATTATTATGCCTTTTCGGATCGCTGGTTGCGGCTCATAGTGCTGCGCAGGACAGCGCTTCCGCAGATGTCTTTCTTTCCTCTGCTTCCCTGCGCAGCGTGGACAGGAAGATCAACGGGCTTGATGACCACCTCACCCGCCAGACAGAAAAATATTTACACAGCTTTGCCCGGCAGGAAGAAAAACTCTTCAAACAACTCGCAAAAACTGATTCATCCAAAGCCAAAGAGCTGTTTGGCGAAACCCCAAAGACCTACGAAACCCTTTCTCAACAATTAAACAGCGCTACAGGCAAATTTGATAAGCTCAGTTCCGGTGAATATATCGCGGGACTTGACTCCCTGCAGGTCTCCCTGGCATTTTTAAAAGATGCGGCTAATATAGTTTCCAGGACAAAAGAGATAAGGCAGCAGTTAGGCAACTCCCTTAACCAGGTAAACCAGCTGCAAAACAAGCTGCAGCAAACAGCAGCCATACAAAGCTGGCTGCAAAGCAGGCAACAACAGATCAAAGCGCTCTTATCTCAATATACCGGACTGCCTGAAAGTGTCAGTAAGCACCTGGGCAAATACCAGCAGGAGCTGTTTTACTACAACCGGCAGGTAAAAGAATACAGGCAAATGCTCAACGAGCCTGATAAGCTGCTGGGAAAAACACTATCCACCCTGCAGGCCATACCGGCGTTTTCAACATTTTTCTCGAAATACAGCATCCTGGCTTCCCTGTTTCCCAAGCCGGATAACTATGGCACGCCACAGGCGCTGGCAGGGTTACAAACAAGAGCTAATGTGCAACAGGTTTTACAGCAACAATTAGCTATACCTGCCACCAATGGCACAAATGCCAGCCCCGTCCAATACCTGCAGCAGCAACTGCAGCAGGCACAGGGTGAACTAAGCAAATTAAAGGACAAGCTGCAGCAACTGGGCAATGGCGGCAGCGGCAGCAGTGATATGGTAATGCCTGATTTTAAACCCAACAATCAAAAAACAAAATCATTTTTGAAAAGAATAGAACTCGGTACAAATTTTCAAACCCAGAGAGCGACCAACTATTTTCCAACCACAACAGATATTGCATTAACAGCAGGCTATAAAATAAATGACAAAATGACCATCGGCATTGGAGCAGGAGGAAAAATAGGTTGGGGCAAAGACTGGAAGCATATAAGGTTAACGGGAGAAGGTGTAGGGTTTAGGGCATTTGCTGAATGGAAGGCTCCTGACTTATTTAAAACCGGCAGCCGCTTTATGGCAAGCCTGTGGTTTACGGCAGGTGCGGAAATGAACTATACCCGCAGGGTAGAAAGTCTTGCTGTATTTAAGAACTATACAAACTGGAACAAGAGTGGGCTTGCAGGTCTTACAAAAAAATACAGTATGAGTTCACCGCTGAAGAAAGGTAAGAAAGTGCAGGGAACGATGAGTGTATTGTATGATTTTTTGTATAACAAACATATACCGCCTACGCCGGCATTGGTGTGGAGGGTGGGGTATGAGTTTTAACACACAATATTAATATTTATGAAAATAGGATCACCCTTAAGCACGATCTCAGCTGTGAATGAGATTTTGAAAGTATTAAGCATTTACGTTGTATTTATTCCAAGTTATTCACTTGCTCAAGTTGTTATGCAGGATATTGTACCGCCTTCACCAAAGGCTTCGGTTTTCCATATTTACGGAACATACCCAGTAAATCTCTCCAGAGGATTAGCAGATATTTCTATCCCGTTATACACTATAGAAGTTGATGGTAAAAAATTTCCTATAACATTACGCTATCATCATTCAGGCATTAAATTTTACGAGACCGAACAATCAAATGTGGCAACTGGTTGGCAAATAGAATATGGAGGACTTATTTCCATCACGAAACTGGGGAAAAAGGATATGGATCATGCCTTTAGTGATCATTCCGTTCTTTATTTTACAGAGAACCTTAGCGGCGATTTCGATACTCTGCAAAAGATTTACTATGACCTGAACCTCTCAAATGAATTAGATGGACAATACGATATTTATAATTACGATTTCTGTGGAAGGTCCGGCAGATTCATATATAATAAGGAAGGCGAGGTTATAAAATTCCCATATAATTCTATTGACTTTAGGTTTGGATTTACAAGCAATAATCTGTTCCATCATATTGATGCATACGACGAAGAGGGCATTCAATACAGATTTGGGTATAGTATCGACGAAGACATTAAATACTGCGAAACAAGTTCGTCCGGAACGTCATCTCTTCTGCTAACGGATATCGAGACTCCTAACGGTAAAAGAATTAAATATACTTACAAAGATTCTGACGCCGGCTATAGGTTATTGCCGACCCATTTCGGAAAGGTGGTGGATTACAGGCTTGGTACATCACCAACTATAGATCCAACATTATGTGGAACGTTTACGCAAGAATCCATGTCTAGCTATAGTACAAAAATAATTAAGGAAATAATATTTCCCAATGGCAAGATTGTTTTTACTTCTGATCCAGGCGGTCTTAGGATATTCCAGATGGATATTTACAATGACCATGGAATAATAAAGACGATAAAATTTAACACTGCCGATTTTGAAAGTATGCAGAAGAGATATGCCTTAAACTCTTTGGAATTCAAAGACGCTAATAATAATACTGAGGCGAAGTATGAATTCACCTACGATGCCGGGCGCTTTCCAGCTGTCCAGCGGACCAATGCTATAGATTATTGGGGATATTATAATGGGCAATTAGGAAATAAAACTCTGGTACCTGATTTTTTGATCTCTTTTAGATATGATAATAGTCACGTCCCATTTGACAGACTTATATATAGCGCCCCCGATACTTGTAGTAGACAAGTCAATGAAACGCTCATGCAGGCATATAGCCTTAAGAAGATAACCTATCCTACGGGTGGATTTACTGAATTTACATATGAAGCAAATCGATATGGCCCGAATAATAAATTAGGCGGAGGTTTAAGGATTAGTAAAATAGTTAATGACGACGGAATGGGGAATAAGACGACTAAAACATATAAATATGGAAATGGCATAATGGAGCTCAATCCAGATGACCCTAACAATTATCTGAGGGTAAGCAGAAACTGGGGGCAGGTAGCTAATGGTTGCGATATCAGAGATTATTCTTATCGAATCAGATATTATGGTTGCGATATGAACAGCACCCTCACACTTGGTGGAGGAAACCAGGTATACTATAGGGAAGTTGTTGAATACAATGGTACAGAAACCGAAAACAATGGTAGAACAACATATAAATATGATTATTATAGTAATGGGTATAGCGGCTATAGTAGGGATAACTGTTTTATCAACTACTTTTCAAACTGGGCAAATTTTAGAGGGGGAAATCTTTTGGAGAAAATTATTGAAAAGAAGAAAGAGGACGGATCATGGGAAACCGTTAATAAAATTACTAATGAATACGCTTTCATCACAAAGGAGAAAGTAGATGGGTTGATAGTGGATAAGATACTTGACTTGCCGATGAATTATTATCTCTTTCATACTTGCTTTCCTTCGGCAACCCTCCATGAGGGGAACTATATTGACTTTACCACTTTTATCTCTTTTAGAGATAATTATTTGGATCTTTTATTTGAAAAATCTCTTTTCAAATATTACTCTTATTCCATAAGTACAGGGTATAGCAACCTAACGTCTACAACGGATACTTTAAATACTTCTGTCGGTCTAATTGCAAACAAGGTTAACTATATATATGATATACCTAATTATTTGCAGCCAACCCGTGAAACAAACACTAAAAGCACCGGAGAGATAATAGAGAAACGCAATAAATACGTGCTATCGCCTGACTATGTTAATATAAGTCCTTATACTCAAATGATACAAAGGAATATTATTAACCCTGTTTTGGAGCAAAAAGTATATAATATCAGAGGTAGCACCGAAACAAATATTAAGACTATCAATACTAATTTTAAACAATTTTATTCAGGTATAATTAAGCCTGAAAAATTTGAGACTTTTTACTTTATTCATACTAATGACAAGATTACTATAAATAATGATTATAACTCGGCAGGCAATTTAATAACGCAGTGGAAACAAAATGATACCAAGGAGGTGTATTTGTGGGGCTATGGCGGTCAATACATAGTGGCTAAGATAATCAATACTGATTATGTAACTGCGAGCAGTTTTGTGAATCAAGCACTGTTGGATGATCCTTTAAGTACAGCTACTCAGATAAGAAACGAGCTCAATAAAATCCGCATTGGGTTGACCAATACAAAGGCGTTAGTCACAACTTTTACTTATGAGCCGCTTATCGGGATGACTTCACAGACTGACCCCGCCGGCCGGACGACCTACTACGAATACGACTCCTTTAATCGCCTGAAGACGATCAGAGACCAGGACGGCAAAGTGATCAAGACCATAGATTACCAGTACCAGCAAACCAATA